>Ga0307511_10006550_pt1 | contig 11726 bp, 9 predicted proteins | sample 13_EM_MG_FD_200266 | JGI IMG/M metagenome (GOLD analysis project Ga0307511, IMG submission 200266) | Populus trichocarpa ectomycorrhiza microbial communities from riparian zone in the Pacific Northwest, United States - 13_EM | ecosystem: Host-associated > Plants > Roots > Unclassified | place...
CTTCCGTCCATGCCTGTTACTCCATGGATATCAAACACTACATTTCCTAGCTCTCCTTCTCCCCTAAACCGAGGCATCCCAGGGTGTACTCGTGTGGTTCCATATAACTCCAATCTCCTCAACCGGTTCCTTAGCTCACCGGTGTTGGCGAAGGTTAGTGGCTCGGGGATTTTCACGATAAGACAGCCTTCAATATGCTCAATTTCCTCAGGGAAGTCTTCTGCGGATTTGAAGGTGTTGGTGTTGGGGACACGGCCAAGGATCATTATGCGTGCGCGGGTAGAATGGCGAATAACAGAGACAACAGATGTCCCCACGCCAACTGCCATACCCAATTCCAAGCTCCACACAATCGTCGTGACGAAGATAAGAAGCATAGTTAGTAAACTCTGGATATCCTTGATTTTAAGGAAGAACTTGATATCTGCTGGTGCCTCCTCCAATAATGAGAACGCTACAACCGAGACCATAGCTGACAAGACGCACCGGGGGAGGTAGTAAAAGTACGGCAATAAAAAGAAAATACAAATCATAGTGCAAAAACTCAGCACCACGCTACTCAGCGGCGTCTTCCCTCCCGTGGCCTGGTTGACCTTACTCCTACCATACCCTCCAAAAGCAGGCAACGACTGGAAGCAACCCCCAATTATATTCGCGGTCCCTAGGGCCACCAGCTCCCGATTTGCAGAGATATTTGCATTATCAAGTTTACTGCCCAGACTCTTTGCCGCGACTACGGACTCGAAGAATCCCAAGACAGCAATGAGGAAGGCTGTAGAGAAGTTTTCTTGGAAATGAGTTATATGCTGATAGCGGAATGGAAAGTGGAACTGGAATTTGCCCGAGGAAATAGCTCCTAGGATGGATAGGCCGGCTGTGTCCCACGAGAAGGTGTATGTAAGGATAGCGGAGAGGACTACGACGAAGAAGCGGTCAGGGAGGAAGACGATGGAGGGCAGACGCTTCTGAAGGCGTTGCTTGAGTACCCTATCACGACGGGTAATGTTAATCCTACAAAGTGAACGTTAGGAGTAGGGAATAGAGCCATACCTCCCGATCATGATCACCGAGAAAGCCACCGCAGCAACCGTGAATGTGAGGCGATGGGCATTCTCGGCATTCTTGATAAGCCAGGTAAACTTCGTCAGGCTACTCGCATGAGTAACATGCTCCTGCTTGGCCAATTCTTGGAGCCCCATTTCTGGAATCAATTGATCCACAAAAATCACCCATCCCACTGCACTGATGAAACCTCTTAATAGAGGTCTAGATAGCACGCTATCTAGGAATCCTAGCCGAACAATACCTGCACAAAGGGCAATTGCCCCAGTCGTTGCAGTGATTACGCTGGCAAGGTGCCCATTCGCGGTGTCGCTGTCTTCGGGGTTGTTAACGTGGTGGGCATTGGAGAGGCGAATTGCAGAGCCGAGCAGGAGGGAGCCAGCAGCTTCTGGGCCGACTGCCATGGTGGGACAGGAGCCAAGGATAGCATAGACCTAGAGAAGGGGGGTTAGCTCCATCCTGAAGAGCTTTTGTAGGGCGGCCGGTGGGCTCACCAACGGCTGAAGAGCAAATGCGTAGAGACCATGTATAGGTGGTAGATGAGCCAAATTTGTCGACAATGACAATGCTACTGGTATATAAAACGACGCCATAGTGACTGTCCCCTCTCATGTAATTTTATTAGCCAAAATACCAACATACCAACATCCCCCCACTTCTAATGTCGCAACGCAGTGGCCAATTGGTACTCACTCCCCGCTACAGTATCCCCCAACAAATAGCTCCGCTTATACTGCCCCATCCAGCTCAACCCCGGGATGTAATACATCCAATAAACCAACGTCGGATTCTTCACGCCATGCCGCTCCGCCAATGCCTGTGTTGTCTTTCCTCCCCCCATTAGCGGCCATCTACTACTTCCATTTCCACTCCCACTTCCGCTCCCGGCAGATCTTATCGACGCCTCATCACCGGGCAGCCGACTGGGGCCGAGAGCGGGTGATGCCCCTCCCGGAGGTGACTGGCGGGGCATAGGGCTAAATGTGCCATGGTGGCAGGGTCCATCGTGGGGCGGGGGGTCGGTGTACTGGTGAAGAAGACGAGTGCGGGCGGTAGGATTCTTGGATTGGGGGGCCTGCGAGCTGGGAGCACGGGGGGTGCTGGGGCGGGACATGGTCACCGGTGGGGTCGTTGGAGACCGTCAGTATCGATCGCTCTTGATATGGACCCTTATATTGCAGGTATCTGAGTCTAGATTTGTGATTGTGAGCCAGTTGCTGAGTAGATGTACCAACAGAAAAAAAGAGCACCAAGAAGAAGCAGAAAATAAGCAAGCTTGAGCAATATGCAAAGGCCTCGGTCCACTTTTAAACAGAATATGGGTATGCAGAGCAGAGCAAAAAAGCAGTCAAGCGGTAGTGTACTCAACTAGAGCTGGTCCACACGGAGCGCAGCCTGCAGTTGAGCTTCAACACAGGAGCCCCGGTTGGCCTACGAAGCTAAGTAGGAACCCCTCGCAGCGAACCCTTGCTCGCTAACCGTCCTGGCGGCAGGAACCCCTCGATCGAGTGTCCTATTCGATAGATGGCTCGAGATTTGCAGCGGAAGCACAGCTTGCTCAGCAGGCACATCTCAACCACAGTGCATCATCACCGTAAACGATATTCTTACGTTCTTACGCAGGACAACGGATATCGGGATATCGGATATTTCCCTCGACCTCGTGGTCCAATTTTATAAATATAGCTTGTAGATACATCAGAACAACCCAAACAGATAGGCGGGGCTGGCCGTGATTATTTTGACAGAGATGCACAGTGTTCACAGGGCTCCTGATGCCAAGTTTTACAGGCGCATTGGAGCTCTCAATATTGCCTGCAAGGGGTGTCACGACTGACAGCTTTCGGGTATATATTATTAAGGCAGACTCAAGCGCATGCAACATGTAGGCCCAGTATGTATGTATGTACTTCGATTGTGCATCTGTTAGAGAACCTCTTTGCACGAGTCGGAGGTACTTAGTAACCTGTGGAGTGAGGCTTTAATACATGCGACGACAGCTACTTACTGTCAGGCCGGGGGTTGCTGATTCCGAGCCTAGGCTTGTCGATTGCTGGCTGCTACTGTACCCCAAGGTACATTCTCGCTGTACTTTAACTCCCACAAGCAGAGAGGGAGCGGGGGGATGACATACTAGAGTATACCGGTAGGGAGCCTCCAATATATATGTGAGATGGCGATCCCAACTCCTTTCATTTATAGATGCATAACATGAGGTCAACATTCCAGTACGGTACGGTACTTAGTAATCAACTTGTGTAACCACAAAACAGGTGGTCATTATCCAATGGATAAGAGGCTGACTAGATGGCTATTGCCATATCTTTCATAAAACGACACCTCCGTCTATGGTATATGTTACCGAATAGTCTTCTTTTTTTTTCTTTCTGTGGAAGCAGCTGGTAGTGGTAGATGAAATACAACCCCCCCTCCTGGGGTGATTGTAGATTTATTACGCTATGATAACTTTGTGGTCGCTTACACATAGTCCTATCCGCAGCGGATTACGGATGTAACTCCTCCCATTCGCTATCTACCACCCTCATAAACTGTTACTTAGGAAATAATCAAGTTCATCAAGCTGGTGGAGCGTGCTAGATTCACAATCATGATTAGGCCATTGATTATGGAATGGAAGGGCAGCCAACTAACGAGAAGAAGAAGGCATATGCGGAACGGGAGCAGGTCTATGCAAAATCTTGCATTATGCCTATGTCTGGACTGGCCCCATAGACCTAGACCTGATATAACAGGATTTGGTGATGTAGGTGCATGGATGCAGCTCAGCCCAGGGCCTGATACAAATATGTTTCGGTTCTGGCACGTTAACTAGCCACCAGGAATATAAATGTTCTTGAATATGGCCGTGTAAGTGGTATGACGTGGGTCAACGGACAGGATAGGGCTTTCGGAATTTGTGAGCCGAAATCAATGGTGTGACATGTATATGCTCGACGAAACGGAGATCTACGTTTGTTCCGTATATCAAGTCGAAATGAAGAAGGATTCCTGCGTCTAGAATCATAACGGCCCTCGGATAATTTTCCTCCAGCCATACAAAACTTCTGTCTATTCATTGTCCCAACATTCTAAAGGGCCAGAGGCAATGTCTAGGTAAACACCCATACTATAAGAGTCAAGAAATCCGAGTCTTACTGAATCGAACACCAGCCGTAAAATTGAAAATATTGGATAGAAGTAGGTAGCACAACTGTTTGGAATGTCAAATTCAGCCTAATTGACCATATCGCCCTGGTGAAGCATGAGGCGTAACTCGGGTGTACAGGTAAGCAGTAAAAGGGGTATATGTGCAGTTTTACGGCTCTCATTAGGCATTCGGGAGACAAGTCTCACGATTGCCCCCGAGACACGAGACCGGGTGCTTTAGGCTGAATCGAGGTCAGTATCATTGACGCGTAAGTAAAGAACCATCTTGGCCAACCACCAAGTGACCTATTCAAACATTCTAAGAGAATACTACAGTGGAGGCTCAAGCCGCAGTCTCTTACTGTATGAACCCTGCTACCCGGCAGTATTCTCGGTATTGGAGGCACAGGAAATCTGGACATAAACCCAAATGCGGATGTTAATGCATTCAGAACACATATGATGGTTTTCGGAGGGTCTCTGAACTCCCCATTGTTTGGAGCCGTAACTAAGGTCTGGGTGAATCAACGGGTGGAGCATACTGTGTCAGGCTAGAATAGCCTGGAAATTCCCTGTGCAACCCCGATTTGTGGATTCAATGCTTATAAGCTCTAAAATAACTCGGCGTTTGGTACCTTGTTTCAAGCAGGCGAAAAGGCAGATCTCTGTTGCTCAAGACCGCTAGAATTTGCGTGGGGACACCTCCTATGGCCTTCTGCAGTTAAAATAAAAGTCCCGCTGCAATTGAAAGGTGTACGTCTAGATTCGGTACCTGGATGTGACTCCGAAGCAAAGCGACTAGACATACCCGTTTCGCTCCCCTAGCGGGTCCAAGCATTCCATGCCAAACCCGACCATAATGATCCGAAAATCTGCATGAAAACGTTCCTGTAGCAGCCTTGATGATGGCATCGAGTGGGATGCGCATCCCTTTGCTGGGGGCCGTCCGGGAGGTAGTTCTGGTACTTGATGCATGTATACCGGTAAGCGTGTGTGCTTGAAGGCCGCGCACCTCTTCGGCCATCGGCATTTGAAAGCGCCCGGGGTCCTGGGGTGCTAGGTGGGGACTGGTAAGGGGTTCATATGTATGTGTAACCTGATAGTCTAAGAAAAGCAATATTATTAGTCCCGGTTCAATGGTATAAAACTCACGGGTCGCTGAAAGGGTGTGGGAGTAAAGGAATTGGGAAGTCAAAATTGATGTCGGGATAAATTTAAACCGTCGGGCACCAGTTACCCTGAATAAGAACACCAACGTATATATATAAACGAACCAGCGTATCGGTCTCCTAAGCCTGAGACATTCCCCGCGATGCTATGATAAAAACTGTATGCGGACATAACTGTAATGGGCCCACAACGGATATGAGATCACCAACACGCCTTGCGTACTGGCATGCATCGCAAATTGTAACAACCCTGACCCATGGAATCATGAAAGCTGCAATATTCTATCCCCCTTTTGTAGATTATCGGCTGTATAATCGGCACAAATAGTATGAACCCTGCAACCCTTGTGCATCATACCATAAATAACGCTATCAAGCCCAGAATAACCATAGATTAATTACCTACTTCCCTTGAACCAGGGGCTTGTGCTTAACCCAAAACACAGGGTGCTAAAGAAAGCCAGGAAGCGTTGCGATTGGACCTTGGCGTATGTGACAAAAAGATGAACTGGGACATAGAGTACGGACTCCTCCCGGTCTCGGTGCGCCTAGCTTTGGTTGACAATATAGCAAACCCAGCCTGAGGAATGTAACGCCAGAGCGGTGAGATTCTGGAGATGGAGGTCAGTGCACTTATCTTCTTTCGAGGGTGTAGTGATACTCAAGTCACATGAAGAATAACCCAGGACCGTGAATAAATGAGAAATAAGTATTTAGTTCTTGTATGTAGACCACTTCGGCTGCGTCTCCCTTAAGTGCCACTGGCGCCCCGTATTTGTTTCATAAAAGCTCGATAGAATGGGCATCGTTTGTGGTACCGTGACGTTGACAGCCAACTTCCGGTTTCCCACGTGTCACGGCCCGAGCATTAATAGCCGTCCAGGCCGCTCTCTTTCTTCTTCTCCTCCCCCCAACTTTGATTGGGCTTTATATAGGATAAGATCTTGCGAGGGATCTTGTTTTGCAGTCTGCTCTAGATTCAGCAAGTGATTTATACGGTCAATCAGACCCAGTATGTAGTCGGGAAGAGGAAGCGAAGCGTGCAAACCAGACTAAGGTGGAGCCTAGGAGTATGATTCTCGCGTATGGCATCGCGATATCCAGACTGGAGTGGCATTATCATATACTTCCCGATCGGGAAGCCGGCCGGAAACAGTGGTGATCGCTACTTTAAAGTATCTGGGGTACTACCCTGTTAACCAGAATTTCGGCTGGGATTATTTCCTCCAGATCGATATACTGATGATATATAAATATCATGATGTGCCCACCCGAAGATTGACGATAGTCTCGTGACCAGCCTCAGTACCTTTCTAAGTTAACGAAAGTTGATCCAAGGGTCAGGCACACTTTTGAAGTGGACAAGCCCGCTCCTCCTGATTCAAATTACGGTATTCGCTGAAGCATTCGCAACTAGGCCACCGTAGACCCTAACTTAAATGTAGATCGATTATGATCGCCTTGATTTTGACGAATGTCAAACAATCGTGGACGAAACAACTCAATGAGGCTCAATGACATGGGTACTACTAAAGATCAATTGAGCGTGGGTAAGCGAAAATCCATTTCCATGCGCATCATTTGACTAATCGGATCCAGGGTCCATGGATTTCCTAGCCCGAGGAAGAGAACCGGATGAGCGTATGTACTGGGTAGAGTACTTTCTCGGTTACCAGACTCACAGCCAGGCGTTGGAGAAGTTGTTTGGGTATCTATCCCGTGATAGAGTAAGATTAACGAGCATCTCGCGTTTCTTTTTCAAGCTAGTTTTTTCTTCATCTTCTACCCCTGTACCGAGTTTGTCGATCTTTGCTGTATTTGAATTAACGGCTGAGTTAGGGCTCAAGGGGAATCCCCAGTTTGAGGAAAGGGCAACTGAATGTGCGAGGAGGCGAGCACTAGCGTTGCGTGGTTCCCCTGCCTGGACCTGAGATATTGCCCGGTAAGATTTCTGAGGCTAGCAGAAAACTGACTGTAGAGTAGTGCCATACGGAGACTTGCTCAGCAACTGTGTGGCTTCATTGCCGAGTAGTTTGCACATGCCACTCACAGTTCGATATCGACAAGCGATTGCATGCAATGCCGAGAACGAGGGGTCGCACACGGAAACAGTCAGAGGGGCTTCGATAAATAAGCTATGATCTGACAAGACAAGCGCAATATGTATGGAAAGGTGCTTATGACTGTACCTACATACATGTTCTCGAACATTTAAGATGTTCAGCTCGCGTTGCAGCTGTCCATGGAGGCATGGGCAAAGGCCAATCAGACTAGGGGCGACGTAGGCTTCGACCAAAGGAGAAAAGAACCTGCCCCCGCCCACGACGGGATATCAGTGGCCTAGCCTTCTTTCTTCCTAGCTCATCTCGACAAAGAGAGCTTCGCAGAGGTTACTTAGTCAAGTAACACCGCTTATTATTACTGAGTTATCCTGGGCCATGCTGCTTAGAGGTTTGCCCGTCTCGTCACGCGAAATGGTTCGCTTGGTTGCAGCTCTCTGCTTCAGGAACGGTCGAAGTGGTCGCTCGTCTACCGGTAGTCTCGAGCCATCGCCCGTCCCGTTTCGTATGGAGCAGGGCAAGATGTCAATAAGGAGACAAAGGTCAAGTTGTAGGTACTGGAGGTAACTGTCTGCTGGGAACATGGCGATACTCATGCAGGTCGTAGGCAGGGAGCAGGCTGGTCTAGTCTGGTTGGAGGCTGGTCCAGTGCCGGCAAGTACCTACTCATGTGTGCATTGCGTTGCAGTAAGGCACTCCACGACCGGAGCATCAATCAATCGAGCGAAACGTTCTCCACGTTGCTGTCCCGAGCGAAGTGGCCGTGACCCTCCGTTAGCTCTCTCTCTAATCCGCCCCCCCCGATCAACACTTCACGCCCCTGACAATACTAAGTATGTAGGTAGAGCCCACACCATAATTCCTAGTAAATAAACACCCATACACCCCAGGGCCGTCTGCATCATCTCTCCTTCCTCTCCTTCTCCTCTCTCTTTTGGCTTTGGATATCTTGCCGTATTTTGTCTCGTTTTGTTGCTCTCCACACTACTACGCCCTCAATCCCCCGCCACAGGAACGTTAATACCCCACGCCTCTGTGTTCCTGGGTCTCTGCAGGTGCAGCGGAGGGATATTGCGACAGGGCCCGCCAGATTGAATAGTTGTGCAAGATTATATGGGAAAGGGAAACAGTTACTGCAGTGCCATCAGTGTGTCGGCTCGGTGTTCCTCCAGACCGACAGTAGCATCGCCAATTTGCCACGGTAAGCGGACGCTGGAGCAGATAGACCCCCCCAGAGACTATCAAAGGCTGCACCCGTACCCAACAGCAAGCGAGAAAAAGCAGCGCATGCTCTAAGCACCTGCGGTCACTGCTTCGTTGCCCACTTTGTGTGCCCTGTTTCACAGAACGAGAGCAAGGCTCGGCAGCGGGTGGCTAAGCTGGTTTTATTCTCTGGACCTCATCACCATCCTGTCGCATCATCGAGCATTCGCCCTGACAAACCACCATCACTACAACCCCCGCCGCTCGTCCTCAGGTTGGGGAAAAAATCGACTTTCCAGGTCGCCTTATACACGGTTACCTACCCCCGCTTTCTGTCTCTCACATTTCTTATTCCCTCCATCAGCCCCTAGCAGCCCAGCCGACCAACCGGTTTCAATACATCACATTACGGCCACAAAGCAATCAACACACATCATCTCAGCCCTACTACGGCTTGAACTCAACACCAAGGTGCATTTCGCTTCGCGTCGCATGCCATCTTGCGCTCGCATCCCGCGTCAGAGCCCCTATTAATCAATCTTCAGCCGTCAAATCAGTTAGCCTTCCTCACTGGGTGTGCTTTGAGTCGGGCCCATCTTAGACATATCATCTGTTTACCTCCCCCTCGTTTTGGTTTCCCTTTCTATAGCATAATAGTGAAGCTTTACCTTGAGTACTGTTACTGAAAGGCGCGGCTGAATTCATAATCAACTTCAAACCCCTGCTAGTAATAAGGCAGCAGAAAACTTTCGTAGTTATATCCCAGTTACAGGGCTACACAGCCGAACGGATCGGCCAACCAGCACCCATTACAACGTCAAACGGTGCACTCAGGCTTCTCCAGCGATACAAACAAGAATCACCCGTAGCAGCCGCGGCTTCAACCCAATAGCCAAATCACATTAAAATCAACAGACGAACTGGAATTTTGGTTGGACTTTGCATTTTGGCTTACATTCAGTTCGACTTCGGGCCTCATAATACTGGATCCACTTCCGGCTGGACCGTGGTATTAAAAACACTCTTACTACACTAACGGCGCCAGATAAATTGAGGGGAATATATCACGACCCACCACCCACCAGCGGCTTTTACCTGAGACGCTACTGTTGATATAAAAAAGAGCACAAAGGTTTCACTTTTCTCAGTCCTTAACTTTACGAAATGGGGTCTTGCTTCTCCAGTGAAGGAGACGATAGTGAGGCAAGGAAACGGACCGCGGTTATCGATAGAAAAATTGAAGATGACGCACGAAGGCTGAAAAGGGAATGCAAAATTCTCTTATTGGGTAAACTTCAAAGAGAAGAAAATGGAGGAGGATCTAGTGGCTAATTATGCTGAACAGGTTCCGGGGAAAGTGGGAAGTCCACTATCGTCAAGCAGATGAAAATCATTCACCAGAACGGATATACCATCGACGAGCTTGCAATGTATCGGCTGACAATATACAAGAATTTGGTGGATTGCGCGAAAGCTCTCGTAATGGCACTCCAGAAGTTCGAAATAGACCCAGTGGTTCCCATCAATAGGGTTTGTCTGCATTAGAGTCTCGTACATTGTTGGATTTCAGGCTCACGGTTGAGATACAGGAATACGCCGAATTCATTCTGAATTATCACGTTGACCCGGACCCAAATTTGCCAGTAGATCCAATTCTCGGAACTGCGGTGGTATCTCTGTGGAAAGACCCTTGTATTGCCCAGATTATGGAGCATCAAAGCGAGTTCTATCTGATGGACTCGGCACCATAGTGCGTAATATCCTTTTCAGATGTAACTATAACTTTAACTAACCCAATACAGTTTTTTTGACGAGGCACCGCGGATAACACATCGGGATTACATCCCTAATGAGAGTGATGTGCTACGTGCACGCACGAAGACAACTGGAATATACGAAACACGGTTTACCATGGGACAACTTAGCATTCAGTAAGTGTCTTAATATGGAAGTTGAAGGCTTTATACAGTAAGCTGATGGGTTGCAGCATGTTTGATGTTGGCGGACAGCGGAGTGAACGGAAGAAGTGGATTCATTGCTTTGAAGCAGTCACCTCTATCATTTTTTGCGTTGCTCTAAGTGAGTATGATCAGGTGTTGTTAGAGGAGTCTAATCAGGTATGTCCAAGCCGGCAAGTTACACGAATAATAGAACCGAAAGTCTAACGAAAGAAAAAAATAGAACCGGATGCTTGAAAGCCTCGTATTATTTGATTCAGTAGTCAACAGCCGGTGGTTCGTCCGAACCAGCATCATTCTTTTCCTCAACAAGGTGGACCTGTTCCGATCCAAGCTGGGCCGAATACCGCTTTCCAATTATTTCCCGGACTACTCCGGCGGAAATGATGTGAACAGGGCCGCGAAGTATCTCTTGTGGCGGTTTAACCAGGTTAATCGAGCGCACCTTAATTTGTACCCACAGTAGGTTCACCGTGTTCACCGTGCTAGGGGAAATCTTCCTATTCACTTGCTAACGAATATTGCAGCCTAACACAAGCAACCGATACCGGTAACATCAGACTGGTTTTTGCAGCAGTCAAAGAGACTATCCTGCAAAACGCCTTAATAGAATCCGGCATCTTATGACTCCCTGACGGGGGGCTGTAATACGACTTCTTTTGTACAAAGAGATTGTTTAATCGTGTTTTCAATTTCCTTGCTCGGAGCTGTCGCTGCAACTCTCGTTATCTCCCCCCTTCACAAGATCCTCACCTAATCCCCCCTCTATTGTATGCCTTTCTACTCACCACATTCATGTTAGCTGTCTGGTGGCGATGTATGAAAAGTGACAAAGAGTGCAGTTTTTTTTTCAGTCGGGTTTCTTATGCCTTTAAAGCCGAAGGCCGTTGCAAGTGTTTTGGGGTTCGTTTTTCTGTTTTCCTTTCTATTACGGGTACAAAGCACCGGTGCATTTTTTCACGCGTCGACGTTTTCATCATTGGAGTTCTGGCGAGGGTCTTTGAGCACTCGCAAATTGTGTATAGCCTTTTGTTGTAACTTTTGTCTTAATTTTTTATCGTCACTCGGTTTGATTCAACGTCCGGGTTTCCTAATCGGCCTTGAAAGGGGGGGGGGGAATACGGCTT
>Ga0307511_10006551_pt1 | contig 11725 bp, 5 predicted proteins | sample 13_EM_MG_FD_200266 | JGI IMG/M metagenome (GOLD analysis project Ga0307511, IMG submission 200266) | Populus trichocarpa ectomycorrhiza microbial communities from riparian zone in the Pacific Northwest, United States - 13_EM | ecosystem: Host-associated > Plants > Roots > Unclassified | place...
TGGAAAATTAAGTTAATGTGAAGGGGATCAAGCCGTTTTCCTTTGTTTGAATACTAAAATTATGAATACAAAAAAAGGGGGGGAAGAGGGGAAAATAAATCTTTGAATTTTATTTTCTACACACATATTTTTTCTTTTAAATTGGGATGAATAAGCGAAGGAATTGGAAAAAAATTAACATAATTCTTCTCATTTTGTATCCTCTAAAAATTCTTTTCTTTTCTCTTAAACCAAAAAAAAGAGAGAAATTCCTTCTTTCTCTCCGTTTAATTTCTCTTGTATTCTTTAGTATTTTTATTTTTTTAATTACCATACAGACCGGTAACGCTTCTAGGCACAACTTTTCTCAACATGTAGATTAGAAAGGAAAGAAAAACAAATAATTAAAGAAAAAAAGAAAAAAGAAATTAGAGAACCATAGTCCTTTGAAAACAGGGAAGGAGACTCGAGTCTTTGGCACTTAGTAGTGACCTTTTACACGTTATTGGACCCAAGAAAAATAGAAAATAGGAGAACCAAAGTAAAGTAACCATAGTCTAGACTTACTTAAACAAGCTTATGTCATGCATCTTACGTTTGATTTTCTCACTTTAGTCCCAGGATTCAAAGCATTAATTTGATGAATACAAGCTCATGTATCTAGCTAATTTTTTCCAACACGTGGATTGATTTCAACAACTTCGCCCTTTACTAGTCAGCACTAATTAAGACCAAATTATCAATCTTTTTCTATAATTTCCTTAATTAAGACAAGGCAGCCACCTACTTTCGGTCATCCTTGCAGGCTGTGTGAACGAAACGTCCTCCAAAAAAAAATTCTAACCACTATGCACGAGAGATCAATATTCACTTATAAATAAGGGCTTATACGTCTCCTATTTGCCTTTTCTAATAACACTCCTGGCAAAATTTTCATCCATACTGTATGGTATTGAAGCTATCTTGATATTCTTAAGCTCATAAACCATGGATGTCTTTCCCTCTTGCAAAGAAAAGGTATGTTTTCTTCTAGTTGTGTGTGTGTGTGTGTGTGTGAATTCTAGTACTACTTGGAGAAGAGTATAGAGGGTGGGAAGCAAAGAAAAACATTGAGCATATAATGAAATGAGGAGCAGGAAATAGCTAAAAGTTTGTACATATTAATTTAGGGTTCATGCTTGAAAAATGAAGTTAATGTTTCTCAAGCAGTAGATGTTATCTTACTCAGGTGGAAGCTCTTCAATTCGAGTTGGAACACAGGCAGAAAGAGAATGAAAGTCTTAGATTTATGCTTGGAGTTATGACCAGAAGATTCAGCATTCTTCAAGCCGAGATTCAAGAAACCGAAGAACATCAACAAAAGACAGCTAGCAACTTAGCGGATGGAGATCAAGCTTGTCATGAAATCCTTGACTCGAACAAGAGAGCAAGATTTGAAGTTCCCATAACCAAGGCATCGAGAATCTTGGTGAGAAGTCACTCCAATGACAAGAGCCTGGTAATTAAGTTCCTCTAGTCAGTTTGATATATACATAATTTGCACATGAAGTTTTTGAGTTGAAGATTCCTAGATCTTACATATGATAATAAAAAGCTCTTTCACAAATGTGAATTTAGATTGTGAAAGATGGATATCAATGGAGAAAGTATGGCCAGAAGGTTACTAAGGATAACCCATCACCTCGAGCTTACTTCAGGTGTTCCATGGCTCCTAATTGCCCCGTCAAGAAGAAGGTATGCTCGAGTTTTCTTTTGAAAACCAGTCAAAACATCTGTAATTAAATAGCATCCTGAAGTTTATGTCGAGAAAGAGCTTTCAAAGGGCAACTTCAAGGTTCATGTGTGCAATCAAAAACAGTACTGAGCATGTGATAACACCAGTCTTCTTTGATTTATTCTTGGTTTTCAGGTCCAAAGATGTGTAGAAGATGATTCAGTACTTGTTGCAAGCTATGATGGAGAACACAACCATGAACCCAATGGTTCACATGGACAATATTTATGTTCTCCGCATACCTCATCATCAAAAATTTCCATAACTAATCATGTCCTCAAGTGTCCAATCGAAATTCCTCCTCTTCAACCATCTATAGCTCTTGATCTTACTCTTTCAAGTCCCAGTAATCAACAGAAGGAAAATCCTTCTAAAAGATCCATGGAAGACTGCGGCAAGATTAATAATAACTGCAACAAGAACTACATTGAAGAATATGTGGCATCTTTAACTAAAGATCCTACCTTCTCTGTAGCTTTAGCTGCGGCTGTTGCAAGTTCAATGAGTGACCTGTCTTCGTCAAGAATGCTGTGAAATAATTATTGTCTTATTTATGAATGGTTTATGCTCTTTCTCACAAGGCTACGTTGTATTTGCTTGTGTTCTTACGCTCCCGATATATATATAAAAAATGAATATAAAAAAAAAATTGAAGTTATAAAAAATTATTTAGTATTATTATTAAATTTAATTTAGTATATCAACTTTAAAATCTTTCCATTTATTCATTATCTAATCTCGAGGTATTGCTATGAAGTGGACTTGATCAGTATAAAATAACTTGATTATAAAAAAAAAAATATTAAAATAAAATTAAAAAGAAAAATAATGAAATTAACAGAAAAAAATCATAGCTCAACTCCTTGTATAGTTCGGATATAAAATTAAAATATAAACGTGATCCAGATAACTTGATCAATTTAAGAGCAACGCGGCTAACTAAAAAAAATTCTAAAGATAAAATTAAGGAGAAATGATGAAATTAATAAAAAAAAAAAAATTTTTGACTCAACTCGTTACCTAACAAGGTTTAAAATTAAACTATATAAAAATTGTCTCATTTAGAGTACTTAAATTTTCTAAAAATAACTAGGATGATTATTAAAAAAAAAGTGTTTATGTGCATGTTTTGGAAATGTTGTTTGCAGCATGTTTCTAAAATTTTTATATAGTTTTTATACGTTAATATTAAAAAAAAATTTAAAAAATAAAAAAAAATTTATAAAAAACATTTTGATGACAATATCAATCAAGTCATCATCGGTGAAACTCCACTATCTTTTAGCAGAGTTCTAAAGGAGCTGGTGAAAGACAAGCAACAATCATCAAAGGCCACAAAAATTCTGACATAACATCAGAGTCAAAATCGAATCCCCATAAAAATTTGACAGCCTAGTATAAAAATTTAATTTAAATCATCTGAGAAATTTCACCATCATATTCAATTATTTAAATGAGAATTTGTGGCTGGATTCTTTTTCCCATTCAGCTATAATAAATTATTGCGATAGTTTTATATTCATATGATATGAAACCATATTCTACTATCAAGACTTTCTGTTTATACGTGGTTTCAAATTATTTTTTAAAATATTTTTTATTTAAAAATATATTAAAATAATATTTTTTTATTTTTAAAAAATTATTTTTTATATTAGTGTATTAAAATAATATAAAAACATAAAAGAAATATTAATTTGAAGTAAAAAAAATTATTTTTTTTTAAAAACACTTTTAAAACGCAAAAACAAATAGGACTAACATATTATATAATCCACAAAACTCTAAATTAAATCCTTGTTATATAAAGATTTTATGTTAAATAATAAAAACATTTTATGGATTAAAATGTATTCTCTATAAATATGTGCTTAGATTATTTTTTTCTTTTAAAAAAAAAGATGATCCTGTATGCGCTCTTGTGCTAAGAAATAACTAACAATAGAAATTTATGAGGATTTAGGATTTAAGCTTAAAAATTCTTTAAAACTTGTAATGGTTTCAACTTCAATAAAAATCTTCATAGTCGAACCATGTAGCAAATTTCGTCAGCAAAAAGTCTTCAGCTTTAAGTCCAAATCTGCAGACCGCGACGCTCTCATGATCATGTTTTCCCGATGAATATTTTGCAGTAGGAGAAACTTTATTTTATAGTGTATTAGGGGTCTTTTTTTTTTTCAAAGAGATATGAGTTCTCCAGTCAGGGGCTTGACTCTCTCTACATACATGATCATTGAAATGTTTTTTCAGTATAGGAGATCAAGTGACAATGTATTAAAAAAATATGTAAAATATCAAGCAAAACAAGAATATTTCTAGCTCTTGTATCTCAGAGACAACTCAAAGGAGCTTCATGGGATCTTTTTATCCAGGTACTGCTGTTAGTCTGCTAACCAGTTCTTGTAAAGACATGGTCATGGCTCGGTTCTTGGGGATTTTCTCAAGGCAACAAAGATGGCACACCAATATTTGATCCTGCCTTAATACATTTGTCTCTAGAAGTTTATTTATTTATTTATATTGCTATTAGTAACTCTATACCTGGTTGTTGACAATGGCTTTAGACAATTATCCCATCCAATTGGAAACTACATTGTCTTCTTCATTTCTTTGAGAAGTGAGGCTCTTGATGAATCGTGGTATTCAACAATGACTACGTATAGACATTTACATCACTATACATCAAAATGTACATAACAAACAACACTCCTACCATCTAGCTACCGATATGAATTATGGAAAACCGAACTATAACCGATCTTGACAACAAGATTCTAGTGTCTTGCACTTTGTCTTCAAAGATTGCCAACATCTGTGCTCCAAAAGCAAAGCAACTTTGTAAACAATGGTGCAGATGAAGTATAAGGATAACACTGAAACAGCAACGGAAGTGAAGAACCCCGAAACACACAAGCATGTAAGAAAGGGTTGCCACAAAAAACTGAGTATCCGTCCCTGCCATGTACAGCTGCATTTAAGTGCTTAATTCTTGCTGCAATGTAGAACACTTCTCTGGATTTGAATTCTAGTTTTGCCCTTTTAGTGAGTGCCTCAGCTTGCTTGTAACGGGCCTTCAACCATGGTGGGCAATGGTGTTGTCTGTAAGAGAACAGGTCCTGATTGGATTGGCAGAATATGGTGTACACGGCACTTGATCATTTGAAGATCCCACTTTTGATAGGTGTCTGTACCAAGTTTTCAGACAGCTTTCTCGGAGAAGCCATCATGGACTTCTCATTTTGAGCATCCTTTTCTGCTTTTTTCTTTCCCAATTCAAGTTGTTTTTTGTTTTCATCATGTGCTCGGACGAACATCCTCACAAAATTGAGCAGAGTGGACACAACTATAGAACAAAGATAGAAAGTAAGAGGTCCCCAAGTATACAAATGACATTCAAGAGCCAATGATAATATTTAAGCATCGCATAAATATCATAACCATACACAGAGAAAACATGGATATGCACATGTATACATATGCAAAAACTGTATAGTGAAGAGTGTGTGTTAATTTAGTAATTATTGAATACAGCATTACTAATGATGGGCTGAAAATTAAAATATTGCAGCCTAACTGACACCATTCAGATTCCTAGAATAAGAGAGAGCTGTCAGAAATTGGAATCTATGTGGGATATCCATTTTAACAAAGTTAGTATATACTGGAAAATACCTTGCTCAAATGGGCAACGTGCCGGATCTTCCCCAAAATAAAAAGCCAGTGCATCTGCATTTCTACCCTAAAACATTCAAATTCGGGAAACAAAAATCACTGGCAATGAGTGTTCAAGTTGAAGCACAGCATTTTTGTTCAAAGTCAGCTGGTCAAAACAAAAGTTCATATACATACCACGGAGGAATAAAGGGAAGCCAAAGACCTCACTTCACTTTCAGCAAAAGCAAGAAAAACCTTGAGATTCTGAACATTTCCAAGGGACAAGATAAAAAAGATATTAATGAGTACAATCTGCCAAGGTAAAGGATATTCAGTGTGCATGTGTGCCTGCATGCATGCCAATGGTGAGTAATTCCATTAACTGCAGGCAATTCCGGTAACAAATCCTAAGAAACCTTTATCCACAGTGAAGGGAGTATCTGAAAAGGACTTGCCTTGCAAAAACTTTCTGAGACCAAACCATCATTCTCTGAAGCAGTCAATTCCTGCATAACTTTTTCAAGTCCTTTACTAACAGCTTGCATTTCCTCTGCCAAATATTTCAATTGTATCTGCACAAAATACAACATATAGCTTAGCAAGCAAACAATGTAATGGAAACTGAAATTGCCAACAAAAAACACACACACACAAAGGAGGAGGAGGAGGATTACTTTTGTTGCAGCCTCCAAATTCACAAGATCCTTCGAAAAATCTAGCAGTTCTGGAAGCTTTTCAGCCAGTACCTAAAATTCATATAAAAAGATTCGACACCAAACCCAAAAAAATATTTTTGTCCGAAGTTTTATTCTCCATTTATTTGGCATCCTCTAATGTTCAATGAGCACAAAATATAGGAAAGTTCTGCAAAAAAGTTAACAATTGCAAATATATTTCTTTGCCAAAAAGAAAAGGAAAGGAAAAACAGATTCACGCTCTCTGAGGATTAGATTTCAAGATTCATCATTGTTATATGCATTTAAGCTAGCTCAACAAGACAGGTTTCAAGGAGCGTATGTTTTGCATAAAATATTGTATGGATGGAAAATATTTTACATGTAAAATGCTTTGCATAAAACATTTTATAAGAAAAATATTTTATGATGTTGGGTAAGTAAAGATTGAAAAGTATGTTAGTGGTAGAATTATGTTGATGTGTTATGATAATGAAGTGATGGTAATGGTGGTGGGGTGGTGAGGGCGACAATAGAGGTGGTGATGGTTGAAACTATTGGATGATATTGTGACTGTTTGTAAAATATTTTATAGAAATTCATGAGTTGAAAATAATTTTTAATAAATAAACTAAGTTTAAAAGTTGACTATAAAATATTTTAAGTTGATTGATTTTCCTGTAAATTATTTTACAAAAAACAAACGCAGAAAATCATTTTCTTGAAAAGTATTTTACGCTAAACAAATGCCCTCTCGGTATAAGCATCAATTGTCATCTTATCAATTAAGAAGAAAAAATTATTCAATTATATTTCAGAGTATACAGTCTTTCAGTCATTAGAACCTTGATGCCACTTAAAAGGTAAATCCAAAGATACAGCATGACAAACTTTTCATTTATTAACCATCCTAAATACATAAACATTTCTCATCTGTTTTGTCCGAGTTACTTGACTTATTTAAGCTTTAGGAGTATGATGTGGGCCTACAATATATTTTTTAAGTTGCTTAGGAAAAATATGGGGTTTAATTTTAGTATTTTAGTTTCTTCATGTTTTAAACTGCAATTCAATTTAAAAGGAAATACTGTACCTTACAAAGATAATGCATGAGAGTTATCTTGTTGTTTCGAGCTCGTGTATCAGTGAGTTTGAGGAGACTATCCAATCGAAATCCAACAGCAGAACCTAGAGCAATGAAATTATAAATTTTCTGAAAGAACAAATCCAGACAATGCAAGCACATCGAGAGGATATGAGAGAAACACAAGAATAAGACAGGCATAGGGATTAGCTCCCAAAATCCTGAAATTAATCTCATCAAATAAGATCTTCAATGTCAGATTAAAACCTTCTGCATATTAACAAGGGCTACTTGTTTGATTGACAATACATGTACGGTGCATGCCCAACCATATGATCTTCAAGTCCAAGTTCAAGTATAACATTTCAATCTCAATGTAATTACAAAATCACATTCTTCAGGGTGTAAGGTATAGTTATCTATCTTGTTATTTCTTTAGCTCTAATCACTTTCTGGGTGATAGTGTCCTGGATCAACTAGCTTATTAAGTATGAACACACTAGAGCATAAAAGGGATTTATAGTAAAAGCTTGGCATTTTGCAATGAAAAAGTTACAATATCCTACAGTTCATGTTAGGATCTAAAAGACTTGCGATTATACAGGAGGAGGTTATTCAGCATCTTATTTAAAACAAAATATTAGGTTTCTAGTATGTAAAAAACATAAAAACCAGACACAAAGAAAGTCATCGGTAGTTATGGTTTAGCAAAAACAAATCCTCTAGATTAGATTAGTGGCTGTCTCTAACAAGCTATTTGTTAGACTTTTCTATTATGGACACAAACTAATGTGCAATACTGATATGTCTGATTCATATTCTCTAGGGTGGTTGTCACAACAGGATACTAACCGATGAAGTTGCAACCCATTAACTTAGTGGCTGTCTCTAACAAGCTATTTGTTAGACTTTTCTACTATGGGCACAAACTAATGTGCAATACTGATATGTCTGATTCATATTCTCTAGGGTGGTTGTTACAACAGGATACTAACCGATGAAATTGCAACCCATCAACTTACCCCTTGCAGTACCATGGTTGAGAGCATTACCAAGGGAAAGAATAGTCTGCATGATCCTTTTCAACTTCGCTGAGCTCCTGATCTGATAAAATACATGATTGGAAATACTCTAAGGGATGAAAATCTTCAGAGAACTAGCACTGCTGGAAAAAATTGAAGTAAAAAGATCCGACTTGCCTCTTCAGAAGCTGAATTTATAACATTCAAATTGCCTCTGAGATCAGAAACCTGAAATAGGTCCAAGACAAGAGCTGAATATTTGCAAACAATGGTTTTTCTGTAGCACTGGTCCCTATGCTTCTATGCTCCAGTCACATTGAACCCTATGGTTCAGAAAAGGGAAATTGGGTCTTAAGATTTGATTTTTTGGACATAGATTATCCCTCCATCCAATTCCGTTACCAAATTCCATTAAAGTTAATAATCAGCGGTCAAATTTGGTCAATGATGACCAAAATCTCCAGCAATCAGTGGATGTCATGTGCCCTTAAGCAAAACAATATTAACAGAAATTTCTGAAAAAAATTGGAGGGAGGGACTTTGACCCGGGTCCAAAATTTCAATGATCCAATTGCCCTTTCAAAACCACATGGTCCAGTACGACTGAATCATTGAACCACAGGGACCTCTATTGCCAAAAACTACAAATAACAACGAAAGAGATTGCCCTCTAACCTGGGATTGGAATTGTATCTTAAATGAAAAAACTCTTAGCTTTGACTCTGCACGTGGCACTTTCATCATTTCCAAGAAAAACTATTGTGAAAAATGCAGGAGTTAAATTAGAATACAAGACCAATATATGTCTGGAGTGGATATTCTCAAACCACATTGCAGCACATTTCATGATTTGTTTCCAAGGATATGCAACAAAAATAGGAAGCCAAAAGTTCATGAATGTCAATAAGTATTATTCAGTGCCAGCTGGTTGATTAATGGATTAAAAGGAGTAAAGAGCAAGGAGAGTAGCATATAAGCCAACTTTTTTGCATTTCATTTGTAACAGGGGCACAAACTATAAAAAGCTAGAAATACAATAATGCGAACAAGAAAGTTAATGCGAAAAATCAATACTTCACTCACCTGTTCACATTTTCCCAAGTTCTCTTTATCTCCATTATAACCCTGAATGTGAGAAATTCTGATTTTTAACTCAATGAACATGGGGGATTGCTTTTGCTAATCAATGTTTTAAATTATGAACAAATAGAAAAATAATTAATTGGTGGTGACAGTTTAAAGCTCTCGTGTGAAGTAGTGAAGGATTTATGGGCATAAAAAACTAAATAAGCAGCACGTGTATTTTTAATACCTTGAGTAATTCCATCTCCTCTTTTGTTGGACAAAACTTAATAAGGCTATCAACCTGATCAATATCCAATGCTGTATCATCCAAAGCAAGAACTGAACTCTGTAAGACAGTTAGAGAAGCAAGGACATAAGAGAACCGACCAAAATCATTTAAGCAGTTAAAACTCTGAAATGAATGCAGCATGCATAGCAAACTTCAGCAGAAAAAGTATGTCTTCGTTCATTTACATTAAAAGGACCAGTTATCAGGGTTAACATGTTTTCTCAAATTCAAAACCAATTACACATCATCATTTAGTAGATTCCAGGTGAACTAATTACAACAGCATGAAGGCTGGTATATGTGGAAATTCCAAAGGAATCACATAGGAATGCTAGGTAGATGGAATAACAAGAAAACCTAAGTTATCAATCACCATAATGAAAGCACTATGACAAACATTCACATGTTCATGGATAGCTACAGAAGCGTTGAACACAAAATAATTATAAAAATCTTGTCAGCTTTGAAATTGCAGCCTATAGTCTAAATACTGTATTGTTTTAAGAAAAATTTAGCTCAAACAACCGCAACAAGGTTCAGCTTACCATCAGGTCTGGCAGAGGAATTTTAACCTTTGAAAGCATGATCTCACAATTATATGCCCGTCTCAGTTCAATCTGCAGGACCAGTAAATACCTCATGAAGAAACGAATTTAAATGAGATGGTTTGCTATTTTTTCACTACTATCCAGAATACAGTATACACAGCAAAAATGCATGATCAAGCACTGAATGTGTGAGCTTGCAATAAAAACAGTTCCAGTAATTGCAAAACAAACCAAAGAAGAGTGTTCTTGCAACCAAATGAATTGTTCTGGTGAAAAGTTTCGTATTAATCTATTTCTTTAAAACACTATTAAACAGATAACTTTGGACTATTAACACCAATTGAGCAATTGATAAAGTTTTGGAAAACCGATTATCCTAGCCTACACTGAAGATGATCAAAATCAATCAACTGGAGAAACCCAATCCTAATCCTACATGGCTGCACTAGAAACGCAACCCACTTAGAGCTGACTTCCTTTATAAGGAATCTATAATTATATACAAGTATTAGCGAAACTAAACACAATGGCACTGTGGATGCTTGTTTGTCAAAAATAAGCAAAGCTAAAATGGGCAGCTGGCTGGGACATATCTTGCCCCGTGTAGTGAATTTAAAACATGGCATTAATAAATGTAAGTTATGCAATCAATAGAATTAAGCATAGGCCCCACTCCATGATAGCACACTGATTACCAGCTGGATTTTATCAGATTTATGTCCCAAGGTGCGTCGATTTGATTTCCCTGCTGTGCTCCCACAATCATAATTTGGAGCAGCCGCTGAGAAAAGAGTCTCAAGTTCTGATATGTCAAACTCAGGAGCCCTAGTACAGACAAATTGGATAAGGTTTAATTAGTGGCAACACAGAGATACTAGTGGAAAAAAAAAATTAAGATACAGCAATCAAACAAAAGGATGCATACTTGGAAGCTTCATCAGCTTTTTGTGCCTCAGCCCACAAACTTCCTGACATGGCCCTGGTTAATTTTAACCAATGATAAGGCTTCAGGTTGGCTTTTCTGGGTTGATTTTTTGCATTTATACGTAACATGCCCTGCCCCTTTGCACTAAATGGAGCACCAGATGGTGGTCCAGGAACTGAAGGCACATTTCCATTTCTAACTCCAGCATGAGATGGTGAGGAGACACTGCTAGTTCTTGACAACCCTTTAGTCAAAGGGGCAGGAGGAGGTGGCACAGGAGGAATATGCGCGACATTATTAAATGAAGAAGTTTTAGCAACAGAACTAGAAGGAGGGGGTGGTGGTGGCACTGAAGGAGCATTAGCAGGGCCCAGGGCTGATCCAGAATGTAGAGGAGGTGAGGAGACGCTACTAGTTCTTGACAACCCTTTAGTCAAAGGATCAGGAGGTGGCACAGGAGGAATATGTGCGGCATTATTAAATGAAGAAGCTTTTGCAACAGAACTAGGAGGGGGAGGTGGTGGTGGTGGCACTGAAGGAGCATTTGCAGGGCCCAGGGCAGATCCAGGATGTAGAGGAGGAGGAGGAGGAGGTGGTGGTGGTGGTGGTCCAGGCACAACAGCCAAGTTCTTCCCAGACTGTGCAGTACCTGAGCTGGCAACCTTTGAAGCCATTCCAGGAGGTAGAGGAGGGGGAGCTGAATACGAGTTC
>Ga0307511_10006554_pt1 | contig 11724 bp, 12 predicted proteins | sample 13_EM_MG_FD_200266 | JGI IMG/M metagenome (GOLD analysis project Ga0307511, IMG submission 200266) | Populus trichocarpa ectomycorrhiza microbial communities from riparian zone in the Pacific Northwest, United States - 13_EM | ecosystem: Host-associated > Plants > Roots > Unclassified | place...
GCCAAGGTGACCGCGGCCTTCAAGATCATCATCGCCGACCCCAACGTGAAGGGCATCCTGGTCAACATCTTCGGCGGCATCGCCCGCTGCGACGTGCTGGCCAACGGGGTGATCGCGGCCGTGAAGCAGGTGGGCCTGAAGGTGCCGCTGGTCGTGCGCCTCGAGGGCACGAACGCCGAGCTGGGCAAGAAGATCATCAACGAGAGCGGCCTCGACGTCATCGCCGCCAACGACCTGGCCGACGGGGCCGAGAAGATCGTCAAGGCCGTGCGGGGCGCCTGACGGTGAAGGCGGGACTATTCCTCTGTGCGCTGATCGCGGCGGCCCTGCCGTCGGCGGCCGCATGGGCGGAACCGGCGTTCGACGTGTTCAAGGCTGCCTGCATCGACACATCCGTCGATCATGGGGCCGCCCTGTCGGTGGATGCCGTACGCGACTGGCCGGCGGCTCCGCAGTCCCTGATCGATGGTCTTTCGGGAAAGCGCCCCTCCGGGGAGACGAACAGCAACGTCGAGGCCAAGCTCAAAGGCTCCTCCAAGGCCGCAGCCTTGGCCATCGTCGTGGCCCACACCACGCACATCAGCGACGGCGTGGCCGTGCCTGCCGACGTCTGCGGCGTGATGACGATGGGCCGTGTCGACGCGTCGGAGCTCAAGGCCAAAGCGGCGGGATATGCGGCCGTGCCGTTGAACCAGGCACTGATAGATGCCCAGTTCGACGCTGACGCTCGCAAGAACGCAGTGATCTACGCTTGGCGAGACGAAGGCGGTCACCACACGCCGCTGACCATGGCTGAAGTCGCGCAGGCCAAGGCTGGCGACGCCGTTCTAGTGCTGACCTTAATCTCCGAACCCGATCAGGCCGTCCTTGGCCTCGCCGTTCCTGCGAAGTGAGCCCTCTCTAGATGTCGATCCTGATCAACAAGACCACCCGCGTCATCTGCCAGGGCATCACCGGCGCCCAGGGCACGTTCCACTCCGAGCAGGCCATCGCCTACGGGACCAAGATGGTCGGCGGCGTGACCCCCGGCAAAGGCGGCACGACCCATATCGGGCTGCCGGTGTTCGACACCGTGGGCCAGGCGGTCCGCGAGACCGGCGCCGACGCCAGCGTGATCTACGTGCCGCCGCCCTTCGCCGCGGACTCGATCCTGGAAGCCATCGACGCGGAGATCCCGCTGATCATCTGCATCACCGAGGGCATTCCGGTGGCCGATATGGTCAAGGTGAAGCGCTCGCTCAGCGGCTCGAAATCCAGGCTGATCGGGCCCAACTGCCCGGGGGTCCTGACCCCCAATGAGTGCAAAATAGGCATCATGCCGGGGAACATCTTCAAGCAGGGCAGCGTGGGGGTGGTTTCCCGCTCGGGCACGCTTACCTATGAGGCCGTGTTCCAGACCACCCAGGCGGGCCTCGGCCAGACGACGGCCGTAGGCATCGGCGGCGACCCCGTGAAGGGCACCGAGTTCATCGACATGCTCGACATGTTCCTGAAGGACCCGGCGACCGAGTCGATCATCATGATCGGCGAAATCGGCGGCTCGGCCGAGGAAGATGCGGCCGAGTTCATCAAGAATTCACCAAACAAGAAGCCCATGGTGGGCTTTATCGCGGGACGCACCGCGCCGCCTGGGCGGCGCATGGGTCACGCGGGCGCGATCATCTCCGGCGGCAAGGGCGGCGCCGAGGACAAGATCGCCGCGATGGAAGCCGCGGGCATCCGCGTCTCTCCGTCTCCGGCGGCCCTCGGAACGACGTTGTTGGAAGTTCTCAAGGGCGCTTAGGCGCCGGTAGTTACGTTTAGGGCGGTCCGCGCTCGGCTCCTTCTTCCGAAGTCCGTGGGCCCGCCCGCGGAAGGCGAACGAAATGGCGGACGACGCAGGCCTGATCAACGAAGTTCTGGCCGAGACTTCTTTCCTCTACGGCGGCAACGCCGCATTCGTGGAGGACCTCTACGCGCGCTGGAGCGCGAACCCCGGATCGGTCGAGCCGTCATGGCAGGCGTTCTTCGCCTCGTTGCACGACGCGGCCTCCGAGGTGAAGCGCGGCGCCGAGCGCCCCGCCTGGACGCCGAACCCGACCCCGCAGGCCCGCCCCGACTGGCTCTCCGCGATCGACGGCCTGTGGCCCGCGGTGGAGGCCAAGCTCGCCAAGACCATCGAGACCAAGGCGCCCGCCGCCAGCGACGACGAGATCCGCTCGCGCACCCTGGATTCCCTGCGCGCGATCATGATGATCCGCGCCTACCGGATGCGCGGCCACCTGAAGGCCAACCTGGACCCGCTGGGCCTGGCTACCACGCCGGGTGATGCTTCCGAGCTGGACCCCGCCACCTACGGCTTCGCCGAGGCCGACTTCGACCGCGAAATCTTCCTCGACTTCGTGCTGGGGCTGGAGACCGCCTCGATCCGCGAGATCCTGGCGATCCTGCGCCGCACCTACTGCGGCAACGTCGGCGTGCAGTACATGCACATCTCCGACCCGAAGGAGAAGTCCTGGCTGCAGGAGCGCATCGAGGGCCGCGACAAGGAGATCGTCTTCTCCAAGGAGGGCAAGGTCGCCATCCTGAAGAAGCTGATCGAGACGCAAGGGTTCGAGCAGTTCCTCCACCGCCGCTTCCCCGGCACCAAGCGCTTCGGCCTGGACGGCGGCGAGGCGATGGTCCCGGCGCTGGAGCAGATCATCAAGCGCGGCGGCGCGATGGGGGTGAAGGACATCGTCATCGGCATGCCGCACCGGGGGCGCCTGAACGTGCTCGCCGCGGTGATGGGCAAGCCCTACCACGTGATCTTCCACGAGTTCCAAGGCGGCTCGTCGCTGCCCAGCGACGTGCAGGGCTCGGGCGACGTGAAGTACCACCTGGGCGCCAGCTCGGACCGCGAGTTCGACGGCAACTCGGTGCATCTGTCGCTGACCGCCAACCCGTCGCACCTGGAGATCGTCAACCCGGTCGTCATCGGCAAGGTGCGCGCCAAGCAGGCCTTCACCCTGCGCGAGAACCCCACGGCCGGCCGCGGCCACGCCATGCCGCTGTTGCTGCACGGCGACGCCGCCTTCGCCGGCCAGGGCGTGGTGCCGGAGTGCTTCGCGCTGTCGGGCCTCCGCGGCTACGGCGTCGGCGGGACCATGCACTTCGTGGTCAACAACCAGATCGGCTTCACCACCAGCCCGAAGAACAGCCGCTCGTCGCCCTATCCGACCGACGTGGCCCTGGCGGTCGAGACCCCGATCTTCCACGCCAACGGCGACGACCCGGAAGCCGTGACCTTCGCCTGCAAGGTCGGCACCGAATACCGCATGCTGTTCGGCAAGGACGTGGTCATCGACATGTTCTGCTACCGGCGCTTCGGTCACAACGAGGGGGACGACCCCACGATGACCCAGCCGCTGATGTACGCGAAGATCAAGGGTCACCCGACGGTCCGCGACCTCTATGCCCAGCGGCTGATCGGCGAGGGCGTGGTCACCCAGGCCGACGTCGACGGCTGGATCGCCGAGTTCGACAAGTTCCTCGACGAGGAGTTCGACGGCGGCAAGGCCTACCATGCCAACAAGGCCGACTGGCTGGACGGCAAGTGGTCGGGCCTGAAGCTGCCCACCGGCGACGAGCGCCATGCCACCGGCGTGCCGCGGACCAAGCTGCTGGATCTCGGGCGGAAGATGACCACCGTCCCCGAGCGGATCACCATGCACAAGACGGTCGAGCGGGTGATCGCCGGCCGCCGCGAGGCGATCGAGAAGGGCGAGGGGATCGACTGGGCGACCGGTGAGCACCTGGCCTTCGCCACCCTGATGGACCAGGGCTTCCCGGTGCGCCTCTCCGGCCAGGACAGCGTGCGCGGCACCTTCGTGCAGCGCCACTCCGGCTTCGTCGACCAGAAGACCGAGGAGGTCTACTTCCCGCTCCGCAACCTGGGCCCGACCCAGGCGCATTTCGAGGTGCTGGACTCGGCGCTGTCGGAAGAAGCGGTGCTGGGTTTCGAGTACGGCTTCTCGCTGACCGACCCCGATACGCTGACGCTCTGGGAAGCCCAGTTCGGCGACTTCGCCAACGGCGCCCAGGTGGTCATCGACCAGTTCATCAGCTCCGGTGAACGCAAGTGGCTGCGGATGAGCGGCCTGGTGATGCTGCTGCCGCACGGCTACGAGGGCCAGGGGCCGGAGCACTCCTCCGCCCGCCTCGAGCGCTACCTGCAGCTCTGCGCCGAGGACAACATGCAGGTGGTCAACTGCACCACCCCGGCCAACTACTTTCACGCCCTGCGCCGCCAGCTGCTGCGCGAGTTCCGCAAGCCGCTGATCGTCATGACGCCCAAGAGCCTGCTGCGCCACAAGCGCGCCGTCTCGACCCTGGCCGACATGGAGACCGGCACCGGCTTCCACCGCGTGATGATTGATGGCGCCGAGGCCGACTGCGAGGTCGGCGGCGTGCAGCTGAAGCCGGACGCCGAGATCAACCGGGTCATCGTCTGCTCGGGCAAGGTCTACTTCGACCTGGTCGAACAGCGCGCCAAGACCGGCCGCGACGACGTCTACATCCTGCGCCTGGAGCAGTTCTATCCGTGGCCGCTGAAGTCGCTGTCCAACGAGCTGAAGCGGTTCAAGAACGCCGAGCTGGTCTGGTGCCAGGAAGAGCCCAAGAACATGGGCGGCTGGATGTTCGTCGACCCCTGGCTGGAGCTGACCCTGGAGCGCATGAGCATCAAGGCCAAGCGCGCCCGCTACGTCGGCCGCCCGGCCTCGGCGTCGACCGCCGCCGGCCTGATGAGCCGCCACCTGAAAGAGCTGGAGAACTTCCTGACGGAAGCCTTCGCCTAGACCCCTGGTCTTGAGCGATCGGCGGTTCAATCGCCGTTCGCTCTGGGCTAAACCCCGCCCGTCCGCACGATTGTACAAGCTCAGTACAACCGCGGCGGGCCAACTCTTGTTTGTCTACCGCACACCAAGGAGCCTTCCCCCCGATGGCCGACATCATGACCCCGGCGCTGGGTGAATCCGTCACCGAAGCCACCGTCGCCAAGTGGTCCAAGAAAGCCGGCGACGCGGTGCGCAAGGACGAGATCCTGGTGGAGCTGGAAACCGACAAGGTCAGCCTGGAGGTCGCCTCACCGTCCGACGGCGTGCTGTCGGAGATCGCCGCCGAAGAGGGCGCGACCGTCGAGCCGGGCGCGATCCTGGGACGGGTCACCGAGGGCGCCGCCGCGGCGGCCGCGCCGAAGGCCAACGGCGGCGCCAAGGCCGAGGCGCCTAAGGCGGAAGCCCCCAAGGCCGAAGCCAAGCCCGAACCGAAGCCGGAACCCGCGCCCGCGCCGGCCGCGAAGCCTGCCGCCGAGCCGGTGCTGGCCCCCTCGGCGCAGCGGGTGGCGGCCGAGAACAAGCTCGACCCGGCCTCGATCGCCGGCACCGGCAAGGACGGCCGGGTCACCAAGGGCGATGCGCTGGCCGCGCTGGAAGCCCGCGCCAAGGCTCCGGCCCCGGCGCCCACCCCGTCCGCGCCGCGTGCGATCCACGAGCGCGAAGAGCGCGTGAAGATGACCCGCCTGCGCCAGACCATCGCGCGCCGGCTGAAGGAGGCCCAGAACGCCGCGGCCATGCTGACCACCTTCAACGAGGTGGACATGTCCGGCGTCATGGACCTGCGCAACCAGTACAAGGACGTCTTCGAGAAGAAGCACGGCGTGAAGCTGGGCTTCATGAGCTTCTTCGTGAAGGCCGTGGTCCACGCCCTGAAGCAGGTGCCCGAGGTCAACGCCGAGATCGATGGCACGGACCTGATCTACAAGAACCACTACGACATCTCGGTCGCGGTCGGCACCGAGCGTGGCTTGGTCACCCCGGTGGTCCGAGATTCCGACCTCCTGACCCTGGCCGGCATCGAGAAGGAAATCGGCGCGCTGGGCCGCAAGGCCCGCGACGGCCAACTGGCGCTGGAGGACCTGCAGGGCGGCACCTTCACAATCTCCAACGGCGGGGTCTACGGCTCGCTGATGTCGACGCCGATCCTCAACGCGCCGCAGTCGGGCATTCTGGGCATGCACAAGATCCAGGAGCGGCCGATGGTGGTCGGCGGTCAGATCGTGGTGCGGCCGATGATGTACCTGGCCCTCAGCTACGACCACCGCGTCGTGGACGGGCAAGGCGCGGTGACCTTCCTGGTCCACGTCAAGGAAGCCATTGAGGACCCGCAGCGGCTGCTGCTGGACGTCTGAAGCCGTCCGAGGCGGCCTTGCGGTTGACCTCGCCTATCGCACTCCTACGTTGCCCTCACCTAAGGCGCAGGCTGAACCATGGCTGACACCCCCTCCTATGACGTCGTCATCATCGGCGGCGGCCCCGGCGGCTACAACGCCGCGATCCGGGCCGGCCAGCTGGGGCTGAAGGTCGCCTGCGTCGACAAGGGCATCGACGGCGGCGCGACCCTGGGCGGCACCTGCCTGAACGTCGGCTGCATGCCGTCGAAGGCGCTGCTGCACGCGTCCGAGCTGTTCGAGATGGCGGCCAAGGACTTCGCCGGCCTCGGCATCGACGTCGCGCCCAAGCTGAACCTGAAGCAGATGATGGCGCAGAAGGCCGAGTCGGTCGGCGCCCTGACCAAGGGCATCGAGTTCCTGTTCAAGAAGAACAAGGTCGACTGGGTGCGGGGCTCCGGCGCGATCGCCGGGGCGGGCAAGGTCGAGGTGACCGCGGCCGACGGGTCGAAGACCACTCTCGAGGCCAAGGACATCGTCATCGCCACCGGCTCCGAGCCCTCGCCGCTGCCGGGCGTGACGGTGGACCAGAAGCAGATCGTCGACTCCACCGGCGCGCTGGCGCTGGAAGCGGTTCCGAAGCGCCTGGTGGTGATCGGCGCGGGGATCATCGGCCTGGAGCTGGGCTCGGTCTGGCGCCGGCTGGGCGCCGAGGTGACGGTGGTGGAGTTCCTCGATCGCATCACCCCCGGCATGGACGCCGAGATGGCCAAGACCTTCCAGCGCTCGCTGACCAAGCAGGGCATGGTCTTCAAGCTGGGCGCCAAGGTGACCGGCGCCACGACCTCGAAGAAGGGTGTCTCGCTCACGTTCGAGCCCGTCGCCGGCGGCGCGGCCGAGACCCTGGAGTGCGACGTCGTGCTGCTGGCCATCGGCCGGCGGCCCTTCACGGAGAGCCTGGGGCTGGAGAGCGTCGGGATCACGCCGGACAAGCGCGGCTTCATCGAGACCGACCACCGGAAGACGAGCGCCGCCGGCGTCTGGGCGATTGGCGATGTCACCCACGGCCCGATGCTGGCCCACAAGGCTGAGGACGAAGCGGTCGCCTGCATCGAGACCATCGCCGGCAAGGCGGGCCACGTGAACTACGGCGTCATCCCCAGCGTGATCTACACCTACCCGGAGGTCGCCTGGGTCGGGAAGACCGAGGAGGAGCTGAAGGCCGAGGGCCGCGCCTACAAGGCCGGCAAGTTCCCCTTCACCGCCAACAGCCGCGCCAAGATCAACCACGAGACCGAGGGCTTCGTGAAGATCCTCGCCGACGCCGCGACCGACGAGGTCCTGGGCGCCCACCTGATCGGCCCTTCGGTCTCCGAGATGGTCGGCGAATATTGCGTGGCCATGGAGTTCCGCGCCGCGTCCGAGGACGTCGCCCGCACCTGCCACCCGCACCCGACCCGCTCGGAGGCGCTGCGCCAGGCCGCCATGGGAGTCGAAGGGTGGACGATGCAGGCCTAGATGGGGCCGGCCAAGAGGGGGCGGACCCCAACGGCCGCATCGTCGTCCGGCGGGCGCGGCCGGACGAGCTGGAGACCTGCGCGCGCATCTACGTGCGCGTGCTCACCGACACCTTCACCTGGATCCCGCCCGAGCGGCACCGCGAGGCGGATTTCCTGGCCGCCGCCCGCGAGGAGGAGATCTACGTCGCCGTCGAGGGGCCGCGGCTCATGGGCATGGCGGCGCTCTACCGGCCGCAGCGGTTCCTGCACTCCCTCTATGTGACGGAACGCGGCCGCGGGATCGGCAAGCTGCTGCTGGATCACGTGATCGACCAGGCCGGCGGGGTGCTGTCGCTGAAGTGCCAGGCGGCCAACACCGCGGCCCAGGCCTTCTACCTCCGCGAGGGCTTTCGCTGCACCGAAGCGGGCGAGGACGGCGGGGTCGCGTGGCTGCGCTTCGTGCGCGGGTGAAACTTCACGTGACGGCTTGCGGTTGAGGTGTCAGCCTCAAGGCATCGAATGGAGCGTTCCCAATGCTCGTTCTCCTCGCCGCCGCCACCGTCGCCGCCACCCCTGCGCTGCCGCAGAGCGAACGCACGCCGAATCTCTATCGCGTGCCCGCCGCCTGCAAGGATGCGCCGTATCACGTGGTGGACCGGTATGGCCGGCCGCTGCCGACCCGGCTGGGCGACCTGCCGAAGGCCGGACCGATGTTGCTGGTGGACCGCCGCGTGGACGGCTGTCCGGTGATCACGATGATGCGCGGTGCGACCACCGCGGCGCCGGATCAGCCGAACCCGCCGTCCAGCCAGTATCGCGTCGTGCCGGTCCGGCCGCACTGAAGGATAGGTGACGTAAGCTTAATTAGGCCGCCGCGTAGGGTGATGGCAGCTTCGTAAGGCTCGCGCAGAAGGGAGGCTGCCATGCTCGCACTCATCGCCGCCATGACCGTGGCTGCCGCAACGCCGGAGCCGGCTGACCTACGGCCGCTCGGTGCGCCGTCGGCCGCGTTCAAACCTGCCTTCCGCAGCTTCCGCTCGCAGGACCTGACTGCGCGCCTGCACTGCAAGGACGCCGCGCGCTACCAGACCGGCTACGAGCCCGCGCTGCTGTTCCGGCGCGAGCTGGACGCCGCGGGCGCGCGCCCGCGCCGGCTGATCGACCTGCCGAACGGCGCCTACTGCCTGGTCGGCCCGGCCGCTGCCGAGAGCGAGGGCAAATGAGCCTCGTCGCCATCCTGGTTTTCGGCTCCGCGCTCGGGGGTCCGCCGGCCGTCGCCGCGCCAACGCCCGCGGCGGCGCTGACGGAAGTCGCCGACGACCGCACGCCGATGCGCTGCAAGCCCGCGCCCTACTACGTCGCCGAGCGCGGCGAGCGGACGGTCGTGGAGCGGATCATGGTGACGGGCAGCCGGGTGCCGCTGGTGGCCCGCGATTTCCCAGAGCGCCGCGCCCGGCCGTGCTTCCTCATGCGCTACGAGCCGGCCAACCCTCTGCGGCCCGCCGACTGATCTTCAGGCGTGCGGATGCGCCGCCGAATAGGCGGTGAGCAGGGCGGCGGCATCCACCTCGGTATAGCGCTGCGTCGTTGAGAGCGACGCGTGGCCCAGCAGTTCCTGGATCGAGCGCAAGTCCGCGCCCGCCCCGAGCAGGTGGGTGGCGAAGGAGTGACGCAGCGCGTGCGGCGTGGCGCTGGCCGGCAGCCCCAGGCGGCCACGGAGCAGCTGGACGGTGGCCTGGACGTGGCGCGGGCTCAGGACGCCCCCGCGCTTGGCGCGGAACAGCCGCTCATTGGGCATGATCGCGAACGGGACTTGGGCGAGATAGGCGTCCACGGCCTCGCGGACGGCCGGCAGCACCGGGACCATGCGGGTCTTCGACCCCTTGCCGGTGATCCGCAGCAGGTCGCTCATCGGGGCGTCGGAGCGCAGCAGCGACAGCGCTTCCGAAATCCGCAGGCCGCAGCCGTAGAGCAGGGTCAGCACCGCCTCATCGCGGGCGGCTTCCCAGTCCTCGCGGTCGGGGTCGAGGCCCGGCTCGGCCAGCAAACCGGCCGCCTGGTCCTCGGTGACCGGCCGCGGCGCACCGGGCTTCACCTTCGGCCCACGCACGAGGGCGATCGCCGCATTGGGCGCGTCCAAGCGGCGGTCGAGGAAGCGGTGGAAGGTGCGGATCGCCGACAGCGACTGGCTGAGCGAGCGCGGCGACAGCGGATGGTCGCCTGAGCGCAGGTGGGCCAGCCAGGCGCGGACCTCGCCGGCGGTGATCTCGGCCAGCGCCGGCACGGTCATGGCCTCGCCGCGGTGCTGCTCCAGGAAGGCGATATAACGCCCGGCCGCGAAGCCGTAGGCCTCCAGAGTGCGCGGCGACGCGCGGCGCTCATGCGCCAGATGCTCCAGCCACTGCGCCCTGGCGGCGCTCGCGCTTAGAGGAGCGGCCATCGCTCCGCCGTGCGCTCCACGACCCGGGCGAGGAAGGCGACGAGTTCCGTGCCCATCTCCGGCGTGAAGCCCTCGGGATCGGCCGAGCCGAAGGCCAGCAGGCCCTGGCGGGACGGCTCCCAGATCGCCATGCGGACCATGGCCATCGAGGCGATCTCGCCCGCCCCAAGTTCCCCGCTCGCGTTGAACAGGCCCAGCGCCGTGGGCGCGAAGCCCATGCGGGCCAACCGCTGCGGGCCGTCGAGGATCAGGTCGACCTGGCCCTCGACCAGGTGTTTCCAGCCGGCCGGGGGCAGCCCCTCGGTCTCGACGGCGATGATCCCGGCGGCCAAGCCAAAGCGGGTGCGGGCCAGCTCGTCGACCCGGCGCGCCAGGTCGGCGAGGTTGCGGGCGTCCAGCAGGTCCACGACCGCGCCGTGGGTCTGGGCCTGGGCGGCGAAATTGGCGCGGGCGATCTCTTCCAACAGCGCGCGCTGCTCGGCCTCACGCTGGTGGGCGGCATGCACACGCGCCATGGGCGCGAACTCGACCACATTGCTGCTGGTGGCCACCGTCAGGCCCAGCTCGGCCAGCAGGCCCTGGTCGCCTTTCAGGAACTCCGGATTGTCCGAGAGGAACCGGCGCACAGCGACGGGCTCGAGAGGGCCCGCTCCGAAAAGTTCGCCCTGTGATCCGTCCATGTCCTCACGCCCCTACAGAATCGGCGGCTACAGGATGGATTGGCCGGTGCCCTTCCAGTCCGCCATGAACTGTTGGAGCCCGCGTTCGGTTAACGGATGCTTGAAAAGCGCCTGGAACACGTCCGGCGGGATGGTCGCGCAGTCGGCGCCGGCCAGCGCCGCTTCCTTCACATGCTGCGAGGTGCGGATCGACGCCGCGAGGATCTCGGTGTCGAAGTCGTAGTTGTCGTAGATCGCCCGGATCTCGCTGATCAGATCCATGCCCACCGCGCCCTGGTCGTCCAGCCGGCCGATGAAGGGCGAGATGTAGCTGGCGCCCGCCTTGGCCGCGAGCAGGGCCTGGGACGCCGAGAAGCACAGGGTGACGTTGGTCTGGATGCCCTCGGCGGCGAATTCGGCCGTGGCGATCAGGCCTTCGCGGGTCAGCGGCACCTTCACGACGATGTTCGGGGCGATGGCCGCCAGCTTGCGGCCCTCGGCCAGCATGCCGGCGGTCTCCATCGAGGCCACCTCGGCGCTCACCGGGCCGCCGATGATCCCGCAGATCTCGCCGATCACCTCCAGCATGTTGCGGCCGGACTTGGCGATCAGGGTCGGGTTGGTGGTGACGCCGTCCACCAGGCCGGTGGCGGCCAGGTCCTTGAGGACGGCGGTGTCGGTGGTGTCGAGGAAGAGCTGCATTACATGAGGCCTTGGGCTTGCCAATTCTTGCGCTTGTAGGCGCTGCTTGTAGCTGCGATGCCCGTCCATTCAAACCATGAGCCGCATCGCCTCCGTCCTGATTCCCATGCCGTTGCCGGAGGCGTTCGACTACGCCGAACCCGAGGGCATGGACTTGGCGCCCGGCGACCAAGTGGCGGTGCCGCTGGGGCCGCGGCTGATCCGTGGTGTGGTGACCGAGCTGCGCGACGCCCTGGG
>Ga0307511_10006555_pt1 | contig 11723 bp, 10 predicted proteins | sample 13_EM_MG_FD_200266 | JGI IMG/M metagenome (GOLD analysis project Ga0307511, IMG submission 200266) | Populus trichocarpa ectomycorrhiza microbial communities from riparian zone in the Pacific Northwest, United States - 13_EM | ecosystem: Host-associated > Plants > Roots > Unclassified | place...
GATGAGGAGCCATCATCTGCAATTCTCTCTGTGCTGGGGCGATTCATCAAACAGGTCCCCAGAGTCAAGTTTTTCATCACAGGTCGGCCTGAGCCCAGGATCAAGAGTGGATTCCGTCTCCCCCTCCTTGAGAATGCCACTGAAGTCTTTGTCCTACATAATGTCCAACCATCTCTGGTGAACAATGACATCCAGCTGTTCCTGGAGCACAAACTTTCTGAACTTGCACAACGGTATCAGCTGGAGGAGTGGCCAAGCAGTGAACACATCAATCTGTTGTGTCACAGAGCAGCTGGACTCTTTGTTTATGCTGTTGCAACTGTCAAGTTTCTGGATAGTAGCATTCACCTCCCAAAAAATCGACTGGATGTGATTATAAAGCTTCCAGACTGTACAGTTGCTGAGGGAAAGACACATATCAAGCCCAACACAAGCCTTGATTCACTGTACATGTCAATCCTCCAGATGGCCTTTGGTGAGGGAGACCCTGAGGTGGATTCCAGGATCCGGTCTACTATTGGTGCCATTGTCCTTGTTGTCAACCCCCTTCCACCATCTGGGATTGCTAAGATTATTGGCCTAGATCCCAATGAAGTAATACTGTTCCTCAAATTGGTTCAGTCGCTACTTGTGTTCAGTGAAGATTTCAACCAGCCAGTGAAACCATTCCACAAGTCATTCCCTGACTTCATCACTGATCCTTTACGCTGCCCTGATAAGAGGTTCTACATTTCCCCTGGAAACTTGCACCTGGAACTCTCCATTGGTTGCCTGAGAGTGATGAATAATGGGTTAAGAAGGAACCTCCTGTCACTCCCTGACCATTCCCTCAATTCAGAGGTTGAGAACCTCCAAACCAGGATCAAGGATTGCATTAGCACCACACTAGAGTATGCCTGCCAGTCCTGGCACAACCACCTCACCATGGCCCATGGAGATATCACTGAAGTCATCTCCCATCTCTGCTTTTTCCTGGAACATAAATTCCTAGCCTGGTTGGAGGTGCTCAGTGTCCTTGGTGCTGCAGGGAGAGCTGTTTCTGTGCTGGAAAAACTGATGTCCTGGTTACAAGAGGTGTGTCTTAACTATCTCTCAAATGTCACCTTACACTAATATATACAATAAATCAGGTTTCCAAGGATGAGCAACTCCTTGCCACTGCCAAGGACTACTTTTATTTTGTAACCACATTCTCCAAACCCATTAGTGCCTCTGCCACCCACATTTACCACTCTGCACTGGAGATATCCCCTGTTTCATCAATTGTCCGAAAGTTATATTACAATCAATGCTTCGCACCCTTGCCAAGAGTGGCAGTTGGGGTTACAGAATCATGGGACTGGAGCATGGCCATCTCTGGCTCAGATCCATCCCATGGTAAAGTATCCTGTATCTCCTGGTCTCCATGTGGTCAATTTATTGCTACACTAATAAAAGGGGCTGTGGAGGTCTGGGATCCACTCACATTAGGATTACTCTCCACCCTCCAACCTATTGAGCCCACCCCTAAATATATGGGACCTCTTACCTATTCACCAGATGGATGTTCCCTTGCCTGTGCCTCTAGTATTGCAATCGTGGTCTGGGATATCCAGACAGGTGGAGTAGTTAGAGAAATTCAACACCATCCATCCCAACCCCAGTGGTGGTGGGATCAACTAGTGTGGTCATTGGATGGAGGGTTGATTTGTGCTGTGTTTAGTGAAAAGGACAACCTGATTATGGGCAGGTATGATGTAGCTTCAGGCACAGCACTGTCCCCTGTTGTACTCCAGTCAAAATTTGGACAATACCTCTGGGCCCACAATAAGTCTTTTAGGGTAATAACAGGAGCAGTGGATAGTGGAGTTCATACCTTCAATATCTTTGAGGTTGGGGGCACTATGACAAAGATTGGGTCATTCCCCATCCAGCAAGAACAATGGGGAGGGGAAATTGGGTCCTTCTCTCCAACTACATGTCATGTTTCCCTTTTACTCATGGACCAGCTTCTTGTTTTGGACATTCAGAAGTCAGGAATCTTGTTAGATGAAAAGGAATTCTTTCATCCCCACTCCTTCTCATCTGATGGTAGCCACTTTGCAGCTTCCACTTATTCCTCCATCCATATCTGGAAATTCAATAGCAGTCATTATATCCCTTGGAGAAATTTCCCAATTCAGGACTTAGAATGGCCTGAAGTACTATTATCACCAACTTCACCCCTGATCTTGGGAAACTTTGATGGGATTGTCAAACTGTGGTATTGGGGTGGTCCCTCCATATCTCCAATAACCAACAGTCAACAGCTTAGCATCTCTTCTTCCTCTGGTGTTTATATTACAACTGCCAACTATGGGGAAAGTACTGTCACAGTTACCAACACCATCTCAAATAACCCTTCCCAGTATATTGATACAGATATGGAGATATTGGGATTAGCCCTCATTGGCAATGTTCTCTTGGTGATGGATTCAAAGGTTGCTGTAGCTTGGCAGCTGACAGAAGAGGGGCTGGTAGACAATGTTTTGGGCATGAGGAGGGCAAGCCACATTGATACCATCTGGTCAACACCACTGGACAATCCAAATAATGCAAGACTCTTGCATGAAGATCAAGCTGAAGCCATTAGGTCTCCTATAGATCCCCTCTTTATCTCTATCTTTGATAAACGGCAGTATAGGATGGCTGACAGCCCCGAGGAATGGGACCCCTTCAACTTCATATTTCAAGGTTGGAACCATTTACATAATTGCTTTATAGATGGTACTCCCTGCAAAGATGACCAGGGGTTGTCAGACAGTACTTTTAAAAAAGGGGGATGGGTAAAGGATCGTGAAGGTAAACACCTATTATGGTTACCTATTGAATGGGGGATAGTGGTAGATGTGTATGATTCGCAGGGGTCCCAGGAAGTGGCGTGGTTCCCTGATATTCCAACAATATGGTTTGAATCTGCAGGCCATTTCTCCATGATTGTCAAACCTCAACTCTCCTCCTATTGTTGGAATTCAGTAGCCTGATCCATAAACATCAGCTTGTATGCTTGACTTCCTGTGGACTAAGGAAATAAGAAATTTCAGGGGAAGAATTGAATAAAGTTGAGATATGCTGTTGTTACACATCAGATACAATCACAACTATGCCCTGGTCAGTGACATGCCCTGATAATCCAATGAGATAGATGGGGTCATATTAAACAACTGATCCAGTGTCTTTGAGATCCTTGGAATCAGTAACCACCATTGATCATAAAACCAGAGCCCTGAGAGGGTAACAAGCCACAGGCAGGGATGGGAAGGAACAGGGTATAAAATTTCAAGGGTGTATAATAATACACCTTAATTGTCATTATTCAGATCCCCAGTTCCAACACTTTCGGTTATCCCTCTGCCCTCTCACCATTATGTGTAACCACTAGTAGTCTACTCCTCCGAGAGGTAGATCTGAGAATGGAGTAGACACCCAAAGTAAACACTAAGATTATACCGATCTGAAGTTAATCATGTTCCTCTTCCGTCAAGCCAGGACACTCGACTGCTAGCTCCTCAACAGAAGCGTATTGCGTCCCACACCAGAGGCAGTAGGAATAGGTGCTCCGCAGGTAGTTCAGGACCTGTTCCAATCGTTGGGGTGCCTAAGTGTTATGAGGAGGTGAGTCAACCCGGAGCCAAAAATCCTCGTGTAGGAGCGATGGATGTTGCGAGTGCGACACCCGATCGTCCAAACGAGTAAATGATAATACGGGGTAAAGGCGCAGGTGTGACGGTTGGAGACCAAATCGATGGTCGGAGAGGGAGAGGGAAAGCGGAGTGAACGACTTACGCTTAACCGTAAATGATCACGAACTTGAAGTAGTGCTTCCTCTGGCCATACTGGGATAGTCTCGATAGGGTCTTCTCTGTCGGAATCCACCCCGGTTCCGATGCGGAGCGGACGCTCGCCGTCCTCACCTTCATCACTCCCAACAACAACCGTGTTCAGTGGTCGGGGTGCGTCAGCTTGCATCTGAGCTTTCAGGCGGGCGGCCGTTCCAATGTCGGGACCTCCCCCATGCCCGGAGTTCATAATACCCGAGGAACCTGGGTCTGGAGCTCCTGAGGACGAGGAAGACATAAATTCCTCCAGGGCCTCCAGTAACCCTGGTGGAAACGATTCCGGACTCGCCGGGTCAAGCCAGAATCGGTTGAACTACGGATGAAGGAAGGTGAGGCAAGAGGCGGATATCCACACGAAAGAAAGCTGCTTCCTGATCGGGGGTTCGTACATACCTTGACATCGGCCTTCGCGTCTAGATTGACGCAAGTAGTCCTCGCGTGTCTCAGCTTGCCTTCCGCTCTTCGATCTTCGTACTCATTCCGCGCACGGTCCCGGAATTCGTCAGCGCTGAGGACTTCGGATTGCCTAGCAATCTTGGCCGCACGTTCAAGGGCGCTTGGGGATGGTGGTCGTTTCACTCCACCGATACCGATCTTGCCTGTCACGGCCCAAGGAGAAAGGTTTGAGACGCGGATGCGTCAAAGCGAAAGGGATGGAAGGGTCGTATTGGGGATCAATCAAATCGTCGATGATGAGTTGCGAAACTTACCAGACCACTCCTTGATTGACAAGGGCTCAGCACGATGCTCATACGCTGCGAATGCCAGGTTCGAGGTTCGGGTGGTGGGGTCTGAGTTTTTGTCTCAGCATCGCGTTCTCCAGCAACGTCAGGCGTCTCGGTAACATGAGCACTCCCGAGATTCCTGCCAATGGAAGAGGGAAATGCGCTCTCCTCGTGGCTCTCTCCAAGACTCTGTCCGGGCTTGAACCCCATCTTCATCATGATCGCCAGAGCCTTATTCTGTTTCCCGCTCTCCTGGGCCTCCTCCTGAGCCTTCTGAATCAAACTCGTCTGCAAACCCTCCTCCCGCGCCTCTACCTCCACTTGCTTCCGGCTCTTTTTCCGATTCTGCTTATCAAGCAGCTGAGACTGTTTTAGAGCCTGTTTCCTCCTATCAGTATATGATTTTGGCTGTGGAGGTTTCGAAGCCGCCTCAAGTTGAGCCAAGAACCTGTCTGAGAGGTAGTCGTCTTCATCGTCTGACATGAGGATCAGAACTGAGAGCAATTATAGCCACGTGCTGGCTCGATCGAGGCGGAGGACACACTTTGCAAAATCCCGGAAGTAAATGTGAATCATAAGCGTCGTATATATTTAAGGTGATCAATACGACACAGTGGTAACGTTTTTGGCAAGTTTCAACGTATCACGAAAAGAAACGAAACGCGGCGCCCGACTGTGCAACAACGAAACACAACCGTCCTGGCATCGCCGAGGAGTAAAAAACACACGCAGTATCTTAGGAACGAAAACGTAATTTCCCCATTTGAATCTCTCCGCTTCTAAACGCAGCCGGACGGAAAGGGACCATGACCGAGGGGAGAGAGAGGTGATGGGACGAGGGACGTGGAAAGGGAAATCATGAGTACTGTGGGGGTTGGGCGTTAACGGGGAGTGATTTAGGCCCCGACGGCGACGACAGCATCGGGAGCGTTGCTGTCGGGGGCCTCCTTCTCAACGACGACATTGTCTTCACGGCGGGCATCGTCCTGGGTGGGGAGGCGAAACCTACGACGTGGGGTACAACGAAGGAGGACTAGAAGAAATGGCAAGGGAAAGCAAAGTGGGGATGAATGGATATACGATGAAACCACCAGATGATAACGAAGAGGGAGGGAATCGGAAAACAAACTAGTAGAAGGTGAAACGAAATGGGTGGATGTAACATGGGGAGAAAACGAGCCGAGGTTCATAGAAGAATCCGACGCATTGAAAGTCCGTAGAACGCATAGGAGGAGGATAAAAAGCGGAACAGGGGAGGAAGACTCCGGGGTTGCGACGCGTGTTGTAGCGGTGGAAGCGAGAGACTACGCGGAGAAAGATGGGGCTCGACTGCAGTCGCGATATCGTTGTCGCCTTCTCGAGGGACTCTGACTGATTGGTGTGCGAGTGGAGGAACAGCTTGGAAGCCGTCTCGAACTCAGAAGGATCCGATTGATGAACTGCCAGCAACGAGGAAGACAACCAGAAGGACGCCAGATACACCGGACTGTCGAGAGGGCCGTGGCTTGGACTGTCTGGTGGCGATGCCAAGATCGATAAGGAAGGACCGTATCCAGGATCGAAAGCAGTAGACTTGCGCGCAAAGTCGGCGATGGGAGACTCGGACTTTGGCTGAAGGCGCGGCACAGGATACCAATCGGGCAATTCTTTGTCATCCTCGAGGCTTGGCACAGGTTCTATACCATTCAGGAAGTCCTCTGGCGAGTTGATGAGTACCCCAAGGTGGAACAATCGAACGCAGCGGGCAGAGGTTCGAGTTCCTTCACCGCATGGTCGCTGGTCAATGCACCGAAAGCCGAAGAAGAAATCTTGGAGCCAAGGGCCGACTGGTATGGGATGGCTTCGCGAAGACTGATTTAAGACAGCGAACTCGACATTGAAGTCACGACCTTTCTCGGAGTCGGCAGGTGCGGAGACTAGGACGCGCTCCTCGAGGGGTGTCAACTTTGAGCTAGACTTGGGACGGGATTTCGAATCTTCAATTGGAGGCGACTCGGGCTCTCAGTTACCGGTTAGCCCTATGGTGCGGCTGGAAGGGAGCCTGGCGCGGAAGCAACCCGCGGGCTGGGGCACATCCAATCAGATGTTCTTTCCCACACCTAGTTTCGACCCAGAATGACCGTCTTCGATTCGCTAGGCTGCCATTTCAACGGTGGTGGAATCCCCGAGAGCATTTGTACCGACTCGATCCCCCGACTCCATAGTAAGTCCCTTCCGTTGATCACCAAGTCGGGTTATGATAAATGCGGATGAACGACCGCACGATCATATCGGAAGCAGCTCGGAATGCTTTGATAACGAGACAGGTGAATCTCATGCTACAACATGTACAACTAGACGTAGTAATTTGTGCTCTCCGCACCATTTACGCACTACTAATGGCGGTGATTTTCAATGGAAGTCGCGTGCCTTTGTGTTCCTCCCCAAGGACCACAGGAATCAACAATCCGGATTTGACCGTCCTGATTTGCGGGTGATTGTCCGCATGAGAGACATAGAACTTTCGGACGATGGTTACCAGGAACGCTTGCATCTCAACGACACTGCCAAACGATTGGTTTTCAGCGTCCCCGAAGAGAGAATGATATACAGCAATTGATCAACTCACGCGAACCGCCACCCGATGCAACTCCTAACGCCTCCGGAGAACGAAGAGCTAAACAAATGAGGTATCAATACTGACCGTCCAATCAACACCACATGGGTGACCGTACAGATTCCCATACACCCCGACGGGTGATTCCACTTGCTCGTCCATCTCGAACCAACGCTCCGGTCGAAAGGTGCGAGCGTCTGGGCCCCACAAATCTTGGTTCCTGTCGTGAGAGCGGTAATATGAGGGCACTGTCGCGGAGGAGGTGACTGAATGAAATGGATCTTACAGATTGTATCCGATTGCCGAGATGGTCACAGCAGTTCCCTTGGGAATGGGTATTTCGGTGTACACCCTCCCGGAAGTACCGACAATCGGCTTCGTGAGTGGTAGGACGTCGTCTTCCGTAGGCGCACGAACTATCTCCACGGCAATGGGATGGAGTCTTAAAATCTCCTATGGATGGACTTGTTAAATTACTCCCTCGTTCAAGGGCACGAACAAACGGTTCCGACGAACCTTTGTGACGGCCACCAAATACGGCATGTTCTCAAAATCATTGGCCGTGAAATCAGTGTCACCCCTCGCCTTGATCTTCACCAGAGTCTGGTTGATCTCTGCACGGAGTTTCTCCTGACAATCCTGATATTTGGCAAAGTCCCAGAGCCCAAAGGTGAGCTAAAGAACCCGTGAGGACCGCGTTCAAGGTGAATACAACTAAGGAAAGTTCTAACCGTTTTCGCTGTGGTCTCGTGTCCGGCAAACATGATCGTTCTACGGGCAGTGAGCGTGCAGGACCTCGGAGTGATGATCGGAAACAATACTCACTGGACTTGGGGAATGATTTCTTCATCGGTTAATCGCCAGTCCTCGCGCTGAGAATCACTAGATTTGACTGGAGGAGAAATATTCTCAACAAACATGGGAGCGGAAGTAAAAAAAGAGTGTTAACAAACCGAGTAAACTCATGAAGTCCTTTCTCGCCGTACCAGCTTTCAGTTCTTGTCTCTTCGAATCAAGTAACTTCCGAGCGATAATGTGCCCCTGATCCTTGTTCCAACGGAGGTTCTGTATTCCAGGATCACTTGAGTTGTCGGATAGCCATGTGATCAACCCTGGGAACCACTTCGCTATGGCCGTGAGGAAGATGAGCGATCGAGAGAGCCCCCCAACGGCCGCAGCGCTACCGAACAGGAGGGAGTTAGCACGACGAGAGCCCCGGACCGCGAGTGATAAGGTAGGTGGCTGTACATTAGATTCATGTACGACTTGGTAAACGGGTTATCCGTTCCATCCAATGCACCAAAGTCGTACTCGAAAGCTCCGGCGCCAACCCTTTTGAGAGATCAGCTCATGGGAGTCGTCCTCAGCTTATACACGTCGGGGACGTACGCATCGAGAGTAGCTCTTCCGAGCCACATGTTCACATCGACGACGGCGGAACGCCCGGACTTGCCGTTCTCGACAATGTCACTCCACTTGTCCGCCATCTAAGGACGAGTACCAGAGTCAGCGTTCAGAGTCAGATATCATAAAGTTCACACGCCTTGGTAGCGGTATCCATGAAATATGGCAAGAAACCTTTTGCCTCGACGTGACCAAACGCCGGAGCCATCGCCCTCCTGTAGCGCTTGTGTACATCGCCTGAGGGATTGTTAGTGGACAAGAAGAAAGGGCTAGTTGCGATAGGCAACTTACCTTCTGCCCAGAAGATACCAGGACCGGTCAACAACGTTATACCTTCCCGAGCGTTGGTCGTCTTCGCGTACAGATAACCGGATTTCTGAAGGATATGGTTGATGGCCTTTGGATCGGCGATCCACAAGAAGTCTTCCTACAGGCGTCGTTTCAGTCGAAGGTGCGAACGCGAGATGCTTGCGTGTACTCGATGAAAGTGACACGTACACCAAAGGGGCCGTTCCAGCGAACGACATTCCCGAAGTCCTCGAGGAACCTCCTCTCTGCTCCTCCAGCTTCTTCGGTCAGGAGATACCACTGGTGTCCTTAAGGTTTTCAAATTTCAGTGCTCTCGGTCTCCAGGAGGGGGTAAGAAGGTTCCGGGTTAACCCTCGGGGACTTACCAAAAATCCAAGAGGGGTTCACCGGTCCCGGTAGGTCCCTGATCGTAGAGAGCCTCCTGTGCCTTCGAAGATAAGCATACAGGGAGACTGTCGCGCAAGCGACAAGTGCCCAGAGCTGGTACTCCATGGCAAGTTCGAATTTCTGCTGAGTGGGGAGAACAGAGGTCCTTATCGACCGACCTCTGGACCCCGTACTTATAACGGCATTTGAAATACTCCGACTAAGTGGAGGGCGGGGGGCCGTCGGAGGGTTGGGGTTCGATTGGGCAGGAAGAGCAGTCGAGTCGTGGGGAGCGCCTACCCAGGATGGCAGTCCTGAATTCGTGGGCAAAGCTCCGATTGTGTCACCGAGCCCGGTCTCGGACCTTCTCCCCCGATTTGGGTGTCGGGTTGCTCGTTCACTCTCCCGGTAGATTGTGGCGTAAACCGACCCGCGCGGGGGGCGTCCGTGGGTATAAACACCCGCACTGCCTCGCAGCTACCCCCCAACCCGTTCCCTCGAGCCAGCACCCAATGCCTTGGGCCGTCACACAAATGGTCGGAGTCCAGCCAGTCGACCAGATAGGATCGCTCTGACCGCACCTCCAGTATTATTCCATCGCAATGGCAGCATCGTTCTCGTAGTGTTGTTTGCTCACCCCACCAGACGAGGTACAGCTTACCACCGTTTCTGATATCTATTCTTCGCTCAAATTGCCAACACCACAGGTACAATACGCGTGGAATGGGAGGAGGACGTGGAGTGCCAGTGAGTACTACAATTCACTATAGATATTCCAGGGGTTTGACGACAGCGACCGCCAGCGTTTTATCTTTTCCTCGTTGTCGGTAACCAGATCTCCACCAGCCATCCGGGCTGATTCACGTTACCAGAACAGATATCTTCCTTTCATATCCCTAGCGTGGGGCATCGTGGGCATGCAATCTCATCCCCACCCACCAACTCGTTTCCCCCACACCCTACCACAGTCCAATCCATCATCGCTGCCGAAGTTTTCTCCACATGTCCTCGGTGAGGGCGTCTGCGGAATAGTACGCGCTGTGCCGTACAGCTGACACCCTGCAGGTGGTGGGAATCTGCGATCATTACATCCCTCGCTGTCGTGACTTCTACAGTCATTGCCCAAGTGTTTATCGGCACCCATTACGTGGTCCCAACCCCCCTCTGAATTAGCTTTGAAATATCTAAACCGTAGGGCATCGTTCAAATCGAAAGCTTCCCGTCACACTCCCGCTCGTCGGAGGGGCCTACGCTTTCCCGGTCATCCTACTTGTCCGCAACATCGTCGTTGCAGGTGGGTCGCATTCCGCTGCGTGACCGACGGCGAGATTCCTGACGAGATTCTAGACGGTCGACCTCCAGACGTGCTCCTCGAGACTCCAGGATGTGTGTGGATAGCCCCGGACGGGCTCCCGGGCTCCCAACTTTGGCCGCCGTGCCCGTCATTTTTAGTCGTTTTTCCACAACTGGGGAAACCAAAACTCATTGCGCTCCCAATAGACACCGTCGCGATTACCTCGGTTGTTTATCACGTTATCAGGCTCACTCGCGAGACTCTCACTTTGGGCGGGGCCTTCGCATCATATTTCGCCATGTCACGATTCACCCTTTCGTGATATTCCTTTCCCATCTTTGGCTCGTCATATCGGTCAAGACTGCAAGGGTATTGTCTCTGCCTCTTCACGTATTCCAGTGTGACTAACTCCCTCATGCAACCTGAACAGAAAATCCTGCATGCGTTGTAAGGCTACCGTCAGCCCTTGACAGTGCTTACCTAGGATGGTTATTATTATGATCGCGCGCTTCACTTTGGCCCTGGAGAAAGCGGCGATCGGAGATGCTAGTATATTTGCCACTGGGTCGTTCGTTGCCCATGCTCCGACCTCACCCAGCAGCCATGGCGATACCGTGCAACGTTCCACACGTCTGGAGGCCGCATAAACATGGGGTGGTTTGCCATTATCTTTACAGCTGGGATGTCCGCCAGGAGAGTTTTGCGAGTAGTAATATCCCCCCGTACCATTGTAGACATTGTAACGTCGATGACATTCCCTGCAGGGCCGTTCTCTAAATCCCAGCATACACTTGCTCAATTGCTCGCGCTCGGGACTGCCAAGCGCTATGATCACCCTGATGCAATTTCAATTTGAGATCCTCGCTCGTACTATGTACCCGTCACGAGACCCGGGGGAAGGCAAAGCGTGGAGTAGTGACAGGAGGTATGCCAGCTTCCTCAGAAATTCCCAACATCTACGCATCGTCCATCTACTTCTTGAATCTTTCCACTCCTACTATCACGACACATGCCACGCATGCGCAAGCGTTCCGCTGCTCAAGTCCGTCAAACGGAGACTATGGGGAAGAGACGTCACGTTAATCCGGAGGAAGCCGAGGAGATCGGTGAGGTGTACCGATGTATGACTATCGAAGAGTACAGGGAGAGGATGGCCAAGGCCGAACGGGAGG
>Ga0307511_10006556_pt1 | contig 11723 bp, 14 predicted proteins | sample 13_EM_MG_FD_200266 | JGI IMG/M metagenome (GOLD analysis project Ga0307511, IMG submission 200266) | Populus trichocarpa ectomycorrhiza microbial communities from riparian zone in the Pacific Northwest, United States - 13_EM | ecosystem: Host-associated > Plants > Roots > Unclassified | place...
CACCAGTCTGGCCGCTGACATCAACGACAGCATCCCCGGTCAGCCCCACACGACTGCCGGTCGCCTCAATCTGCCCGCCGTGCCCGGCGCCTGTGGCGCTGGTCGCACTGCCCGCGCCAAGCATCGTATCGCCGCTCGACTTCAAGACAATCTTGCCGTTCTCTCCCGCCACAGCACTGTTGGCGCTGATGAGACCCAGTTGATTGACGAGTGCGCCATAGATTCCGACCCGGCCACTTTCCGCAACAACCTTGCCGACGTTGAGCGCCTGGTTGCCCGGAGCGCTTATGACAACGCGCATGTCCGGATCATTGGAGTCAGCCAGATCAACGCTCTGCCCGGCAGCCAGTACTACGTCACCGCCAGGCGAGGTGATGACTCCGCCGTTGGTCACACTCGATCCGATGAGGTACACCTGCCCGCCAGTCGGTGTCGTAATAGCGCCCTGGTTGCTGACGTCCCCTGATTTAGCAGTACCCCCGAATTTGAGCTTGCCGGCCAGGAAGTCGGCGTCACTGAGATTGACCGTGGAGGCGACGAGAGAATTGACGTCCACCCGGGCACCGGCGCCGAACAGGATTCCATTCGGATTGATCAGGAAGACCTTGCCGTTGGATTGCAGGGTACCGAGAATTTTCGTGGGATCCTGGCCCGTGATGCGGTTCAACACACTGCTCGATGAGCTCTGCTGGATGAACCGCGTCAACTCGCCGGGCAGGATCGAAAAACTCTGCCAGTTGATGATGGCGCCGGGTGAATTCGTGATCAGCAGCTGATTGGGTGAGCCCACCATGCTGACCTGTCCCGCGACGACCTGCGAGCCAGTTGGATTGGCGTACACCCTGCCTGCAAAGACGCAGGCAACTGCAACCGACAGAGCTATCGCCGACACGGTGACCAGCCCACTGACCGGTCCCTTGCGCGGACGCAGCACATCACTTCCTGGCCTGGAGCAAGTCGAATTCACGGCCTTTCCCCTTGTCGTCGGCACGCTTTGACCGCAGCCATCAATAGGCAACCGCCAGCAAGGCATGCAGGCGCTGTTCGCCTTTCTGCTGCGGGTCGGACGCGCTGACAACGTGTCCATAGTCCACTTGCAGGGACATTGCCCTGCCGCTGTTGAGACGAAATCCTACGCCCGCACTACTCACCGACTCGTGACCGGCTTCACCGGCCAGGGCCTGGTTGCGGGAAACACGTCCGCCGTCCAGGAACGCAAGTGCGATACATCGCGTCGCTGCACCCGGAAGACCACGGCACAGGTTGGGTGTATACAGTTCAGCGTTTGCGGTGAAGCCCTCGTCGTTGGAAATCGCACGCTCCTGTAACCCGCGCACGCTCGCCGCGCCACCGACCCCGAACTGCTCACCCGGTACAAGCGCATCGCGCGTCGCCTGACCATTCAGGGTGAGTCGCATTTGCCAATCACGGGGCAGCGGCCGCGTGAAGCCAATCCCGTACCGCAGCAGCCAATAGTTGGATGTCGCGCCCGAACGTGCCGCGGTGACGTCAGCGTCACTGGCCTGTGACCCACCCGGGATGTCGCGCACCCCGGTCAGGTAGAAATTCAGATTACCTGCCGGCACGGCCCATTGACTGACATAAGACAGACTGAGCGGATTGACGGTGATGTCACCGCCCAGTTGAATTCCCTGAAACTCGACGTCATTGCGGAACGACTTGTGATCAAACCCGACGATCAGTTGCGAGTCGTAGTGCCCGACACGCGGCAGTTCGTGATTGAGGTGTGCACCGAACATCGTGCCGGCGCCGCTGACCGTCAGATCCAGCAGGCCAGCGGACACCGAGCCTGCCTTGATGGTCGAATAGCTGCCGTAGAAATCCAGGGAATCGCGCAGCGAATACAGCGGAATGTGATACCCCGCACCATAGACGCTGATCTTGCTTGGACTCTCGGGGCTGGTTGTGTATTGGGCCGTGAACACATGATCCAGGCCGGCGACGTTGAAATTCTGGTATTGCGCAGTTATATGCGTACGGCCTGACGGGTCGGTGCCCGAGTTGTCCAGCACCGCGCCGGCGGACCAGTTCCTTTGATCCGTGACCTCCACCACTGCATCGATGAAGCCAGGATGATCGCCGCTGTGCAACTGCAGATTGGCCTTTTTGGACGGGTTCTCGTTGGCCATCCGCAAGTTGGCCGAGACCGCGTCGACATTGGGCACGGCTCCATCCGCGATCGAGGGCAGGCTGCGGCGGACATTGGCCTCGCTATGGAACTGATTGCCCGTGACCCGAACATGTCCGATGCGCGTCTCAACCACCTTGAGATGGACTACGCCCTGATTCAGTTCCTGCTCCGGCAGAACGACTTTGACGAGGCTGAACCCATGCTTGCGATAGGCAGTTTCGAGCGCGGCCATGGCCCGCTCGATGTCACTGAAATCCCGATTCTTGCCGGCGAAGACGCTGACCAGCGATTGCACGGCAGACGGTTGCAATAATGTGTTGCCATCTACTTCGAAGCGCGTGATGTCAAAAGCACCGACGGGATCGCCGACTCCGGTCACGGCATGTGCGGACGCGGCAATCAGGACAAACAGGCAGAACATCAACCACCGAGGTATGGAAGTGTGCATCGCGGTTAGTTTTATCCAGCGTGGGGAGCAACTCGGCACCCCGGAGGCGTCATTCGTCGGTAGTTGACCGCGAGGAGTTTGTTATACGCCTAGCCTTTAGCCTCGAGCCGTGAACGGATCGACAAACCCGGCAGGTCGTTCCGCAGGCGGAAGGTTGCGCCAGGCGATCCGCGATATGCTGGTGAACTGGGAGTGGGACATCACCGGGTCCACCGACCGGCACGTTGCATTCCTGCCTGCCTTGAACTGAGACGCGAGGGTTGCGAAGCGCGGTCAGTAATGCCCGTCCGCGAGAAGGGAACCAACCTCATTGAAAAACCGTTGGTTATTGAGCATCCTCAAGCTGGGTGCGCTTGGCAAACTTCAGCATGGGCAGCTGCATGGACCTACACACATCGGATAGCCTGACAGCATCGGCGGCGGATACACTGCCGAGCCAACGCTCCAGTGGCCGTCGAATTTTAGTGGTAGACGATAACCCCGACTGGCGCGATTTGCTTGCGACTTATCTCAGCCTGAAAGGCCACAGTGTTCGGTCGGCCAATGGTGCGGCCGAAGCATTGGATATCTGTGACAAATTCAGCCCGGAAGTCATCTTCGTGGATGTCTGCATGCCGGACATGGACGGGTTTGAGCTCTGTGCCCGACTGCGGCAAAACGCGGCTACACAGAATGCGGCTATCTACGCGCTCTCCGCGTACTCGCACGCAAAGTCCTCTTCCGAGGCGCGGCGATTGGGCTTCGATGCTTATCTGTCGAAGCCCGCGGACCTGGACGCGATCAATCGTCTTCTATGCCGTCAACCTGAAAGCCAGGAGCGAGGCCGGGTCTGAGGATTTCCTCGCCTCGACCGCTCGAGCCGGCGGCTGGCCCCCCTCAGCCCATCTGGAAATGTTCCATGCTGCCGCCCCTGGAGAAACGGCCAATCAGTGCCCGGATTTCGCCGCACACGGGGGTCTTGTTGTAGGCACTGTGGGCATCCATGTTCTTCCACTCGAGGAGTAACAGGAACTTACCTGGATTCTCGACACCCCTGCCCAGGCTCACGGACAGGACACCTGGCACGGCAGTCAGCAATCCGATGCCTCGTTCCTTCATCGCAGCAGAAAATGCCTCTTCCTGGCCCTCTGCGATCAGCAGCTCACTACGCTCCAGAAGCATTTCATCCTCCCCGTCGCAAGCGGACCGAGCAACGTCTGCAAGTGTCGATTGCGGTGTGGTGCATAAGCGCATACTCGAGTGACGAGGAGGGAATTTATCATGAGCACCGTCCGCATCGAGAAGATTAAGCCGCACATCGGCGGGATCGTCCACGTTACCAAGGAACATCTCCTTGACGACCAGACCATTGCCGCTGTACGCACCGCGCTGGAGGATCGAGGAGTTCTTCTCTTCCCGCGCATGAATCTGACCGACGCGGAGCAGCTCGCCTTCACCGACAGGCTCGGCCAGCGGGTCAACTACAACCGCAAGGCTCCGGGCAGTGGCGCGGGTGATGAGGAAGACGTTTACGCGATCACTCTCGACAAGAAAATCAACACGCAGCCCGAATACGTATTGGGCACGTTCTTCTGGCACATTGATGGCGTGACGATCAACCAGCCGCTGCCCAAGGCAACACTGTTGACGGCCCGCAAGCTCTCACCCGAAGGGGGCCAGACCGAGTTTGCCAGCACTTACGCGGCCTTCGAAAACCTGCCCGATGCGGAAAAGCAGGCACTCGTGGGATTGAAGGTCGTCCACAAGATGGAAGCCTCAATGCGTCCCGTATTCGATGAATTGTCCGAAGAGAATCTCGCTCGCTGGCGCGGTATGTCGGAGGTCATGGTCCACCCGCTCGTCTGGACGCACAATTCGGGGCGCAAGTCGCTAGTGGTTGGCTCCCACGCCGACAGTGTAGTGGGTCGTCCGATTCCCCATGGCCGTTCGCTGCTGGTGCGGCTGCAGGAATGGGCAGCACAGCCCGACTTCTCTTATCGCCACGAATGGCATGAAGGCGATCTGGTTATCTGGGACAACTGCGGGTGCATGCACCGTGTCGTTCCCTATGATGAGAATTCGGGCCGCAGGATGCACCGTTCGACCATCGCGGGCGAGGAGCGGGTCGCCTGAGGAATCTCGTGATGGCTGAAAACAACTACAAGATCCTGCTCTTCATGAAGCGGCGCCCCGGAATGACATTCGAGGCGTTCAAAGACTATTACGAAAATCACCATGCGCCGCTGTGCGCGAAGTACGCCTCCGGTGTCAGCCGATATGTGCGACGCTTCCTCACTCCTCATCGCAATCCCGAAACGGGTGTAACGGAGGAGCTGCAATTCGATGTCATCACAGAACTGTGGTTCGAGAATGAGGCGGTCTATCGCGGCACCGTCGAATACCTGGCCACGAGCATCATGCCGGATGAAGTCGTCGCAGATGAAAAAAACCTGTTCGATCGTGCGATGACGCGGATGGCCACTGTCGTTGAGTGCGAGTCAGCTTTGACCAGGTAGCCCTTCTCTGTGGGCGGCGACTACCCGGGGACCCGTTGGCGCCGCGGCCAGGACAAAATCGGGTTCGTGGCGTTGAGCAGCGGGATCGCCCGCAACGTTCAACGCTACTTGAGGTTGGGGGGCGACGGAATACTGCTGGGCGACGGATCGCTGCGCTACGGACGCGAGGCTAGCGTCGAAACCTATTACAAGGCCCGACTCGCGCCCCGTTTTTTTGCAGCCGCCGACGTGCAGCGTATTCGCAATCCCGGGTACAACCGCGAACGCGGGCCTGTGTGGGTGTTTGGGCTGCGATTGCATCTCGAGCTTTGATTTTCAGCTTGAATGCCCGCGCAGGTGCATCCACCAGGCCACACCACCGTCCTAGCCTGTCTTACATCTCAAGGCACGCCGCCCCTCTCGCGAAGGTACCTTCGCTGATATCCCAGCCGGCAAGTACCGTAGAGGTCAGGCCAGAGATCCACGAAACACCCCGCTCGGCTTAGGCCGGTACCCCACCCATTTAGACCAAGGTCAAGCCGGTAAAGCGCCAATTTGGGCCGAGCGAGCTTGAAATTGGTAAGGCCAAAACTCATAATTGGACAAATAGGTAGAACGCATATCTCCAAGCACATTGGCCGAGACAGGCTCCATAGATGTCTGACCAGAGGGGGACTCGGATGAAGGCCACTTCGTTCGTAGCGGCATCAGGGTTGATGATTGCTGGACTCAGTACGACGGTTCAGGGACAGGCACAAGCACCGAGCTCGGCAGAACAGCCGTCCGGGACAGCCCGGGAGCCAGGTGCGCCAGATCTTCAGGAGGTCGTCGTTACCGGCGTGCGACGCAGTCTTGAGAATGCGATCAGCACAAAGCGCAACGCTGACACGGTTGTAGACGCCATTTCAGCCGAGGATGTCGGTAAGTTTCCGACAGAAAACGTCGCCGAGTCCCTCCAGCGCGTCACCGGCATCCAGATCACGCGTTTCCGAGGCGAAGCGCAGAACGTCACGGTCCGTGGCCTCCCACCCGATTTCACACTGGTACAGCTGAACGGGCACCAGTTGACCTCCGCAATCGGCCCAGCGAGCAGCGGCCTGAATCGCAGCTTCGATTTCACGATCCTGCCTTCGGAATTTGTGAGCAGCATCGAGGTGTACAAAGCCCCGACAGCTGATCTCGAGGAAGGCGGTCTGGCCGGCACCGTCATTGCGCATACTGTACGTCCGCTCGAGATCGGGAGACGCAAGTTCGCAGGCACTCTCTCGGCGGAAGACGAATCCAACCGCGATAAGTGGGCCCCGCGCGCATCAGCCTTCTACACTGATGTGTTCGCCGAAGGCAAACTCGGAGTCTCGCTCGGCGCTTCGTACACCCGAAAATACACCGAGACGGATGAGCAACGCATTACACGCTACAGGCGCGTAACGGAGGCAACCGCGGAGTCCGGGCTCGGGCTCGATCTCAATGGCAATGGGATCATCGAGAACGGCAAGGGCGGGCGGCCGCTCAATCCCACGGTGTATGCCATGCTCGATCAGGACTTCCAGACTATCGACCGTGAGGATGACAAGCGCCAAACCTATAACCTGACGCTTCAGGCGCGCCCCAACGAGCAGTGGGATTTCACTGCCGAGAGCCTCTACAGCAAGGTCAACGTTGTTGCTCCCAGCTACTCCGACCTGCTGCGCCTGGGTATCGGAGCGGTTGGTCCTGTGGTACCCGGCAGCGTCGTGATACAACAACGTCCGGGAAACTCAAATCCGACTGGCGACAACGGCCAGCCCGTAAACCTGATCACGTCCATGGATCTGCAGGGTGTGGACGAACGGGGCGACGGCCGCCGTGAGACCCGTGATGGTGACGTGTTGTCAGTGTCTCTCGGTGGTGCCTGGCACACCGACGGCATGAAGGTCTCGACCGAGTTGAGCCACTCTCGCGCCACGCAGGTGCGCAGCAACCCATTGGAGGAGAATCAGCGCAGCGGGGACGTGATCTATGACACGCGCCTCAACTCGGATCTGATGGGCTTCGTCCGTCCGGGGGCGGAAAACATGGCGCGCCTCGATCCTGCCACCTTTAAGTTGCTGAGCTTCAACGGCGAATGGAATCGCCACCGCCAGGATCAAAGTAACGATCTGTCGATCGACGTGGACAAGGACATCAAATGGGGGTGGCTCGACACCATCAAGATCGGCACGCGGGCTGCTGAGCGCAAGGTCGACGAGGACGCCCAGACTATTACGGGAACTTCCGCCCAACTCGCATCGTTGTGGGGTGGCGCAAGTCAGCCCCCGCCCGCGGATCTGTTCATGGTGCCCATTCACGCGAGCACCGGCACCTTGCTGGACGCTAAGGGCAATACGTCGGCCGTGTTCCCCCAGACCTGGCTCGACAATGATGTCCAGGGCTTCATCAACACGTTCGGCGCGCAGCGGATCGCGTCCCTGTCAACGATCACAAACGACCCGTCCGGCGCTACCCATGTAAAGGAACGCACGTACGCGATGTACTTCAGGGCAAATCTGGCACAGCCTGACGGCAAGCTAACGGGCAACGCCGGGGTACGGGTAGTACGCACTGAACAGGCATCGGTCGGCGTCATTCCCGACTTGAACAACATCACTTTTCAGCCATCGGCCGGCTCGGCCACCCGAGTGCCGTCCGCCGGTCTCCTCACCGTCAACCGCAACTATCTCGATGTCCTGCCGAGCCTCAACCTGAGGTACGACTTGACGAATGATTTGCTGGTTCGGTTGGCCGTTTCGCGTACCATGTCGCGCCCCACCCTGTCACAAATCTCACCCACGGTGACGGCTTCGGGCTCGACTCAGACGCTGACAGCGAAGAACCCGTACCTGGATCCGTTCCGCTCCAACAACGTAGATCTCGCCGGGGAATGGTATTTCAGTGAAGGTGGATTGGTGGCGGCGACGCTGTTCTACAAGGACATCGTCTCGCAGATCATTCCGATACAGACGCTCGTACCGGTGACGGTCACTTTGATCAACCCGGATGGATCGCGTACGCCGGTCAATCAGACTTGGACCAACAGCAGCCTGGTGAACGGACCTGGCACCTCGGTGAATGGAGCCGAACTGTCCTATCAGCAAAACATGACGTTCCTCCCCTGGCCGCTCGATGGCCTGGGCATCCTGGCCAACTACACCTACATGCAGAGCCATGGCGGTGGCGTGCCACTGACGGGCGCTTCAAAGAACAACTACACGGCCACACTGTATTATGAGAAGGGCCGTATCGGTGGCCGCGTATCTTACACCTATCGAGGCAAGTACTACGTGAGCACCGAGGGAACCACCAAAGACGACGTCATTGAGCAGCCCTTCGGTACGCTCGACGCCAACGTAACATTCAACGTCACCGACCACCTCTCACTCATAGTGGAAGGGACGAACCTTCTGCAAGACACGGACAGAAACCGCTTCGAACCGATCGACCTGCCCGCGAACTACGCGGACGACGGACTTCGGATCATGATCGGCGTGCGCGGCAGTTTCTAACGGCTCAGGGCGAGTCAGCTAAGACTGCTGCTGTCCGGGCTGCGGCGGCGGCTGCTGTGGCCGCTGCTGCTGCTGTTCCTGTTGCTGCTTCTTTTTTGCGAGATGGTGCCCGATAGCGCAACCCGCCGCGGCGCCAACGACGCCATGGTGGCCAGCCACGTGCCCTGCTACGCCGCCAACAACGGCACCCTTGATGCATCCCTTTGCCTCGGCACCGTTCGAGCCGACCAGGAGCATAAGACCCAGCAGGGTTGCGGCAAGCACCTGCATCTTCACTGCCCTACTTCGCGACATACGATCACTCCTTCCCTTTTTGCCCCAATGACGCTCCTCAAGAACACCGCAGTTCGTTTAAAGTTGCACAATTCTTCACCTCAGCCGCGAGAGCGTCACGGAGAACCCGCCTGGCGTGACCCTTAGCTTAACCGTTCCGTGGCAGCACCGGCCAGCTCCAGGTCAGGGGCGCGCCGATGAGCTGGGGCAATCGACAGCGGAACCCCGCACTACATCGAGCTTCATCCTATCCGCAACGTTTCGGGTTCGTTCTGCACCGCCCGGCGGCTGAACACAAACAACAAAGTCAACGCTCTCGTGAAGCCGATCGGAATGTTGATAAGGATGGGGTGAAGTCAACACCAGGAAGGGAGGATGAGCCTGTCTGGTCCAGAGGGTCATCGCCTCATAATCGCCTGACCCGAGAGGGCCGATCCCACCACGCCATGAACCCTGCAGCGTCGCACAAACTGCTACGCCGCCCGGTATGACCTGCGTCGAATCGTCCAGGCACGTGCTCTCGTGCGGGTCCAGATCGTGGGAGGTCGCTTTTGAGAACTCCTGATCACTCGGCGCGAATTCCCCGGGCACCAGAAATGCCACTGCAGGGATGACCAAAATGCCGGCAATGACGCCAATGAGCGTCAGGACGTTCCCCTTCGACCAGTTTTCACCAAAAGCCTTCACACCGTCAGACTATCAGTGTGCATTGCAACGTCGCGCGCCGGCTGTGTATTGCTCGGAGAGCCGGGGTATTACAGCCGCTTCGGCTTCCGAGTCGATCCGAACCTCAGCCTTCCGGGGTCCCTCCCTCGAAGGACCACTGCTGGCACACGTGAGTCACGCTGACGCCTACACGCGGCGGCTTGAGCCGTACTCTATGAACGAAGGTCCTTTCCATGCTCGCCTCCGCGCTCCTGCCTGTTTTCAGCAGCCTGTTATAAACGCTTCAGCACAAGCCTGCCGTAGGCAATAAATGCGCATATTGCAGCCACGACGAGCCAATAAATAATAGGGCCGTAATTCGCCTCACCCGAATAGATATGGAACCCGCAAAAAAGCAACATTTCCGCGCCTATGCAGACAGCTGCGACAGGCGCCAGGATGGCTGCGGATTTTTTGAATGCCGGAAGGATCAGGCCCAGGCTGCAAAGCAGCTCAACGCCGATCATCGCCAGCCAGACTCCGTGGGGAATTGCTTTCAAGGAAGGTACGGTTTGCTCGGAATTGGAAAACTTCCATACCGCGCCTATGGCCGTATGCACGGCGAGCAGGATTTGAAGAATCCATAAGAAGATGTTCATTGTTTTCTCAGGCTCCCGGGACCTTGGTCGGAAGGCCCGGCGACTCCAGGCCGAATTGTTTTGCGTACTCGGTATTCAAACGGGGCCACTCGAACTTCATCGCTTCGCCGCCAACGATTCGCCCGAGGGGCTCGCCGACAAGGAGTCGATCGAGCACATCGATGCAGATGTGCCAGCCCGCCGCACCCATCGATATGTAACGACGATCGATGTTGTGCCAGAGCGTGAGGCGCGTGCCGTCGCCGAGTGGCTCGAGCTGCCAGCGGATATCGTTCTCGCCCCATCGATATTCGAGCAGCGTTGGGGCGTCAGCGCGCGTCACACGCGTCTCGGAGATCATTGGCGTCGGAGCTCCGACCGTTGTGAGACTGACCGGGCCGACCGAGGCGAGGCTTCGGTCAGCGTCGAAGGGCGCCCATTCACGCAGCTGTGTTGGGTCCGTCAGCGCTTGCCAAACCTTCGTCGGCGGATGGCGCAGCTCCCGGACGAGAACGAGCGTCCAGCTCTCCCCATCCTTGCGAACCTCGGCGCCCGCGGCTGGGCCCGGCTTGTAGCTTTCACGTCTGCTCATCGTAACTTTCCCTTTCGACGGGGTACTGGATTCATGCGATCGAGGTGCCGCTCGAGCGCGTCGACGTGCACCGACCAGAAGCGGCGGAACGGAGCGAGCCAGGCGTCTACCTCCATGAGGGGCTGGGGCCTGATCCGATAAAGACGCCGCTGCGCATCGACGCGCGACTCCACGAAGCCGGCCTCGCGTAACACCCGCAGGTGTTTGGAAACCGACGGCTGCGGCAGTTGCAGCTGCTCCTCGATTTCCCCCACCGAACGCTCCGAGCCGGCCAGCAGACTCAGGATGGCGCGCCGGTTCGGCTCGGCAATAGTGGCAAATGTAGATTCCATTCCAGGTATATACCGCTACAGGTATATATGCGTCAATAGCATCTGCTGACCTATTTTCCGGCTTGACTGGCTGCCTCGATAGGACTAGTCTGCTGACTAGTCAGATTAGGAGCCTCAATGAAATCCTGGCCCGTTCAAGATGCGAAATCCCGCTTCAGCGAGTTTCTAAAGGCCAGTCTTACGGAAGGGCCACAAGTCGTAACGCTGCGGGGCGTAGAGACGGCAGTACTCGTACCGATGCAGGAGTGGCGCAGCTTGCACGAGCGAGCACGCCCGAGTTTGAAGACGTTGCTCCTCGCTCCTGAGGCTCGAGGCGGCCTGAGCCTCCCGGCGCGAGGGCATCTGCGGCGCCGGACGCCACGAACGATAGACTGATCCGTGTATCTCCTCGACACGAATGTCGTCTCCGAGCTGCGCAAGCGCAAACCCCACCAAGGCGTCGTTGCTTGGATTCAAGCCGCGCCCGAGGAATCACTCTACCTGTCCGCCGTGACCGTCGGTGAAATACAGGCGGGAATAGAGATTACCCGGCAACAGGACGCCGAGAAGGCCAAGGAGATAGAGGGTTGGCTTGACAGCGTGGCGCAGAGCTACGGTGTTATTTCCGCGGACGCGGCCATCTTTCGTCGCTGGGCGCAGCTTATGCAC
>Ga0307511_10006557_pt1 | contig 11723 bp, 8 predicted proteins | sample 13_EM_MG_FD_200266 | JGI IMG/M metagenome (GOLD analysis project Ga0307511, IMG submission 200266) | Populus trichocarpa ectomycorrhiza microbial communities from riparian zone in the Pacific Northwest, United States - 13_EM | ecosystem: Host-associated > Plants > Roots > Unclassified | place...
TGTATATTTGAAAAAAACCCATTGCGTCCCACCATTCTAATATTGTGATCGGCGTCCGTGAACCCCTGTACCCTAAACTTCTCTAGTGTAACCCCCTGTCATGCATCGACATTATTACCACTAGTTCCACATGTTGCGGCAACACCCTCCCCAGACAGACTTGAACTCCAGAAGACCCACACCACAGAGCCTTAAGGGTCTTATGTAGTGCTTAGTATATATGCTACCGCACAAGTGTCAATCGAAGACTGGAGCAGTGATAAGTCTACGGGAGAAGAAGCTTGCCTCGGTGTTATTGCCTGGGTAAACTTGGGGACCACCTACTATATAACTACCGCCGGGTGACAAGATATTTTTGTCGATATACTCTTTCTAATACCGCAGCAAGGATGTGGCCCTGTATTTCGAGTTTCCCCCCTGCTTGGTGACTGGTGCGGAGCTAGTCCCCTGGGTAGTCAGCGTTATTGATGGCGAGATTGATATATTCTGAACTCACATATATATCCCAGCCAACTGCGGAAATGCCTTTCTAGCTCGTTGCGCGCTGGGGCCGCCGCAGATGTCAAAGAGAGCAGGGTATTTCTGCTATAGGCTGACGTTTGCACGAAGACCTCGAGGCACTCAAATATGTTGAGTTCTCGGGCAAAGCGATGCTTGAGCTTTGACCAGGGCCATTGCAGCTGCTTGACGGATGAAAGGAGTAAACTTAGAGTGAGATCTAGAGCCCCTGTTGTTCAGCGCAGTGAGACAGAGTGCTTGATGCTTACATATGAGCACGAACACCGCAAGGGGGGGGGGGGTCGAAGACAATTGGGTGCTTTTCTGTGCGAAATAGGTACTGCCTCTGCCCTTGTTGATTTAATTTCCGATTAATACAATTTATGAAGGACCCCATTTACACCAGGTGGGTTACACACAATGTTGTGTACCTATACCATATGAATGTACCACATGTGAATTGTGAACGATATGCATATACCCATTTACAGTATTACTAAATTAAGTAGTAAGACTAAAACTAAATCCAACAAAAGCTAGAGCTATAGGCTAGTTAAGTGCATAAGAGGAAATGCACACCTGTGCACGTGTAAGCAGGCGACCTACTATAGAGTACTTACATACATACGCAAGTACGGAGTATTTAAGCCGTCAAATTCCAATTCGAATTGTCCTCATGCCCAGACCAGTTTATTTTTTGGGTTGCAGTAAAGTGCCATTGATGCTGTACTGCCGAGACTAGGCTATTCGAGGCTAGCTGTTCATACCTAGATTCACAGAGTCTGATGGACTAACTTGAATAGTCTTGTGTAACTACCACTTCTGGAAGTTCCCTATTAGCTGCGTTCCCCTAGTAGTCCTGTTGCTTTCCAGAACGAGACTACATGTTCCCTAATCCGGTTGGAATGTCTGGTTAGAGCCTCCGCTAGTCTAGTTGGAGTTATTGGAGGTTATGAGTGGCAACAAGGTAGCGGTGAATAAATATGTGGCCGACAAGGGTTCACTTCACCTAGCGATGTGATATGGAGATAATAGTAGAGTATGCTCGAGTGCAGTCAGTGCAACTGTCTTATTGAACCTATAGACCTAGACGGAGGATATTATATAGAGGAGTCTCTAACACCCTCGGAGGAGCAGTCTCCACACCCTCATATGTCTAGATACAAAGAACAATACAATCAAGCAAGGGTATATGCGAGTGAACAAAGGGGTTGTGCTGGAGATCTATGGTGGCGCATACCGGTTGCGTGTATGGCGCACACCCATTCCATTCAACATGTACAGTGCCATTCAGGGAATTCCCGGGATGCATAAACGAGGGCGTGCTGCATGCAGGCCAAGCTTGGCTATTCTGCATATGGTGGTCCTCAGACTGCCGGCTATCTTCACCATATGCAGAGTAGTCTGCATGCATCCTGCACCCTCTTTTATGCATCCCGGATACTTTCTGAATAGCACTGTATGTCTATAATGATGTCTATCTTCAAACAAGGAATGGTATCAATAATGAAACAAAAACTGAGACTCGCCACACTTGGATGCCAAAATATGTCAAATAGCTGTGGTACCATGTATTTCTGAGCTGCACTCGCTGGCTCTCTACGTAGTAATTGATCCTGTAACTAAGCTCACCAGCTATGGTTAATGAGTCAGCCACAGAACAGAGCATATACCTAGGAATTGAGCTTTATGCTTGCCTTCACTTGTCTTGGTTCCACGAACAGCCCACTTCCCTCAACCAAAACGACCGGTTCCTCTCCCTCAGCCCTTGGCAGCGTCTCAAGACGACCTTCTGCCCAAGCCTTCCTGCCCTCAGCCTTGGTCACCTGAGCCCTCATTACGATGTACTGTCCCGCCTTGGTCGGAGCCCGGTAATTGATGTTCAGATTCGCAGTCATACCCACCTTATTTGGTAACGCAGTGAAGGTGCATCTTCCTAGCCCCTCATCTAACAACGTAGCCAATAATCCACCATGCACAAATCCAGGGTACCCACAGACAAGGTCTCCCAAGTAACACACCATGACCATAGTTTTCGCCTCCTCATCAAGAAAGACTATCGGTGGCACCACAAGCCTCCCAGGACCAGAGAGAACTCCAGCAGTTAAGCTGGTGGTTCGGTGGGCATCACTGAATCGGAGATGGGGTCTAGACTCGGAGAATGCTGGGTTGGCGCGGAGGGACTTTACAAGTGGGTGGTTGGTGATGTATTCTTCAACTTCGATTTGGTGCTCATGCTCTGCTTTGAAGGCGGTGGCGGACTCGGCATCGGTGATCTTTGGAAGGAGGGTGTTGCCGATTGTGGACATGACTACGTATGCTCCAGCTCCGAAAGACAGAATGGTGATGACGATGACGTGAGCGAGTCTGAACCCGGACTTCTTTGTTTGAGGTTGTGCTGGAGAGGGTATTGTTATTAGGCTAGGTACCGAAAAGCTTGAAACTCGGAAGGACCTACCAGAATTTGCGTTTGCCTGAAGAACTTGCTCAGATAATTTGCCACTCCTGAAGCTTCGTATCCAGCTGTTCGTTGAGTTCCAGGCTAGTAAAGGTAGTGGCCTTGTAAAGAATAGGCATGCAACTCGCTTAGTCCTGACGGAGGATGATTGGAATGCCCTTTTCATAGAAAATGGCTGCTGCGATGTCTGCCTAATGCTGAACAATGATGGCCCAGAAGCTCCTACTCTAGCACCTCCCTGCCGAATACCTTGATATATAAACATCATGCCCAGCCTTGAATTGGAGATAAGTTGTTGACAGAAGGAGCAAGAGCTAGGGCTCATTGTTGGGGGCCTGGCGAGATATAGTACCGACCGTCGTGCAGAGTATGTGCAGGTAAGGATTGATATGAGCTATGAGGGCTCCACGGCACACAGTGCATTTGCCAGAAGCGGGAGATGTTCCCCCGATATGGAACCCTGCAGCGGAGTGGCGCTAATTATAATAGGAAAGTACCTCGGCTTGAAAGCTGTGCTATGGTGCCAAGACAAGGTGAACTCTGGTCCGCCGGGGAGGGAGTGGGCGGAAGTGAATACTATGTTAACAGGCGCGAGATGAGTTCGAGTATTGATTATTTGCACTTTTAAATACAGTGCGATGGGAAAGCGTAAGCGCGGTACAGAAGATGTGCCACTATTTGGATTAGCATATTGCTACTTACCGGTACTGTAAGTACAGTACATACAGTACATACGTTCTAAATATTAGTGGTAGTCAATAATCTAGTAGTTTCTGGTACGGAGTACACTAGCTGAAATAGGAAGGAGGCTGCAAGTAACCCTAAGGCATTGAACATACCCACAAGTCATTGCTGGCTGCATTGCTCTATCCAAATCCGATAATTATAAAATCCTATGGAAAAAGCTTAAGACCCTAGCTAATGTGCATTAATCACATCGATATTTTGTACCTCAGAGGGATACTGGTGGACAACATGATAGCGATATCATTGGCAACATCATCTACGGGTTCGATTTTTAGCTATGCTCCGCATGCATCGATCATCCTTCTGGCAGCTGGTCAATATATTGCAGGACGCTGGCGGGAGGGCTATTGGGATGGGCTGAGAGCAGGTAGCAGAGGCAGCTGGTGGAAGGCCACCACGGCCTGCATATCAACAGATTGCCCGGGGGGGTTGATGTCGCCCGGCTGCACAACCTCTCGTAAGTGTTGATGGCTGATGGGGTGATTTTTGCTGAATAAGTTGTAGTACTAGATTTCTGCGTGGTTATTAACTGTAAGATTTAGAGAGCCAGTGCAATAGCTACGACGACGAGAGCCATAGTCATGACAACCACTCCCATCAATCAACTGAGATTATTAGACCTATGGTATATGTTAGTAATGAACATTTTCCAGCCTTTGATCAGTAAGACATCATCTATAGCAGTTGTTTGACTTGTGATGAAGTTAATAGGCTATTAGGGCATCGGAGTACTAAAGAACAGCTCCTCACAGTCCATCACGCCAGTGGAAAACAACAATCCCTACAAACGATCAAGTGGAAAACAGCAAATCCCTACACCACAATCCATCAGGCCAATGGAAAATCAAACAGCTCACCACCTACCATACCGGATCCCTCTGTCCCATTCGTAGTCGGTGCAGAGGAACTCCCTTCCCATCCGTAAGGATGTCTGAGCAATGAAGATATCTATTGTGGTGATAAGTACCCAGTTGGTGACCGACTTTGGCCAATGGTATCAAGGAAATTAAAAGAAACTTGGAATAGATGGCTGTTTGCACTTTTCGGTATGAAGGAAGGATATGGTAGATATGATGCCAGTGGGTGGGTCCAGAAGAACAACAATATGAGTATTCTACAGTAGCCTCCATTGGTAGTCAATATATATCAAGACAGACCCAATAAAGTTCAAGATTTCAAGGGCAACGCTGCCCGTGGGCAGGCCGATAGTCGTGCTCAAGAGCCCATGAGCCCAACCCGGGCAAGACCATTCATAAGAGTGTTTAAATTGGAGATGGTGTGGGCTCTTTTGCATGTTAAGGAATCCATTCCCGAGTTGACGAGTGTACTAGCTATGGTTGTTGTCTCGTTGAAGAGGACCGCCCGCTACATTTAATACGGTGCAATACTAAGGTTTTTTTCGGGGTATTAGAGGTTGTGCTTATTATTGTTTTATTAAGGGACCCACTGTCGTTAATCTGTGTCTTCTAGAAAACATGACATGCCGAGGTACGACCCACAAGCGAACGGAATATGACCAGGTAGTGAGCTAGTTTGCGAGTTACATAATCAGCACAGCAAAGTCTTGGTAGTCTGCACTAGGCTACTGTAGGTTCGGTTACCCAGAATGGCAACGAGAAAAGTAGAATTCCTGTTTTTGTTGTATTACTTGCGGGTAGATCTTGGCTTACAGGCAAACCTGGCTATAATGAAGTCCAGGTTTCACTATAGAGAGGTATCACGTGGGCCGAGAAAAGCGGGGTGAGAAAAGGAATTACTTAATCTGGCACTATTTCTATGTCTGAGCACGTCTCTGAGTGTATTACTGTAGGCCGTACTTCCTCGGCTGGTATGGAAAATGATCTTGCCTCTGTTTGAAGCCGATATCAGATCTACACCACCACCTCTTATTCGCGGTTCTACAGCTCTTACTTTCTTCAAGATCTTACGCATTACTTTCACTCACTTCCAGTTTCTTCTCCTCCACCAGTACCCAGATCTTCTTCTATCAATATTTCTGATCTTGCAAAATCTTTGTCTAATACACATCGGTCCTTCAACCAGTATGTAGTGACACAGAAGAAGCAATCCAGTCTTGATAGTTGGCTTCACCCGCACTCATCCTAAGTTTTTTATTCCCATGTTTTTTACTGCGTCCTGTATCTAGCTTTGTGTTGTAGTGCCAAGGTGACTGACGACCCCCCTGCACTTCATTATATCAAGTGTACTTTAGCTGTAGCTGTAGCTGAATTAATAAATCGCACGGAGGCCTTCACTATCACTATGGCCCTTTTTTCACTATAGCCAGGGCGGAATACGTGCATGCAGAAACAATCTGGCCAATCTCTTCACTATAGCCAGGTTTTCACTACAGCAAGGTTCATTATAGCCAGGTTTGCCTGTATTCTACTGCTATGTTTCTGTGACTCGAGACTTCCCATGACAGTCGACTAGCGGCGCGTCATGTGACTAGAGCGTTGAAGATTCCCTTTGGCCATATCAAACAATACTAGCTCTTTGGGCACAAGATAGTGGAATGACGTAGTGAACCGAGAAGTTGATTCTTACAATACAACTTTCCTATCAAGCTTGTTTCCAAAGATTTTTTATTGCTTCATAAACTACATTGCCCTCCAACTTCTTCCAGTAAAACACCAAAGTACACACAAGTCCCTGAATTGAACATTTCGAATACCCATCCCATTAATATCACTTATACGTACGATTTTCACAGAGACGTACTAAGGGTTGAATATGGCAACTTCAGAGAGCTGTCTCCTTGGGCCCGCTCATGTTCCCAAAGACGGCTCCATCAGTGCATTTACAGCCCTCCTACCAGAAGTTAAGAAGAAACTCATCACTATGAGGCATACACATACTAGTGAGTACTAGCGATTTAGCCCTACTCCGTGAGTAATACTAATAGAGACTGTAGAGCATGATGAGGACTACTTTGCCGCCGTAGACGATCTCTCTGATTCCGAGCTGGTGGATTTCGATGTGGACAGTCTGGGGGAGGTCAAAGTTGGCACTAGTGCTTATGGGTAAGTGCTCAAATGTCCAATGACTGTTGATTTGCGGTTGGAGTGAACTTAGCTAATGCCCGAGCAGTGTCCATATATTCGGTAAAGTGCGTCTCCCCAAGGTAGAGGATGGATATATCCATATTAGAATGTACGTGGGCGAGGAAGGTGGAGAGAAGGTCCAGCGATTACATAGCCTTTACTTGAATAAGGATGGAAAAGTAATACTGAGGAAGTCGGATGAGTTAGAATGGTTCAATGAATGAGGGATAATATCAGCTGTTGGATTATCTGTACTTAACTTTACTGGCGATGTCATAGTCCTATCGGGTGTTAGGTGAGGGAAATTAGAGGGAAATGCTGCTTAGTCTTAGGGTAATGACTGGCTTAAGCTTGATGAAAGTTAAATAAATGTCCAGTGCCGAGACTACCTGGCGTTGTCGGAAAGCTAGTCTGGTTGGCACAAGCCCTCGGAAGACCCTAGTTCGAGTCACAGCCACCCCGCCAAGTTATGTATTTCCTTTGTTGGAGTTAAGTGATTTACTCTGATTACGGGTTATGTAATCCGCTGCGGGTAGGATTATATGTAAGCTAATCACAAAGTTATCGTAGTGTAATAAATCTACAATCACCCCATGCTAGTCACTTACCTAGGTACTTACTTAAGTATAATTCGACTCACACCTCATAATACTACACCAACTGTCCTATAAACGAGAGGGAGTTGAAAGTTGGACTGGTTATGCAGTGAATGTACAGTGATATTGTATTATGATCGCCCCTCTGCGCTAAATAGCATTGAATATATTTCACCCCCTACAATTTAAAAATGTGCTGAAGTGTTCAATGTGTATAGATATCCCTTCGCCCCTGCATACTGCTTTGTCTAGGGTGGTGGATGAATGATAACCTTGCTGTGGCAAAGGAAAACTAAGAGGATATCACGAAAATATAGCCCTAGGAATTCAAAAGCTTCGAACTTGATAATTGAACTCGACTCAAGCTCCCCCGAAGGAGAATAATCTCCCACCTCAATTAGGAGGCCATTCTTACCAGAAAGCTCTGATTATGTTGGTAAGACCAGCGGCGGTTAAAGCATGAGAGAACTCGTTCTTTGATACTGACTGCTCAATAAAAAACCTTCGACAAAGTGCTTTTTGAAAAGACAGTTGAGTGCTACTTGCAGTTAGTATGCCTAGTGACCATCAAGGGAAACAAAAAACTACCTACCATCCTCCTCGATGAGGGGATTGTGCAACAAGACTACCTTACCATTCCCTTATATCCCTGCGCAACAAAATTGCCTTGCTGGGGTATTTATCGGACTTAGTAGCTTAGTCTGGTTTTAGTAGCTATGTGATATGCTATCTTCAAGGGGTTTAGAAGACGTATCGGTAGTCTGGTTAGTTTGATTATAAGCCTAGCAATAACACTTCTATCCCTATATGCACTTTCGGAGAAACCTGCCACATTGATAGCACAGGTACCAAATAGATCGGGGCAACCTCGGAACCGCTATTTTTGCGAACTATCCTTACCAGAGATGTCAACTATGGGTATGGGAGGTAGCAACATATTGATGCAGTCATAAGGGCCTGGGGTTGTGGCTTCAGATCAATGATAGCTATTGTTACCTCCAAGCCAAACTATCAACTTTATAGACCCCTTCGTTGCATGCCAGACTTCTCGATGGTTAAGTATTGCCCTGAGCTTCTGCGGCGCTGACTAGAAAAGGTGTAGATAGTTGACCTTGACCGGGAGCTATTTTTCCTATCTAGAAAGACAGCTTAAATAATAATGCACCTAATCTATCGCCTTAGGAGTGAAGGAATGGAATTCAGGATGATTGAACCTCTATCTCTTATAATTACCTTATTAAGATCTCCATGCGTTTTACGCAAATCGCCGAAGCAGAAAAAAAAAAGCATTTAACAAAAATGTTTGCGGACGCGAGCAACATTGATAGAAAGGGGAAACCCTTGGTTTATGTTCTCGTGCCTAGCTTGAGGTGAAAAACACTTTAGAAAGTCGGAGAGCTCTACGAGAACACAAATGGCGGTGATTTATCTTAGATACTGTAAGTGCTTTGAAATTTTAACCCTGATATTCCCACTGTACCTGAGCAATTTTATATGCAAAAAGAAATCTATGTATGAATATGTGCTACCATGTTGTAATTAACTAGTACGGCGAGCAGAAATATCGCCTCATCATTGTAAAAGCAAAGCTCGTACAACCAGACTATCTCCACCCACCTGATGTCTCGGAACTGCTCACCCTGGTGCTGGATGCACTGTAGTTTGAATTAAGGCAATCTACAAGCTACTTAGTGGATGAAGATTTACTGTCGCTTTTTAAGTACTGGTGGTAAGTATTATGGGAAATATCATATATCCTTGCGGTACCGTAATACGTCCATTAGACTCGGAAGACATACAGGCTCTAGTTCCATAACTCTCAACATCTGCAAATATGCAACCATGATGTTGATACTTACTAGTTTTGTCTAAAAACAACAGGCTGTATAAAGATAAGATCAACGATAAGAGTGGGGTGTTGGTGGGGCATTTTATGTCGCAACAGAAGAAAGGTGAGGGGCGCTGCCGCTTTAACCCCTCTTGCGAGGCGAAAAAAGTTTGACTCACTGATTGAAGCTTCTTCTACACCTATCCTTCCACCAGGCTCTCTGTTAGATCAAAGCTATAAAAACTAGCTGGCTATATCATTCTCTCTTACTCCACACAATCCCTCTTTCACATTCATCCTCTGTTACACAATTGAGATATTCCCGGGTTAGACAACAAACATCACACAATGGCCACCAAGGAGAAAGTAAGGCACATAAATACCTTAGACTTCCAATTGGTGTGTCCGGAGCTCGTTTTTACTAACGTATTGGTTCGTCCGAATAGGTTTGTCTTGCCTACTCGTAAGTCATCCCCAACAGCTCGGACATCTGCAGCAATTGGATACACACAAAAACACCATCGCCTAACATAGTTGCTTTTTTCAGTGGAGGCCTTGATACCTCTTGTATTCTTGGTGGGTCAATTCCTGCCGGGTGTCAGCTTCTGATGCAATTGAGATGAAATAGGGAGGCTAACAATCTTATAGCATGGCTCCTTGAGAATGGATACGATGTCGTCTGCTTCAGTAAGAATCACAACGCGTAGGCAGCGTGAGAGTCTCTAACACGATTGTGCAAACAGTGGCCGACATTGGCCAAGAGGAGGACTTTGAGGCTGCCAAGCAGAAAGCTCTCTCTAGTATGCCCCTATATCCGGAGCTTGCCAATCGTGTGCTGACCACATTGTTTAGTTGGTGCCTCTGCAGTGCACGTCGAGGACGTCAGGGAGGAGTTCGTGAAGGAACTCTGCTTCCCCGCCATCCAATGCAATGCCACCTACGAGAACGTCTACTTGCTCGGTATGCATCATCCTTCGCAGGCTTCATAACCACCATCCGCTAATCTCACACTAGGAACCTCTCTCGCCCGTCCCGTCATTGCCCGTGCCCAGATTGCTGTTGCACTCCGAGAGGAGTGTGTTGCAGTCTCCCACGGCTGCACTGGTAAGGGTAACGACCAAGTCCGTTTCGAGCTTGCCTTCTATGCCCTCAAGCCCGACATCAAGGTTATCGCCCCATGGCGAATTCCCGAGTTCTACAACCGCTTCCAGGGCCGTAACGACCTTCTCGACTATGCCGCCAAGGTCGGCATCCCCGTCTCCCAGACCAAAGCTAAGCCATGGTCTATGGACGAGAACATGGCTCACTGCTCCTACGAGGCCGGTATCCTTGAGGACCCCAACACGACTCCCCCAAAGGATATGTGGAAGCTTACCATCGACCCACAAGACGCCCCAGATGTGCCAGAGGACTTCACCGTTCACTTCGAGAGGGGTATCCCTGTGAAGCTCGAGTACGAGAAGGGAAAGGCCGTCACTGACCCAGTTCAGCTCTTCCTCACCGCCAACACCATTGCCCGTAGGAACGGTGTTGGCCGTATCGACATTGTCGAGAACAGGTTCATCGGTATCAAGTCCCGAGGGTGCTATGAGACCCCAGGTCTTACTATCCTCCGATCTGCCCACATCGATCTTGAGGGCCTTACCCTCGATAGGGAGATCCGTGCGCTCCGTGACCAGTTCGTCACTATTGGGTACTCTAGGGTTTTGTACAACGGTCTTTACTTCTCCCCCGAGAGGGAGTTCTTAGAGGCTAGCGTTGTTGCTTCCCAAAAGACCGTCAACGGTACTGTCAGGTGCCAAGTATACAAGGGATACTTCTCCGTTCTCGGCAGAAGCAGTACTACTGAGAAGTTGTACGACATGGACGAGAGCTCTATGGACATCATTGGTGGCTTGGAGCCAATTGACAGCACTGGATTCATCAACGTCCAGGCCATCAGATTGAAGAAGTAAGTTTTCTGTCATTTGAAATACCGCACCGGGCGCTAATAAATCGGTGATAAAGGTACGGACAGAAGAAGGCTGAGCTCGGCGAGAGACTGTAAATGTTTCTTCTCTTTTCCTTAGGGAGTCTGAGGCTCTATACGGGTGGTAGTGTTAGGAAATGCTAGGGTAGGAAGTAAAAAGGACATGGGATAGGGACATAAGCGGTAACTTGGGGCTTTTGCGAAGGAAATTGAAATTTTACGATACCACGATATTCTAATAAAAAATGGCTCTCAAACTTCTATCACGTGACATCAAAAGAAACCCATTTTATTTTGGACCACTAACATCCTCAGATGATCTACTTCCCCCCAGTCTTGACCAGACCCAGCATAATTTTCCTCTTCCCAGTGCTCTCTTCCTTGATATTTCTCACCCCCACGACAAGCTTATCAAAAAGCCCTATTTGCCATTTCTTCTTCCCACTCTCCACCGTCAACACATAGTTTTCTGCATCATACGAGACATCCTGCTCCTGCACGCCCTCCAACTCTTTCGCCCTAATCAACCCCTCGATGCCAAATCTAGGCACAAACACCACAAACCCATTGCTGAAGATCCTCA
>Ga0307511_10006558_pt1 | contig 11722 bp, 13 predicted proteins | sample 13_EM_MG_FD_200266 | JGI IMG/M metagenome (GOLD analysis project Ga0307511, IMG submission 200266) | Populus trichocarpa ectomycorrhiza microbial communities from riparian zone in the Pacific Northwest, United States - 13_EM | ecosystem: Host-associated > Plants > Roots > Unclassified | place...
AAACCCCCGACGTCCTAACCCTCTTCCACCAACCCAATTCCGAATCCTCCACCCGGATTCTCTCCTTCCTTAAGGGCGCCCAAAACCCGTCTACCCCACCCCAAGGCACCACCACCACTGCCATCCCCGTTAAATTCGATCTCGACGTCGTCCCCGCCCCAGGGCTCCCTACCCCAGACCAATTCAAATCCATCGTGGGCTTTCTCGGCGGGGAGGCTTATGCGAAAAAGGTATTGAGGGGAATCAGTAGTTTCGATGAAGGCGCGAGGGCGCTCGCGGAGAAGGAAGCAAAGAGTTTAGCAGAGGAAGCGGAGGGTGGGGTAGGTGTGCTGCGTGTAGAGCTCGTCAGGCCGATTCTGGTAGATTGGAATAATGGACGAGTTGTGGTGGGGGGCAATGAGGAGGATTTGAAAAGGTTCGAGGAGGAGGTGAAGAAGTTAGTTGAGACATTGCCTGAGGACTAGGGGGTTGAGTCCTAACAAGACTTTCTCAGGCAAATTCCTTGCGGTTTGAGGAAGGGAAAGGAACAAAGCAGGGCTAACTCATTGAGAACTTCATGAAGTTAAATATGTTAGGCTTTTTTATTCTTCCCCGTATTGTATAGTATGTATATAATGACCAGAAAAAGCGAAATATGGCGCAAAATGAACCAACTAAAACTACAAATCAGAGACGACAATCACGTAATTAAGTTCATTCCCAAACCCATGATATTGAAAACAGCGAAATATGAGAGAAAATATAACAGCACAGCAACGCTGAAAACCCTTTTGTACACATGAAGCAATCAACAGTAATCCCAGAGCCTCTCCTCGCTCCACAACGCAATGCCAGCCCTCCCTATACCAATTCCACTCAGATGCCATTCACAATAGCCTCAAGAATCACAGCTTTCTCTTCCTCTATCAGGTCAAAGAAGCTCCCCAATCTATAATTTGCCGAACAAAAGCTCAATAAACCATGTTCCCCATCCATTGCTCTTGACCTGTTCCCCCCACCCATGAAGCCCCACCTCACCCCACATTTTTGCAAATACCCTAGCCACCCAGCCCGGTTTCTCTTTGAAGATATCACTTCCATCCTGTAAAGTCACTAACTTCGCACCCTTCATTTTCGTTGACAACATCGATCCTCCAGGTGTAGATAACGGCATCTGAGGCTCCACAACTTCTGTAGGGGCCTTACTAGGCCGAGGAGTAGCAAACGGATCATCGAATATAGACTGTGGTTCCGTCCTCTTTCGTGGTAGAGCCCCGGGCATATTGACATCAACCATGGTACTCGCTCCTAAGCCATCGCGCCCTACGGCATTATTGGTCCTGTCGATGGAGAAGCCGTCCGGTTGGGGCCTGCCGTGAACATCTGGCTTCCACTGCTCGATTGTAAGCGTTCGCCCACCGACGGTTATTTTTTCACTCTGGGCAACCAATTTATCCGCGGCCTCCCCACACGCAAAAGTAATCTTGGTCCACCCCTCTCCAGTAAAAAACATCCGTGCTGACCTCACCACCTCATCTTCACTTTCCATTAGGACCTTGGGTGGTATAGGTTCGTAGTCTGGCTTCCTCCTCAGCTCCTCAAACCTTTCCAAGATATTTCCAAACTGTGCTAAGGTGAGTAAAACCTCAGGCCAGCGGTGTTCAGCGTAATTTGACACGCGGATAGCCTTGGGGTTATCGAAAAGTGGTCTCCGGAGAACGATGGCATTAGCATTTGCGCTCGTAGGTCCATTCAACGCTGGCTGAGTAGTGACTGATGATACGTTTTCAATCTTCAACCGCCGTTGTTCTTCGGCGATCATATCGTCGTAGAAAGACTGCAGTGGAGGCGCATTGTCGTCGTATACTTGGCGAGCTTCTGTCTCCACAATACTCCGGCGTCTAGGTCTATCGGCATGGTTAGCTGGGGTTTGGCCGCCCAATCAAGATGGCTGGTGTACTAACTTTGTGCCAAACTGTGTGTTCCCCCATTCAGGCCCTGCTCTCCGGACTCCTCCTCTTTCTGGCGAGTTGCTAGTTCTCCGGTATCTGTATTCATAACCGTCAGCATTTGTGAATGATAAAACAAGTAGCTTGATCAGGTGTTCTTACGGCATTAACCTGTCCTCCTTCGGCGGGGCATCCTCCATCCCGTAATCCTGTTCCTGCTGCATCCTTCCCAAGCCCCCGTATTGCTGCTGCAGGTACAAACTGGCTATGCTTGGTTGTTCTGCCTCTCGGGTGAAGGGGGCATATTCGCTGGACCTAATATGGTGTATTGCCTGATCTAGATTACTAGGCTTTTGGTATCCCATCCTCTGGTGCCATCCATTCCCCGAGGGAAATTGCGGGCCCTGGAAACCACTTTGCATGTATGCCCCCGGATAGCCTTGGTAGCCCTGGTAACCCTGATCCCGACGGTTTGTCGGTTGAGAGAAGTCCTGGAAGAAGGTTGTGTTGTAGGTGGACATTGTTGATACGGAACCAAATCTATGTGGTTCCCTCCCTGAAAGCACGAGTAGAGTCCTGCTTCCACACTGTCCCCAAGCAGACTACACTGCCCTTACTGATGAAGGAAGGTATTTGCCGCCGGAAACTCGGCCAGGTGAACGATCGTTTCGTCTGCCAGAAGATACAAGCAAACAAAGAAACGGGACGCGTTATAATGTGGTAAATATGCCGGTGCGAGATGGTGGTACCTGCAGGCGGCTCTGGTAGAAGTAGGAAGAATGGATATGTACCGAGTTGAGTTGCGGCGAGTAAACAGTACACGGTACACAGAGAAATTTCCGATGTATCAATGTATTTATTTAGGTTGCTGCGGTAAGCTGCAGCCTAGCCTTACTTTCCACCGCTTAGTCACGAATGCACTCATCTTCGATTAATTGAGCCTCACCACAGGAGGGCTGTCTATGCCATGGTCATGAAGGCACCAGTTAATATTCTTCACTTCGGTACCTATTAATGCAGTCTGTTCGCTTTATGACAGAGTGCGTAGAATAGGATATATGCATCAACATACTCCCTACTTCTTACTCGTTATTATTATTATTGTCTCAGCCCATCGGCTCATCTCATAAGCAAGTCAGTTCAGCTTTAGCAAGCGCGTCTCATCAACGGAACCTACAGTTATGCTCCTATGTTCCTGTCAACGTATGATGGGAGTTGCTTACCCTGAAGTCCAAGGAAACCCTTGGCGGCCGACGCGTCTTCCCAATGTTCAGTCTCCTGGAGCTGTCTTTCTCTCACAATACCCATTTACCTTAGCAATATACCATGTTCGTTCCCCGTCAGCTCGCCATCAAGAAACCAAGATCAGCAATCCAAACCTTGTCAAACATAACCGAGCCGCAAAGTACCTCATATGAAATAGAAAGACCGCTTAAACGGCCTCGTGTCGAACTAGACACCCAAAGAAAAGCATCTAATGCCTCTAATAATATTCCGGAAGCTTCATTAAGCCACGGCGACGCTATGGAAGTTGTCAAGTGTCTTGAGCTACTCTTCTCTGAATACTTCACCCATCATATCAACCCTCAATGGCTACCAAGGAGGATGAGGACAATTGATGGGCATAATGACTGTATGTTTTCGACATCCCTATCATCTCCGGGCAAAGGAAGCTAAGGTCTCTCAGATGTGCACCTGTCTGCTTTACTGGAGAACCGCATCTTCCAAACGATAAAACCACGGCCCACGCAAAAGACTTTGGTGACGGCTTTGCAACTCCGACCATCACAGACCATTCAAGTAAGACCCCAATCTATGCTAAAGTTTGACAGGAAACTCACAGCCGGTACAGGTAAGCCTAGACGGATATCATCTCCGGCGGCGCCTTCCAGTAAAGCAAAATGTCGATAATCGCCCCAAAGAGGCTAGGGAAGCAACGACCATCTACATAGTAGGTCCTCCTGCTGACCCCCTGTCTCTTATTGCTAATGAATATCCAGGAGCCCGATATCAGAGGAGTCTCCACCTGCCCTGGAAAAGTTGCACGCATACTAGCCGAGAACAACCCCGGTACAAGTGTGGAATGGGTAGAAAGTGGAGGCACCGCTTGGGCATTCGTGATACTATCAGAGAATGTCAATGAGCAACAACTCGAATCATGTGAAGATTGGCCATCGGACTGGATCGTAATGTCAAAGTAAGATCTCCCTTTTGCTACGCAAATCGTCACGCTAACGGTCCCTTTTAGGGCGGAATGGCGACGAAGGGATGAGCAATATCAGAAGCTCAGAGAAAGTGCTTATCAACAGATTTCAAATCCGACCAGGCCAATCCAAAATCACCAAAGGCAGGCTCCTCGACATGACCTCGGTGATTCGAAGAGCTCCAAACCCCAGCAACCCCCCTACCCCCAAGGCATGATTATCTATCTCAACAATTTGCATCCGGATTCTACAAAGCCTGGCATACAATCGTTTCTCAGCCGTTCTTTCCAGAGATATACTCTTAAGAAGTTACGTAAAACGGCCCCCTCCACCGGGAAAAGTGGTTCCAATAAAGCCCAAACGTCCCAGGGTTTCACTGTCGATTACGTTGATTACAAGCCCAAATGTGGATTTACAACCGCACATGTCCGTGTGAAGACTAGTGATGATGCAGAATTGTTGATACGTGCATTGAGCAAGCGGAGGCGCTGCATGGAAAGTGGAGATGGTCGAGAAGGGGGGAAAAAATGTAAGGTGGACGATGACATATGGGTGAAAGGTGAAGTCATAAGAGGGGAGAGGGAGAGAGTGTATTGGGAAGTGGTGTCCAATGCCAAGGGAAATAAAAAAGCCTAACATTGCAGAATGGCATTACCGATAATTGCCTGTTATGTATACGCATGTAATCTGCGGTACATTTTTCTTTGCATAAGCGAAGTAAACCCCGATATATAATGAGGCATATAAATTGCGAACTAGTTTGACAGCTGTAACAGATGGCACTATTTCAATAGATATATTAGGATAATCACATTCGTTTATGTTTGATCGACAGAAACGGCCGAGATCCCGACATGATGGTAAATCCAAAACTCCAACATTAAACCCTATTTCCCTTATGTACACAGTTGGTACCAACCATTACCCAGCCCATCCCACCCAACCATTGCCCAGCCAATGCATACCACCTACACCATTACCCAACCCCATCACATTTACTTCTTCTCTCCCATACCCATGCTCTCCTTTGCGGACTGCATTGTGTCCTTGACCTTATCCTTCATCGGCTTGCCCTCACTGCCCCTCATAGAGTCACCCATCTGTTGAGTGGTGCTCTTTTGACTCTCTGGTTGGGTAACACCAGCAGCACGGTCCACCATACCAGTAGCCTTATCGCCCATCTGCTCAGTGGAGGACTTCTTGGAGTCTGACTTCATCTTATCACCGAGTTGCTCGGTCATAGACTTCCTTCCTATACATATGCCACAAATTTATTTAGAGAAAGTACCTTGCGAGAGCGCGAGAAATGTGTTGACTTACCCATATCAGACATGATTGTTACTTATTAGTATAAAGAGGAATTTTGTTTATAGCTTTTTGCTCGTATATAGCTTTTTGCTCGTATATGTCTTGTGTGTGTAGATGCGATTGCGATTGAGATTTCGATTGCTAGTGAGAAATTGCATGCTCGTTCACCCACAATATATAGCCCATGAGGTGCTCCATATTCCCTCGTCCAGCCGAACCACGTTGGTTCCGTCACTCATCGTCATGAACACTTGCAACTACAGACTGGCCCACAAAGCACAAGCGTTAAACGTCCACCTTGATTGCCACAAGACAAGTTGCAACTGGTACGTACAAAACGAGGCAGTAAGTGGCGTGAGTCTGATTTTAAGTGGTGGCGTCTAAACGCTTGAGCAGTTAAGTAACGTATGCGGAAATTGACACACCACTCCCGGAAGTAGCTCCACCACCCAACCACCACATAAATTACTTACTCTAACAGGTGCTTGTGCAACCAGACTCCATGGCTATGTTACCTACTACTCTTAGTCCGTTTATTGTTTCTTGACAACGGTCTACGCTGCGCATGTGACGTCAATGTGACAAACGGCAGATGCCTAGCCCGGTTGCGGATTTCAGGACTCTAACCAACCCAATTAGGCCAGATACACGACAGAGGCACGAGACTAACGATCCACAACCTGTTATCCACACACGACCAGATCGCAAGCCACCGCTTTACTTCCCATTAATTACCGCATAATTCTCCATTGATAACGACAAATTATAAGGTAAGAAGCCCGCTGCAACCCTTCAAAATAATTTGAATTGAAGAACGTATGTATTTAGTCATACATACGTACTTAGTCAATTGCTAGCAGGAATCTAACATGAGGACACAGCTATGTAAACCACTTAGGAGAGCGTGCACAGAAGCACACAAATTTTAAAAGTGCCCCTTCTGTAATAGCGCAAGGCTAAAAAAGAACCAGTACCTTAGTACATATATATACATATGCATACCTAGACATGCGTTGGAGCTGGAAGGAATTCACGGCAAGTTCAATCGCGCAGTTATGGCGTACGAGATAAGCAGACTAGTACGAGAACTTGAATCTCGATCGATCGGCACGGGCAGCTGAGGAGCCAAGGACACAAAAATAGAGGTCTGTGTGTTTGGCCGATCAAGTATGGGTGTTTGTAGAGATGTAGGGTACTTGGTAGTTATAAGTAGGCAATTAGAGGGTTGTAGTTCTAGAATGAATCGTGACCTAGATACAAAACCTGAGCTGTAGAGAAACATCATACACATGGGTGAAGCTCTAGCAACACTTCCACGCGTGCCTTGCAGGACTTTGAACAAGCATAGGTAAGTATGAAGATAGCCCTCGCTTGATGAAGTTTGCTACACACAAATTTCATGCACAACGCACAGGGGCCTGCAGCACTGCACTCCAAAACAACTTGGCTGCATCCATACAACTGTCGCTGTGAGCATGAATAGCCTTCAAGTGGGTTCATTATGCTGCCATTGGCCTCGCTTGTACCGATTGAAAACCTTAGCTCTCGATCATCCTTATGATTAGAGCCCATATACCAACTATGTATCCTACACTCACAGTTCATCGCCGCCGAATTGAGATGACTGACGTCGCCAAATTGGGCAATTGAGGTGAGGAGCTTCCCGAGTCGTCCTAGCGGCGTGCCTGGTTGCCAATGACAACCACAGACAGCCACAGACAAAAATCAGGAAACGACCCCTCACATGCCCACATCAGGAAGAGAGTAGAGAAGGTGAGATGCTCGGTTCCACAAGTCGGGGATATAAATTGGCTGCTTAAGCTAGCGCTTCACCCAAAAATAATTATTTTATAAGGGTACCGATTTATCGAGATGCATTGGGCACCAAATCATAATCCGTGGGAAAATAAAAATTACTTTAGCATTCGTATCACACCATATTAATAGGGGGACTTGCAATCCACTTCAGAAAAATCATAGCAACGAGATGATACGTATTTGAGGTATGTAAGCTGCCTTAGTACGTAATTGGTACCAGTTGAATACCAACCGCGTGGTTATGGTAATGATAGTCGTAAGTACCTACTGTATGTATCCTTACTCAGGGATACCTCTTGCCATGCATGAAGTTATCCCTCCTTTAACCCCACCACCTTCACGCTAGGTACCAACTCTAAACGTGCATTGAGGTGCATGTATGTACGAAGAGGAAGGTGTACTTTCGCTTCCTTTTTCTCCAGCTCCTACTCCAACGATGTCATCCATGCACTTGCCTTCCCCGTAGCAGTGAGCATCGCGACATGTTGTGTTGGTTTGTATTGAAATATAATAATTATTGCATTGAGCTTGGGCGTGCGACTGTAATAATTATTGCATTGAGCTTGGGCGTGCGACTGTTGACATTGCTTAAAAAGGCGAAGCTGGTATCAGACTCAGGCTTGCGTTAAAAGTCTTGTGGAATCCCGAGGAAAAATTGTAGCGGACACTCCCGTCGAACTGGGCTGATACATGTCGAACAAAACAGGTGACTCAAGATGTAGTACGACGAAAGCGTTATCAAATCACCGCGTACATGCATGCATGTCTGATGGCTGCCCTTTGGACTCCTCTGTCTTACAAGTAACTTTTGGTTAATATTTGTCCTCTTGGTTTCAGGGCTGACTGTGGTAGAAGCGCCGATCCCCCAACATGTCCTGGGCGCATGAGCCAATGCAGTTCGAAACTAACTGATCGCCGCTGCCAGTTCAACATTCCCCTTGGGTACTGTTCGTTGTCGATAACTTTCCTTCTACTCTGTATAGAAAACGGCATCACCAATATAGAGGCTTCTGACCATATGCATAGAATGTGCTCCGGATTCCTGAAGGCTATAGAGTTTTTGATCTTCAAGAATTGGAACTCAGACAGGCTATGGCCGTTAATCGCAAGGGCATTTTATGACCCATGCCAATCTATAATTGCTTATCCATAACCATTCACAAATGCACCCTGTGAATTCAAAATTGTCAACCCCCCCCCCACGGCTGAACGTTCCATCCGCAGGAAGTGTTGGGTGTGAAGGGGCTGAGACGTCCGAGCGCAAATAAAAGCCAAGGAACTGCAGCCAATTCTGCTTGCTGGTTCTATGGCAAGTCAACTCCGAGAAGCCCCTAACATTACACCTCCAGTCTAATGTATATTGACTTCTATATCACTCGCCTATTATTCCCTTGATCTTGTCAGTGGTGACTAACGTTGTATTGATAATGAGTTGTCATGATTGGAGTGAAATAAAAAGGGGCAGGGTTCAAACTTTTACAGGAATTGTAACCACTCAGTATAGGCCCTCCATCCTATGGGATCGCGCCGGGGGGGGGAGGGTTTGAACCCAATGAAACTCACTGCATCGGTGTGTGCCCGTGTGCCATCTCGGCTATCCTACTTTCTTGATGCCTTCTTGCCCTGCTTCCCCGTTCAATAAATATCTATAAACTCACATCTATCCCAAGCTGGGGAGTAGAGCAAGCCAGTTTGCTTGATGAGGAGGAATGGTATAATCAAGCTCTCGGAAGGGAGATTGAGGCGTGAGCATGAGACATGGGACGGAAACATGCACGGATAGGTACTGATATCATGCACATGCATCAATTTGAAGCTGAGTTCTTGTTTAACAGAAAAATGCCTTCAAATTTAATGATATCTTTATCAAGAAGGCTGCTTGCATGGGAAATTAGAGTGACATGTCCCTCTGGGTGTGTAATTTCTGGTATGCTTTCCGAAAGTGCATGTGTCAAAAAGCCCTGTAAGAATAGGTTTTACCTCCACCAACCATGCGGCAATGTGCCCGTCTGGTATTTTGTTTTCGCTCTCAAGTTGACAACAAGATCGTATTATAATTCAAGAGCGCTTTGATGAAAGTGGTCATTTTCTTCGCGGAAAGTCCTATACTGGTCGTCACCATACTACAGGCTTCAGAATACAATTCGGGTCTCCCGATAAAACCTGTCTTGAGCGGGATCTTCCGTTGAGCTTTGTGGTTGCTTACGTGAATATCTTGTCGAGAGATATGCCGCCACATTTCATCATCTAGAGTCCTGTTTAGGGTATTCTGCTTGACAGGGCAGAGATGTGGGCGCCTGGCGCAAAGTCCTTTAGCACACTAAAAAGCAATTGGGGTGGAAAGGCTCAATACCCAAGTACTCGAGTATGTAGGAGTGTCTGAAACGAGTTGAGAGAGACAGCCTGCACTGTGGACCGTTGGATGCACAGTATTTGTCCTACAAGACCTCTGGATGTTGGTTACAAAGTTAGATTCGGTCAACAGCATTCGGAAGAGCAGTCTGGAGTAGGAAGGCTAAAGCCCGTACTCACATCGATGTGTCGACAGCATCACTAATCTAAGGACTTGTCTCTTGCTGAAACTGACCATCATGATCGTAGCGTTTCTTGGCCCTTGCTCATCTCCCTTTGCATCTTCCCAGTTGTTTTCGAGCCTCGGTAAGAACAACAGGTATGCTCTTGGCCGGTGCTGAGCAGAGTCTTTTCTGACCTTGTGGTCTAAATTGAAATTGCAAAGTCCAACCCACAACAGGCCAGCAAAAAGCTCACAACAACTTCTTAAATTGTCTTAAATCGAGCATGATGGCATGTGGTTATTTCTTCCATCATCTCGGGACAGGTGGTATTCAGTCGTTTCATAGTTCCTTTTTTATCGGCCTCTGCAGCTGGGATTGGCCGATCAGCAGTGATCTGCTGAGTCCATTCGCTCTCTTGTCCAACGCTTGGCCACGCTTTGAGTATTTCTACCAAGATGGAACTAGAAATGCTAACCCACTGCACATACAGTAAGATGGGCAAAAGGACTCCAGGCTCTGCTGAAGCTAATGGAGTAAGGAATTCCTCAAGTGACCTGAGAAGCTAGGGGACAGGTACTGCGATAAATACCGCATAAAATCCCGAGCGAGGGCCGATTGGCGGTGCCAGTAAAGAAAAGTGGAAATGTCGGCACTTACCAAGAAGCTGGTTCGCGCCAAGATGCGCAAACACCGGTAGGCTTGGCGCTGCCCAAGCACCCGGTGCCTGTTCTCCGGTAACTACGTGCTGGGGGGCGTCCGTCGATGCACTGCTAGTGCAAGCCTCCAGTGATTGAAGATTTATTACTAGCTTTGTAGTTAGCTTACACATAGTCCTACCTGCAGCGGGGCTCTGATTGGCAGACCCAAGGACAGGTACGCCATGCGCCATAGCCTGAGCCTCAGAACGCGGTGCAACACCAGCGACCCAGGAGGACGACCATTCAGTAGCGATCGATAATCTATTCGAAGATTTTTGCTTTGACGTTTTTTTTTCTATCACGTTTAGATATATTTTTTTCTTCTTTACCCCTTGACCAGGCCCCATTGGTAGCGTGCTGGAAACACCTGCCGGGCAAAGGGAGCACCGTCCACTGGGGTACAAATTATGTATCTGAGTAGAGTATACCCACTGGAGAAGGGCCCAGAAGCTCTGGGGCTCGATCTGCCGTTTACCTCTGCACCTAGCGCTTGCCGGTGATTGTTCACTCCATCAGCACTGTCACTCCTGCTACTGTTCCCCCTCTATGATGCCTGATGCCTGCGCTGCCGTCGCGGAACCAGCGTGATGTCCGGGGAGCAGAGTATGGTGGAAGGGAGGCCGAAGCTCGGTTCTGCGCTTCAGGAGGGTCGGTCTCCCTGGAAGGTGGAGAGCTGGAAGCATCCAGGGGCTGGTCGTTCCAGCAAGTGATTATGGTCTCCCACAGGCAAGTTGGTCTGGAGGATCATACCAGAGTTTACTTAAGAACGGAAGCACTCATCAAAAAAAGGTTCGAGACAGGGGCAGCTACAGGTAAATTGGATTCTTCGCTGGAGCAGGCACTGCAGGATCCTCGTGCTGATAATGAGAAACAAAAATAAACAAGTCTGTGGCAGAGACAGAAGTAACCATCCACTCGCATTCCCGGCCTGAGCCCTTCTGTTGTCCAATGCCCCATATATAAGCCCGGGCCCATTGGGAAGCAAGCACTCATCAAGAGACGTGAAGAACAGAGGAAAAAACAAAAGCGGGTGGTCATCATATTACAAGTACCATTCATTGCAGCACCGAACGCAGGGCTCGAGCTGGATCAAAAGCAACCTAGGTTCTCTTTCCTTACAACAATCCAGGCCTAAACAGGAATATCCCCCAATCAACTCTTAGGTTCTCAACAACATCCACTTACTAGTCCTTACAACCCTGGCTGCACATCACAATCCAAGCATTCGCTCTTCTCTCCCCATTCACTAC
>Ga0307511_10006559_pt1 | contig 11720 bp, 8 predicted proteins | sample 13_EM_MG_FD_200266 | JGI IMG/M metagenome (GOLD analysis project Ga0307511, IMG submission 200266) | Populus trichocarpa ectomycorrhiza microbial communities from riparian zone in the Pacific Northwest, United States - 13_EM | ecosystem: Host-associated > Plants > Roots > Unclassified | place...
AAATTGAAAAGTACCCTCGAGAAAAAAAAAAAAAAAAAACAATTTTCATGGTTAAAAAATGCAAAAGAGGTGGAACTGAGGTGTCATGACCCTTTATTTGTTCTCAAATCAAAAGAGAAGGTGGCGAAGCGGTGGATGCTGCTGGTAATTCCTGTGATTAGAATATGCTAATGACGTTTCACGTAGTAAATTATAATTAATTCAAAGTTCTATAATTAACAAATAAAATTCTGATTCTTGAAAGTTGAATGTGGTTAATTCCTGTCAAACGTTTGGACCTCAATACACATATTGTAATAATTAAGCCGTCCACATCCAATTCCTACCCTTAATTCTCCAATCCAAAGGCAAGCTTTTCTTTGTTGTCCTCTTTGTCGGTAAATTAATAATAATTATGTAAAGTCATTAAGGAAAATAATTAAATATTAAAATAGACAGAATTTCTTCAAAGTAATTTTAAAGGTGTATGCCCATTTGAGGCAAACGGATATGATTCTAGCAGCTATCCAAACTCCACCACCCATTTTGCTAATGCAATTCTGAATGGAGGTCAAAACAGTATCCACTATATGCTTAAACCTCTTTAATTAAAATAAGTAAAAAAAAAAAAAAATTGAAAAGCTTTGCGATTGGTCAATACTATTTATTTATTTATTGTTGGCAATAAATTGAATTCTCCTAGCTAGCTAGCTAGCCCTATAATGATCGATGCATCATGATCCATTGCCTTCATTAATTAATATTAACATAAAAATCTTGGTTCAAAACACTGAGCACCTGCAATGTTCATCCTCACATATTTTTAAGTGTATCTACTGTTTATTTATTTATTTATTTATTTGACTTTTAAACTTTTTTTTTTTGCATGATTGTATTTTTTATGGGTCAAATTTAAGAACAATTAAATCAAATTTGTTGACTAATAACAAAGTTAAAAACAGGAGATCAAAGTAATAGTTTCAAAGTTTACACAAAAAAATTAATTTAATTCTCGAACTTTACAAATTATATATATTTGGTCGCTCAATATTTTTTCTATTAAAATTTGGTATAAAAATTTATTTTTGTTATTTTTTTCCTAGTTTAAGAGATAAAAGAGAGAGATTGTTGGATTCCAATGGTAGAGAGGGAAAAATATTGTAGACATCGATTTAGGCCACCAAAACAGTCGATTTTTTGTGTCAAATAATTTCATTTGATGAGAACAGTTTTACTTTAAAAGTGCCTAAAAAATAGATCTGAACTTGAAAAAAAAATTTGTTCTGAGTTGATTTCAAGTTTCGGGATGATTTTTTTTTTTTTTTGGTTTTTTAGGCCAAGAATGGATTTATCAAGGTTCATAGAGTAATTTTTTTTTATGTGTTTTGGATCAAAATTAGGTTTTAAGATATAAAAAAAATATTCAACCCTGATTTTCAAAAGAGACTAAGAAGTATGGCATGATTACTTTTTTTTTAAAAGAAAAAAGGGCCCACACTCGGTCATGCACTTGCAGGCTCGCACGTAGGCCCTTCTAAATGGGTTAGGCTCTAAACCCAGCGAAGTCTGGTCTCTTTCTTTTTCTTTTTTAGTAATTTTAGATTTTTATGTGTGTTTTTTTGTCTTTGATTTTTGTATTTTTAAATTGTGGTTTTTTTAAAATTACTTTGTATGTATTTAATTTGAATATATTTTTTAATTCATCTATAATTTTTTTTATGTTTTATTGAATTTTATTTTGAAAAATAAAAAATATTTATTTTTGAATAATATTTCTAATAAGTGCAACCTTGCGAGATATTTTTCCCTTTAATTTTATTCAATCAATTGTATGTGTGTGTCTTTTACTACTATTATTTGGTTAAATAAAAAATAATTTTAGTAAATAGAGTCATTGAATACAATCGGGTAAATAGACCATGTCGCGATATTAAATATCTTAATCTACTTTCGTCTCTTGACTTTTCTAGATACATATTTAGTTTCGATGACTTTTTTTTATTTATTGAAACAAATAATTTTTAATTTATTTAATTAGATATATGTTTAAATTTTTTTATTTATATTTGATATTTTGATGTAAAACAAATGTGTTAAAAAAGCTTATATATTTAATTTTACTATTGGAAAGAAAAATAACCGACCAAGGCGAATCTCGAGTCAAATTACTAGCACCTACTAAAGACGGTTTTATAGGATGACGAAATCATCATTATAAGGAACTAACGAAGAAAAGTAACTATGATATTAATTAATTACGGTCCATGCCGCCTTCTATAAAGCTTCTCTTGCTCAGTGGTTATTTCTGGCATCCCATTACCATATGCTGCTTGGGGTGGTGGTATTTTTTATCTTTAAATAGTGATAACAAATAATTTTTTTATAATAATAGAAATAATTAATCTCTCAAAACAGTTGTAGTAATAGTTGTACAAGTCAACATAGAATCCCTCTTCATGCCAATAGTTGTACAAGTGAAAAATTTAAGTTATTTCAAGCTTCTTTTCAGGATTGCAGTAGTAATTATTTTTTAAATACTTTTTTTAAATATTTTTTATTTAAAAATATATTAAAATAATATATTTTTTTATTTTTTAAAATTTATTTTTGACATCAATATATTATGATGATCTGAAAACATTAAAAAAAATTAATTTAAAGTAAAGAAAAAAATAAAATAAAATAATTAATTTATTTTAAAATATTTTTAAAACATAAAAACAAACAAATTATCTTAGCTCGTATAATGTGTAGATTTTATTTAGACTTGTGAAATAATGAATTTCGTAGATTTTTAGAAAATTGTGAGAGAGATGACTTTTTATTTATTTATTTAAGGAGAACACCGGGGATTAAAAACAACATGCACTACGTACCAGATTTTTCAGATTCTTGTTAAACTTTACTGATGGAATCTGATGAAATGGATTGAATTTAAATTTTTAGACAATTTTAGGAATAAAATTAACTGGTTAAAGAACCATTTGTTACTAATCTAATTAATAGTTAGAGAAATATTACTTATTCAATATTAATATATAATTCATTCCTCTATATATATATATATATAATTGAACGAGTTTAATTTATTCATAGCTTGTTTGAAATTGGTAATCTAGTTAGTATATAATTTTTATGGTTGAGATTTTAAAAAACAATATTAAAAAAATCATATATTATAGTTTATATATATATATATATATATATAAAACTCTAGTATAATTTGATGACAGCAGCAAAAGCAAGAATCAACACAAGTCTAAAGACAAAATCGAGACTAGGATGTATGGAGAGATAAGCATTGTAGGTAGGTATTGAGTGGTATTGCTTTATAGACAGACAAGGAGCATCCTTTTTCCTTTCTGCCCTTCCTCGGTTTGTGGCAAGGCATGAAAGACGGTTTTTATTTATTTATGTTTTTCTCTTTCAAAATAATTTGTATTCTTTTAACTCATCAACATCAGCACCTTTTCGTATGGACGGTGCATTGCATGTATTGGCAGCTTCTTCATGTATATATCTTATAAAATTAACAATACGACATCGAAATTGAAGGATAGGCGCCCCGAAATCTAGACGTGACACCTCAAGTTGGATCCCACATTCATTATTCTCTTATAATTTATATATATTATTGTTTTTTCTTTCATTTATATGTGGAATAATTTGTTTTTATATACGTGGATTATCCTAGCTAGAGCTAGGTTGTTTGTGTGATCATCGTGGGTTTTTGCCGCCCAGTCATGTTGCTCTTTGAAAGTGATTCCTTTGCTTTCATCTTAAGCCATTTTGACACTCAAATGGTAATATTGCACGCATATAGCTGTCTTGCTTTTCCCCCTTTCAAGTAAGACAGTGGTGATGGGATTTTAATAATTCACTTCTTTTTTTAAGCTATAAGTAATATCTTTCACTAGTTGACTTGTCTTACCGATAGAATCAATGGATTCTTTATTTATCTAGGATGAACACCAGAGAATTTGCAGGAACTAGTAGAACGATTAGCTTGATCAATCTGAACCGATCAATCATTTTATCTGTCAGAGGAACAATAATGGCTACAAAACAGCTAGTATTTGCTAGAAACACACACACACACACACACACACAAGCTATTTTAAGAACAAAAACAACCTTAAATCATCAAATCCTAAATCATACTCATATTTGTGCACTAAAACCTTCATATTCTTGCACACAAGTATAAATTCTCACACTCATTACACTTAAACACCTTCATGCATTCTAAGTGCTATTAAGTGAGCTATAGAGATATAAGTTTTAATTGTATTATCTACTCTTTGAGAGAGTATTGTTATATTTCAAACAAATTGTAATCATTCAATAGTTTAAGTGAAAAACTCTTAGTCATTGGTCAAATACATCACCAAGGTGAAAAATCTTGAAAATGATATTTATTCAAGTGGTGAAAAAGGATTTGATGAGGATTCACCAAGGACATTGTAAAGAATACAATACTAAAGACCGGTTTGGTGTTTGAGGTGTTGATATAGGCTTGCTAAACCACGTTAATTATGTTTAATCGAGTTAATTACTATAATTATTATTATTAGTAAAACACCTAATTCACCCCACTTAGGTTTTATTGTTACCTTAATTCTAAAACAACAATTGGTATCACAACTTAGTTCTTATTTATTTAAGTTTGCTTAAACTTTGAGTATAATGGTAACCTCTAGTTTTAATGTCCAAAATGAAGGAGCATCAACCTCTAGGCCATCTTTCTTTGATGGTAATGATTATGCTTATTGGAAAGTTAGGATGATTATATATCTTCAATCCATTAATTATGACTTATGGATATCTATTGAAAATAGACCTCACAAGCCTACTAAAATTGAAAATAATATAATGGTTCTTAAACCTAGAAGTGAGTATACCAATGGTGATAAGAAGTTATTGTCTATGGAAGCTAAAACTATGAATACTTTGTGTTGTGCATTGAGTATAAGTGAATTCAATAGGACCACATCAAGCAAGAATGCTAGAGATATATGGCATGCATTAGAGATAACACATAAAAGAACAAATCAAGTAAATGAATAAAAAAATTGACATGTTAGTGCATCAATATGAGTTATTTAAAATGCTTCCAAATGAATTCATAACTAGTATGTTTACTAGAATGACAATTATCACTAATAATTTGGATGCTCTAGGAGGACTTATACTAATACTGATATTTTGAGCAAAATTCGTAGGTCTTTGCCAAAGACTTGGGAAGCAAAGGTGACGACAATTCAAGAAACTAAGGACCTTACCAAACTTTCATTGAAAAAAATCATCAAACCACTTATGACTTATGAAATCAACATAGAAAAGTAAGTTTTAGAAGAGAAGTCAAAGAAGAATTTGGCATTCAAAATCATACACCATGATGATGATGAAATGGATGAGAACATTGCACTCATCACAAGACAATTATGAAATTCCCTAAGAAAAAAGAAGTAAAGGAACAAAAAGTTCTCAAGCTTCAAGAATGATGAAAATAAGAAAGAATCTAACAAGGAAGCACTTAGAGGCTATAAGTGCAATAAGACGGGACACATAAAGGTTGATTGCCCGTTCCTTCAAAATAAAAAGAAGAAACCTCATCATAAACAAGTAATGAAAGCAATATGGAGTAATAACTCAAACTCTAGCTCAATTGATGATAAAGAGCATGTTGTAAACATATGTTTTATGGCAATTGAAAGAGAAAATGAGGTAATATCTTCAAATGATGAATCTGATCTCTTTTATAATGAATTGCATGATGCATTTGAGAAGAAGTTAGGCTCTAAGTATAGCATATTGAAAAGAACCATGCATGTTTACTTGTTGAGAAAGATACTTTATAAAAGAAAACATGCATCGTAGTTGATGATTGCGATAAGATGAACCAACTTAAAAAGAAAAACAAGGCTTTAAAGGAAAAGGTTAATAAGTTGAACACTACTATAGCTAAATTCACTTAAGGTTCTAAAATCTTAAGAACCATACTTGCTAGTCAGAGATGTGTTTTCAACAAAAAAGGTTTGGACTATCAACCTGAGAAGAATAAACAATATTTAAAAAATTAGTTCATTAATGACAAACAATCATATGAAACAAACCAAACATGTAATTATTGTAGAAGCATTGGTCACTTGATTTATGCATATCCTATGAAGAAAGACAAAATTAGTAATATAACTTAGGTTTCAAAAGGAACCACCACCAACCATAAAGGATCTAAGAAGGTATGGGCACCAAAAACCTCATCTTAGTTTTGTGTGTAGGAATCAAGAGAATATAGATAGGTAGTGTTTCTTGGATAGGGTTTGCTCTAGACACATGACCGAAAATGATTCATTGTTCTCAAACATTACTAAAATGGTGGAAAAGTCACCTTTAAAGACAACTCAAAAGGAAAGATTATTGGAGTTGACAATATTAGAGGTAAGTCCTCTCCCTTAATAGAAAAGGTGTTTCTTGTAAATAGTCTAAAACATAATTTACTAAGTATTAGTTAATTGTGTGATAAATGCTACAAAATTATATTTTACCATGCGTATTGCTTAATCCTTGAAAATAATAAAGTTCTATTTATTGGTGATAGAAAAGGAAATGTCTATAAGATTAAGATTGATGCATGCATGAGGATAGAAAGTTGTCTTGTTGTTAGCATTAATGATAGTTTTCTTTGGCATAAAAGACTAGGTCATATATAAGCATGGATATTTTTTCTAAACTTACAAAAAATGAACTTGTTAAAGGTCTCCCTCATATTGCATTCAAAAAGAAAAAGTTATGTACTGCTTGTCAAATAGGTAAACAAGTAAAAATATTTTTTAAGAGCAAAAATCACATTTCTATCGAAAGACCTTTAGAATTGTTACACATAGATCTATTTAGACCAACTAGAGTTAGAAACATAAATGGTAATAGATATGTATTTGTAATTGTGGATGACTTTACAAGATATACATGGATTTTGTTTTTAAAATCAAAAGATGAAACTATTTATAAATTTGTAAAGTTTTCAAAAAAAATTGAAAATGATAATGGCTTTCCAATCATAAACTTAAAGAGTGATCATGGTGGTAAATTTGTAAGTGATTTATTTGAAACGTTTTATTGGGGAAAAAAAAAGGGATACCACCATAACTTTTCAACACCTAGAACTCCCCAAAATGGGGTTGTGGAAAGGAAAAATTGGTCCCTTTAAGAAATGACAAGAACAATGTTAAATGAATTTGATACCCCTAAACATTTTTTGGCAGAAGCTATAAACACATCTTGTTATGCTTTAAATTGTGTTACCTTGGGACCAAAGTTGAAAGAGACTCCTCATGAGCTTTAGATAGGTGGGAAACCTAATATATCATATTTCAAAGTTTTTGGTAAAAAATGTTTTATTCTTAACACCAAAGATAATTGGATAAGTTTCATTCAAAATCCAATATTGATATTTTTCTTGGTTATTCCTCCTCTAACAAGGCTTATATAGTATATAATAATAAAACACCTTGTCTTAAGAAATCCATGTATGTCACATTTGAGGAAACTCAAAAAGATAAAATTGTTGAGATTTTAAATGACATTAATGAAAATTTTTAACATTTAAGTCTTAATGATAAGATCTCCATGAAAGCTAACTATAAAGAAATGGACAAAGACTAACCAAGCACAAACAATCAATAAGAGATTGTAAGTAACTCGTTTGTGCCACCAAAGGAGGTAAGGTATATAAGCTTTCATCCTCCTGATTTAGTTATCAGTAATCCCTTTAAAGGTACTAAGATTAAAGCATCTTTTAGAAATATTAGTGAGACTTGTACTTTTTTTCTCATATAGATCCCAAATCCTTTCCCAAAACTAAAAATGATGCAAACTGGATTTTAGCCATGTAAGATAAGCTAAATCAATCTCAAAGGAATGAAGTGTGAGAACTAGTCTCTAGACCTAAAAATCAATGTATTATAGGAACAAAATGGGTTTTTAGAAACAAAGTTGATGAGCATGGGACCATAATTAGAAACAAAGCTAGACTAATTACTAAAGGCTATAATCAATTAGAAGGTATTGATTATGAAGAAACCTTTGCATTGGTGGCTAGACTAGAATCAATAAGAATGCTTTTAGCTTTTGCATGCCATGCTAATTTTACACTTTTTAAATGGATGTTAAGAGTGCATTTTTAAATGGCTTCATCAAAGAAAAGGTGTATGTTGAGCAATCTCAAGATTTTGAAAACTTTCATCTGATCATGTTTTCAAACTCATAAAGGCTTTATATGATTTAAAACAAACACCTAGAGTTTGGTTTGAGAACGTGAATATTCTTGGACTTATATGGAAATAGAATCAAATGGAAAAAATAACCTATATATGTTTTCTTGTCTTTTTTCCTCTTATTATTATTATTATTTTAATTTTCAAATCATACTCGATTTTATTTTATTTTATTTTTTTGCTTGCTCAAAACCAAAAGAAAATATGAAGAAAAAACTAAAAATATATAAACAAAATTATTATTAATAAAAAACTAAAAATCCTTAGTTAAACATAGTGGATTATGAGTGAATCCACTATGAATTCACATAGTGTTTATCATTGTTTCTATATGATTCTTACCTCTCTTTTTTGTGCGAACATGCATTATTTTTAGGTATGTTATGATCGGTTTGGTATAATGCATGTTTGGGTTGAGGTGAACCAAGGATTAGGCGTCTAAGAGTGATTTTTTGAGATTGATGCATCTATTTTGTTTAATTTATTTTTTATAGGGTTAGGATAGTATGGCTTGATTATGACTGCCTTCTAGGTGTGTGGTAGGCCTTCTTCTTCATAAGTGAGTGAGTGAGTAAGGTGTTCTATCATTGTGCATTAAATACACACACCACTTGCAATGTGCTAGGATTTTCCTTGTTCATTAGGGGTGTGGTGGTTGATATGCATGGATTGGATGTTTGGTTCTTGAGGATGGGCTATTTATTTATTTTTGCCTTTTCTCTCTAGCTCCTCTATAGTTTTCATTTGATTTCTACGAGATAAGTCTCTCATTCAATTTTGGTTACGTTTAGTTTGTTATTCCTATTAGAATAGCTTTTTTCTATGCTTTTCATGTTAGATTTTTGCTTGGGCTAATTGGGACATTAGTTTTAGTTAGATTTACTTAATGTTTATTTCTTATTATTTTTATATATACCTTGGAATTGGTAGTATGCTAAGCCATGAGAATCCTGGGTGTGGCACTAGCCAAACCCAGCCGTGATTGGGCTTGGCAGCCAAACCCAGCATGCCACACCCAATCCCAATCACGGCTGGGTTTGGCTAGTGCCATACGCAGATGCTATTGAGGCACGCTAGGCTTAACAGTATGCCAAGCCCCTGGCACTCCCATGGGAATGTGCATCTTCCCTTGGAACGTTCAAGGTAACGACCATCTTCCCTTAACACGCCCTATGGAATAAGGTAATGTGGGTCTGGTAAACATGTTAGACCCAAGACACTTGGACTTGGCAGTTAGCTAAATCCTAGATAATACGGGTTTCGCAAACATGTCAAACCCAAAATTCTTAGACTTGGCAATTAGCCAAGTCCAAGGTAACGCATGTCTGGCAAACATGTCAAACCCAAAATCCTTGTCAAGTCCAAGATAACGATCATCCTCTCTTGGGCACACCTAAGAGAATGATCATCATTCCTAGGGCATGCCCTAGGGAATGACCATCCTTTATTTGCACATTTTCAAGGGAATGAGGTAATATGGGTCTGGCAAACATGTCAGACCCAAGGCATTTGGACTTGGCAGTCAGCCAAGTCCAAGATAACGCGAGGCTAGCAAACATGTCAGACCCAAGGCATTTGGACTTGACAATTAGCCAAGTCCAAGGCAACGACCATCCTTATTTGGGCACGCCTAAGAAAATAATCATCTTCCATTAGCACGTCCAAGGAAATGAAAATCCTCATTTAGGTCTAACCTCGAGGAAGAACTCAGCCTCTATAGACTTAGCTATATCACTACCACAATCTTTAGATTTTCTGACGGAATTTTCCATCAGTATTTGCACTACCATTTCGTTGGTAAAAAAATTACCGACAAAATCACCGACGAAAAGTCTCCGTCGATGAATCTTTCGTCAGTACTTTTTTTTCCGTTGGTAATAAAAAAATATTATTACCAATGGATTTACTGATGGAAAAGGCGAGCAAAAAATATTTTATTCCGTTAGTAATTCCCTCAGAAACAAACCGTATGTAATTCCATCAGTAATTATTTAAAACTATTTTTTAAAAAATATATTTTACAAAACTATAAAATAATTATATTAATATTAATCAACACTCTATAATACTCAAAATGCTTAGAAAAAAGAAGAAGAAAATCAACTCATAAAAATTTGCAACAAATAAATAACACGAAAAAATAAATTCAACTAAAATTTTTTAAAAATCCTATTAATAAATTAACTAAAAATTGATCTCATATGAAAAACAAATCCTACAACAACATTCATACAATTATTAAGAACAAAAACAATTAAAAACAAATATAGTGAAAACAACATGAAAAAAGAAGAATTTTTTTTTACCTTAATGTAGTTGCAAGTGAAGTTAAGAAGAGAAAAAAAACAAATTTGTAAAGTGTACTAATTAAAAACATCTGAGAAGAAAAAATAAAAAAGGAGAAGAAGACATGTCTGAGCATGGAGGAGAAGAGAAGGAGTTGATGAGAGAAGAGAAGAAAAAGAAGAAGAAGAAGACATACTTGAGCATGGAGGAGAAGAGAAGGAGTTGGGGAGAGAAAAGAAGAAAAAGAAAAAGAAGAAAGGAGATGGGTCTGTTGTGAAATTAGGGATTCTAGACTTTTTATTAGGGCATTTTACCGACGGATAATTAAATATTAATATTTTTAATCATTCCGTCGGTGATTTCATCTATAATATTTAATTTAAATTTTGAATTTAATCAAAACTTTTCAGAAACCGTCAAATTTCACCGACGAATTTTCAATCTGTCGATGATTCCGTCTGTAATATTTAATTTAAATTTTTAATTTAAATTAAATTTTTCAGAAAACCACCAAATAACACCGATGATTTTTCAATCCATCGGTGATTTTTTCTGTAAAGAACAGTAATTAATAGTGTAATTGGAAAGTGAATAGTTCCAGAGCTCTCTGTAAAATACCGACAGAATGTTTCGTCGGTGATTCCCTTTGTAATTAACATGATGAATAGTGTTGATAAAAATGGCACGTCATCATTTTTTTTTGCTTTGTTTTAATTATTTTTTCCCACTGTAATTCCGTCGGTAAATACCGAGAAAATATTTCCGTCGGTAAAATCCGTCGGCAATTTACCAAAGAATATTCCCTCGGTATTTCTGTTTATATTTATCGATTTTCTGGTAGTGTATCTGATGTCTTGGACCCTAATTTCCCTACATCTTTTAGGTATATAAAAGTCCTCTAAAAAACCACCATATTCCTCTTAGACATTAATATAGATGTAAGGAATATTTATCTCTTATTAAATGTCATCAGGGTAAGATTACACCTTTTTAGGTGTATAAAAGTTCTTCAAGAAACCATTATATTCTCATCAAATATTAATATATTTATTAAAGATATTCCCATCAAACATAGAGAATAATGCATATATATTTTCAAAGCATCTCTCTCTAGAATATTCTTGTATTTTCTCTCTCTAAAAAGATATTTATTTAAGTATCGGAGAGTCCCCATCTCCA
>Ga0307511_10006560_pt1 | contig 11720 bp, 12 predicted proteins | sample 13_EM_MG_FD_200266 | JGI IMG/M metagenome (GOLD analysis project Ga0307511, IMG submission 200266) | Populus trichocarpa ectomycorrhiza microbial communities from riparian zone in the Pacific Northwest, United States - 13_EM | ecosystem: Host-associated > Plants > Roots > Unclassified | place...
AAAGCAAGTATATCGTCTACGTGAGTGCACGCATGAGATTGCAGAGCGTAATGGTCTATTCATTCGTTCTTGCTAGAAAATATTCCACGTCTGCACTGGGACGCTCTCAACACGTGAAGCCGATATAGGACATAAAAAACGCGATTCATAGTTTCTGTGTGCGCCCTCGCGATTGCCCGTGGCCAGCCATCCTCCCCAGTTGCACGCTAAGCGTGGGAAGAGAACCGCAGTTTGGTCCGGTCGCGTGGACCCACCCCTGGCCACCTCTTTGGTACCACCTACCAATCCCAGACAGTTCGTCCACCGCGCCTGGCATTGTTCAAAGGGCCCTTGGTGCGACTGCCCAAGCTCCACACAATCTTTCTCCTACTATCAGCTCATCCCTCCCACGGCTTCAGAGCAAGGAGAAAACATATTTTCCATGGCCGCGGGCACACGACCCCTTGAACACGTTCAACACCCCTGCTCTGATCCCCTTAGACCTTGTCCTCCTTCCTCTACACAGAGGATCTATTCCCAGCCCTCCAAGTCTGCCGTCGCTGGCGAATGATATTGATCTCATTCCCACTGCTGTGGAGGAAGATAGATTGTCGGGATCTGACCTGGACGATTATCAGCCTTGATCGTCATCACTCTGTCCCATTACAGCTAGGTTTATACGAGGGCCTCTCAACCGAAGCCTTGGGCGCGGCTCTGGACCACGGAGGCAAGGGGTCCTCAATCTTTGCACACCTCCCACTCGATCAGCTACTAGAGTCCCACCGTCCCCCCGTGACTCCCTCCATGGAAGACCTCATGCTCTTCGTCGATGAGGCCGATGACTTTTACCAGGAGGAGAGAGTTGCTATAGACCTCCGAGGCGAATTTGTGTCCCTTCGCAGACTCTCGGCTTCTGGGGTCCTCGCATCCTTAAACCAGACTACGGCCCCGAACCTCATCCACTTATCTCTCGAAAGGACATCCTCCGCCTCATCAATGCGGGCACAAACTCTCTTGGATCTGCTCCGGGGGTGCCCACAGCTGGAAACCGTCCTTATCAATATTTTCTCGGCTTCGCGGGGAGAACTCCGACCGTACACCCCTGTCGCCCTTCCAAAGCCTCGCAGTATTGAGCCGGGTCACGGTGAGGTCCCTATTGGCCTGGTAACTTCCCTCTGTTCCCCGCCTACAGTTGCTGTGGGCTTCCGAGGCATCCTTATTGTGCGCCAGTCTTGGCCATACAAATCCATAAAGCACGTCCTGACGGCGGTCGGCATCGAATCCGTTATTCTCGCACATATCCGACACAAGCCAGATCTGGGGTACAAGGGAGGAGATACCTGTTCGAGGGACCCACGGATCGTCGTCGTCGAAAAGCGTGGCCGCAACCCCTTCGACGCTGATGGGCTACTGCTTTCACACTCTCCCCAACTGGACGACGCCAAAACCCTGTACATTATGAGATTGCCGCGTCAGCAACGGCACCTTGCCGGTAATATCGGCCGCCAGGCCCGACCTCGTTTCAATCGACTTTACCGGTCACAACGTATTTTCGAGTTCGTTGACCCCCAAAGGCGGTGTACCCCCTTTGTTCCCTCACCCTCAAAAACATCGCGGGCCTGCTACCGGAAGGAAAACTTGTGGATATGGTGAGGGTGATGGAAGAGCACGGAATGGCACTCGACGCCCTGGATGTACACTGGGACCCGAAATGTTGGGACACGGGGAGGTATCTCACGGAGTTGAGCACACGTCCCGATGTACGCCCCTCGATGAGGCTGATCCCCTAGATATCAAGCACGACTCTCCCACTGTTGCACACAAGTGACTCATCGCAGTGCGGTTCACATCGTGCGGGTAAACCTCGACTCGCACGAGAATGAGTGTTTGGAATCGAAGCGAAGTAGAGGCCGACCGCCTCTCAATTATGCACCCCCGGACGTCCGTGCCGTTGGCGAATTGACCGCCCTCTTCCCGTGAAAAATCGTGGAAACGCCCATCGCCCACCTCGCCCATGACTTTGACATTCTCAAGTCCTGTCCGTTGGCCCACCGTTTATTGTCGCTGTCCCGGACCTTCAACGTGCTCTTACTCTTAGGAGGGTTACATAAGACTCCACTCGTAGTGGTAACCTCCGATCCCTCTTGCAAGAGGGAACCCAGTTAACCGATGGCTCTGGGAAACGTTATCCTCCTCACTGCCGGACTTCCGATGCGGTGGATATCAGGACCATGGGTCAAACATGTTAAGAAGGTCAAGCTCATCACAGAGGACGTCCAAGCTGTCAGAGGGTTCGCGGATACAGCTAGAGTCGTCGAGGGTGATTATCACTGAGGATTTTGTAAATTTGTTGCCTGTATACCCCCTTCCCCAAGCTCTGAACCAGGCGGTACCCGATGGACATGTATTGTTCTACTATGGACTTAATATACGAATGTAACAGAGACGCGGATAAGGGTGAAAATAGGATTGTCAACGTGCATACCACTAGATTCTCTTATCATGAGCTAGGACTTCCTCATATGCCACAACGCTGCAGCGTAGTTCAAGCTGGCAAGAATATACTCTACCCCGGGCCGTGTGTTGCGGTCTTCCAGCCAGCACAATTCAACTGTCATCCACAGTTCGTCGCTGAATCCAAGGCATTTCGCCCCCTCCGGCTTCATCGGTCGGACTCCCTCCATAATCTTGTGGACGGCAAAGATATCCGACTTGAACTCGAGGTAAGGGTGGTGCCCGCATAATACCTAGGTTATCCCGGTCAACTGTCTACTGCAACAAACATGATCGCGCGAATACCCACCTCGTAGATGACCATCCCGAGAGCGTAGCAATCGGACTGCCTGGTTGGCCGGTTGTCTTCTGATTCTGGGATCCCGAACCTCTCCGGATGCAGAAGCTCGGGACTCATCCACCGACGAGTCCCTCCACCAGTAAATGACATGAGGGTGTCGTTCGAGATCAGTGACACCTGAGAGGCCTTGCTCGCATAAGTCGCAACACCGGTGATGGTTGAAAGACCGAAGTCGGCGATGCAGGCTTGCCGGTCCTTGTTAATTAGAATGTTTGCCTTCGCAGACAAGTGAGAGATGTGCAGACATTCGATTTGAGGGGATCACATACCCCCTTTAGATCTCCATGGACTACACAGATGTCGTGCATATACTTCAACCCATTTGCAGCACCAACTAACTGAACGGTTCATCAGTGAGGCTGCTGCGAGATCAAGTGACAGCATACAAGCTCAACACGGTTTATATGCTGATCCCTCTTGATGAACTCATTGATGTTCCCATTCTCCATCCACTCGGAAATGAGAGCAAACCGGTGTTCGTTCAGTGAAATTCCAAGCAGCGGTAGGATGTTGGGATGTCGGAGGTGTTTCCAAGTAACCCCCTCTCGGCAGAATCTCTGTGACCCATTTATCAACGTGGCTGTAGCGGCACCAGTGGAATACTCACGCTGCGGATGGCGTCCAGGTCACTGGTAACATACGCACGCACAACCTTGATGGCTACCTGACGCCCTTCGTGTGTACCCTGTGATACGTCAGCAAAGCCCCCAGATTCGACTTCCACGGTGTTTTCTGAGCAGTTGGGGATATGCATGGAGGTCGGGATCACAAGGTGTCGGCTGCATGTTTTACAAAGCTTATTAAGCAACTTGAGTCGCTCCCGATCCGACAGCACGCCGTTCTCGAGACACTGCGGATCATGTAAGCCTTGGGGAGGGGGATGCGGAAAAGGTTACCTCATTCATTTCATTAACCTGCCTTTGGATCTCTGACTCCGAGTCTTGTAGAAACTGGAAATAAGAGACGACCCGCGGGAGGATGTTCCCAAATTGCCGCCGTTGGGGTGGCAGGAATACATGGTGCATGACAGAAAGTTTGCATCGTTGTTTTGGCTGGTCACTCCAGCCAGTTGTGATTACATCCCAAATGGGGTCCTGCAACAATCGACTCTGGCTCGAGTCTATTGGGCGGGGTGGTCGTTTACCGGCACGAATATCAGTGATCATGTCATTTGCGTTGCTTCCATGATACGGTAATACCCCAGTGAGGACCTGATTGTAACAGGATAATTGTATCAAGTAGTAGGATGGTTCCCAATTGAGGTGCATACCGAGAAAGAAGTTATAGCAAGAGAGTAAACATCGCTCTCCTTTGAAGGGCCCTCCACCCAAAAGGTACTGGCTCTAACTGAGAAACGTTCTGGGGCCATAAATCGGAGAGTTTCTGGCTGATGGTACCAAGATGGGTATACGAACGCCCCTGCGATCGCAAAGTCTCCGAGGCATGCCTGACCGTCCTGAGTTATCAGGATGTTGTTCTGGATGTACTGAGCATCAGCGTGGGGGTTCACTCAATCCTTCATTTCACCTACCGGACTGATACTGCCGTGTGAAATACCTGACCCATGAAGGTGCTTGAGGCCCTGGCATGCTTGTGCAAGCTATTGTAGGCGTAGTCAGTGGGTTATCCCCATCAATCTCCAGATCGATGAGCACATACAAGCGTCAGATGATTGGCACCCGGGTTCATTTGGGTGTATTGGATAATGTTCCCATCTGACATCCACGGACTCATGATGCAAAATGGAAATAGTGCCTCCGAAACCTGGATGACGGGGATCACATTCGGGTGAGAATTGCGTTTGCTCTTTTCAACTACACGATGGTATATCTGGTATGAATCGAACTGAGTACGCCTCCGATTGAATAAAAGAACCGCCGTACTCCTTTGACCTCCCTCAGGCAGGTCAGCTTCCGTCCCCGAACCACCTTAACACACACTGACTCCCCGTGATACTCTCCCTTCCAGATATCTGCGAATCCATCAGGAGTGTAGTCCGGAGGTTTATCATACAGTTCTAAACCAGGGAAGATTCGCGATCCGCGGAGCAAGGCGTGGGTCAAAAGTCTGGTCCACGGGTCCGAACAGTAACCCGCGTCCAGCCATCCGGGTACGGCCTAACCACGAGAGGTGTCAGACACTTAGAGGGGATTTTTTGGGGGGAGGTACATCACGAAACGTGCCCGCCAATACAGTCGCTTCCTCTGAGGACAAGTCCATTGGAGAAGTTTTACCCCCCGATATCATGTTGGAGATTGAGGATACGTGTCCACTGGCTAGCCAGGAGTGATTCCTCTCCTTACAATATATGGGATAGACACGCAACAAGTCCCCCCCCAATTGAATGAGATCCTCGGAACCAAGGGGGGGGAACTCGACTGAACCATTTTGTTAGTTAGCTACCACCACTCAAGTTCAGTTGGGTTGACGGCTCACTCTCGGAAGGGCTCGCCCAGTCCTCCATGAGTGATTGTGGTCGTCCATATGGGAACATCGCGGCGACAGAAAGGGAGGGGACTAATTCGCTGTCGAGGTTAAACGGGGAGTGTATTCGTATTCCCAGCCGCGTGGGGACCATGCCATTCCCTCATGTCGCCACCCACGTGACACACTACGAAGCCCATATCTAAAAGAAATCTAAAAGAAAAAGGGAAGTACGGTATTCCCACGCTTGCTGATTGGTTAGACAAAGCGGTATCAGTAGCAGACAACGCGGTATCAGTATAACGTCTCTCCTTCGGTGCTTTTATATCTCCAGTATCTCCAGCGGCCCCTCGCACCCCAGGTATATTGTGTATCGTATCATCCCTCTATTAATCCCATCAGCTACGCAATGCGCGCAACACCTCAACACGAGGTCGTTAGGGTTTACCCATAATCACTGCTATGTGTTGAGTTCGCGCTGAAGGTGAACTCATGGTGACGGTCTACCCAACACTCATCAGATTTTGGCTACGTTACCCACGAGCGGCGGTGCCGACTCCGACGGTTGTGCAGAATGTTCGGGAACGGCGGCCTGCCGATCGATTGGTGAGCCTGCTGTGCCGTCGGTAAACATGTGCTCCCGTCGCAACCGTCGGGATGCCCGAGGCTTGGCTGTGTCACGGCCACGGTGCCTGTAGACCGGGGGGGAGTCAAGCCATTGGTCTTCACGGTCATTCAAACGGGCATGAAAGGTGAGATTGTTGCAACGCATCAAGGATAGAGTCTCGGATGCACCCCCAGTTTAATGGTTGACAGGGTGCCTTTGACTCCCCGGAGCTGCCGCCGGCAGATTTCCCGGCAAGACTGTGAATCAGAGGGTGGTGAGAGGCGGTGTCGTGTTCCGGTGAGTAACGCACCAGTTTCAGCTCTTAGTTGGGGCCTCCTGACCTCCGGATGTGTCTAGGGGGAGGCCGCTTCATCAAATCCAGCCTTTTCACTCGGAATATTCAACCAACGAAATGCCACAAGTATAGGTACACATGACAAGTCAACATTCGGAACCAACTAACATCAACTTCAGCTTTTCCGCCTTCTCACCCCAGACCAGACTCAAGATGACGGAAGCCCGTCGGAGGTTCAGTAACAAGGCCAGCGGGCGTCGACAAGTCGTTCCGAGGGTTAATGTCGGCGGCGCGAGAGGGAACGGCGTGAGCGTGATTCATCACAGCGACAATTCATGGTAGGTGAATTTGTGTGTATTTATATGCGAACATTGGCTCATGAATCGAAAGCCTGCCCCGGGGCAGCCACATGCACCGTTGCTTACTCCACCAGCAACACAGAACCCTGCTGTCAACCGAAGAACCCTACCCGCCGCACGACGACCGTACCGTGAACCGTCCCGGAGGCACGACCTTGGTGAGATGGAACACGAGTGCCGCCACTGTGGTGCCTTGCACTGGCTGCTGGAAAGGTCAACAGGTGACGGAAGCAGCAACGCTCGCCCGCTCTTTCAAATGTGCTGTGGTCATGGGCGTATTCAGTTGCCACGCATGCCACCACCACCGGAACAACTCTCCTACCTCTTCACGGGGACGACGCCACAAGCCGATCGGTTCCGTCAGTACATTCGCCAATACAATGCAGCCCTCGCATTCACATTGCTTGGTGTTGAGGTAGACAATAGTGTCAACGAAGGCGGGGGTGGACCCCCAACATTCCGTATCCATGGCGAGCTCTGTCATCGGCTCAGTTCCCTCATTCCACATCATGGAACCCGTCTCACATACGCGCAGCTCTACATATACGACCCACACGAGGCCCTCGAATATCAAATGCAACGGAACGCAACGCTCGATCCGATCATCATGGAGAGTCTGCAGACGCTTATCCTAACACACCGCCCTTGGGCTCGGATCTTCAAGCACGCTGTGGATGTTTTCCAGGAAATCCAATGCGAAACTGTTTCAATACGACTCACGGCCAACGGGAACCGTGATCGACGCCGCTGGAACCTCCCGACGGCCGATGAAGTTGCAGTTGTGATCCTCGGGGACGGAACCCAGTCGTATGGCCGCCGGGACATCGTTGGACATCACCGGGACGGTCTTCTCCGCAGAATACGAAATTCAGCGATTCATCGATTCACGTGACATATCGGCAGCAGAGGAGGCTGCCTGGCGGATATTTCACTTCGCCATCCACCGACAAGTCCCCAACGTCGTTTGGCTCCATGTGCATCTCTCAGGATATCACTTTGTCACATTTGACCTTAAGGAGCCCCGAGAACGGATACTCGCCCACGCTTCTGGAGAGAAGACCACATTGACGGCATTTTTCAGAGCCAACGCAAATCCGGAGATGGCAACGATCGCTCGGCAGTTGACATATCAAGAATTCCCTCAGCATTTTGTCTACAATGAAAATGACAAGGAATGGCGCATCCGGCAGAGCGGTTTCGCGCTCGGGCGGATGTATTTCATCCCACCAAGTGCAAACGACGAACGTTTCTACCTGCGAACATTATTGACAGTGGTTGAAGGCCCAATGTTGTTTGAAAACCCGCGGTCGTTTGGCGGCGTCACGTACCACATATTCCGTGACGCCTGTTTTGCTCGAGGGCTACCCCTGCTTCTCAGTCTCATGTGAGGTATTACAGTTGTGTCCCGCTGGCGACGCACCTGCCAAGCATCCTCCTGTAGTGAGGATCTGCGGCAGACCCAGCAACATCACTCCAGAGTCTGCTTCCTTTAACATTGACGCCAATCATTGGATTGGCTTCGCGAACAAGAAAGCCGTATTTGCCTGGGGTGGCACTATCCCTGAAGGCTGGGCGCACAAGCCGATCCATAATCCAAATAGCCCCAAGTTTGTCAACGTTTCTGGCATCTTGGCCGGGATAAAAACCGAGGTGAGCCCAAAGAGGTTTCACGTCGATATTGCCTTGGTGACATTCCTCGGCCCGGCGCCACAGATGTATGTGGCCCAACGTGAGTACTCTAACCTTTGCCCAACGACTGAGACTGACCACCCCACAGCGTTGACCCCGGTCGCAAAAGGGAAACGAAAAGCAGGAATATGTTTCGACGACTTGCCCACTCCGACCAAGAAACATCACGAATGAATAATCAGGGACTAACTACATACTTTATGGGTATCTCAAGTTATTCTGTAGCATACTATCACTGAGTGACTTTCCGTGGCCAATTAGAACGGTTTAGAAATTCATAACGGGTCCCAGTCACCGCGAAATGTATTGTTTCGAGCCCCAGACAACGGTCGGGGTCCTGACAGTTCCCTTTTACAGCCAGGATATTCGAGCTTTAGAGAGTTCAAAGGACGATGGAAATTCACTCACTTATTCCGGAGCATACCACCAATTATTTCGTAGACTATTTAGATTCAGTGACGTCCGTTCATAGTTATAGTCAAATGAAGCTGCCCCCACTCACGGATTTCGGGTTTTCAACATAGTCTCTATCACGGGTTACTGCTAGTTGAATATGATCACATTACAAAGACCCCGGAAACAAGCACGGGAGGTACACTTTCCACCCAAAACCTTGCCAAAAATGTTCGGATATCGGCGAAACTCTACCGTTTATTTTCCGGAGTCCTGGAATACAGCACAGGTCCAGTGGTATGACCCGAGACTGGAGTATCCCATGAAGACACTTCACTCGACTTGGCCACCAACAGTTCTGCTGTTCTAGCACCAGTACTTGAAGACAGCGATCGATGCCTATTTGCGCACATTTGAATAGGACTCCCAATAGAAGTTACATCTATGACCCAACCATTCGCGACTGCAGATGATACGTCTGTGAGATAACGGTGGACGGGACCACAATACGATCAATGACCCTCTTCCGTACTTCTGAAACCTATTGATATGTAAAAATAAAAATAAAACAGCGGGGAGGGGGCGAACATTTGGACGCCGACCAGACACCAGCGTGAACTGGCGGACAGTGCATTCAGATCAGAGAGAACCTGTATGGAAAATCCGCTCCAGATTCGTTCGGACAGCTGGTGAACCCCGTCCCCGGAATCGCGCACGGTTAGCGGGCAGGCGGTGGCCCATCGACACAGATGGTTGATCAACCCTGACCAAGTTAACTTGAGGTGCTCGAAGGCCTTGCTACGTTGAACCCGTAACTACACTTCGTGGGTGACATACTTGACAAAGGTATCCCTCTTTGCTCGTACCCCTCAAGAAACACACCAGCGAGATCTTGGACCATGATGTGCGATGGATTCAAGTCAAGCGCGAGGCAGACGTAGCGAGGTACAGAACCCAGGCGCAGCAGGGCCACGCGCAGTTGGCAACACATAGGTATTATTCAGTCGTTCCTAAGTCCGTAGCCGATGAAAGTGTGGCATGCTACGCAGATAGCCGCCTATGAGATGAAAGGGGGGAAGTCACCAATTGCGTCAGATCATGGAAACTCTCACATTTCCCGCTGCGCGTACCGGACTCATCCCTTCTGGTGGGTGCGTGGCCAGGTGGGGGTCTAAAATTTGTATCGTCAACTCATCGAAAACGTTGGCAACGCTGAAAGCTCGATCTTCCGACCCGACCTCGCGCCGCCAGCGTCAGATAGCGCACAGAGCTCGCGTGGTGAACCGCGGATGCTTCGATGTGAATTGTAAGGGATACCGCTGTAGATATGTCAGAATTTTCACTCCCACGTGATGCACAAATGCCTACCCATCAGAACAAGCTTCGGCTAAAGCGCTCCTGTAAAGGAAAAGTAACGAAATCCCACGGGCTTCGGAACATATCAAGGCGTGTGGAGGTCCTCATGGCCAATCTGTGGCCTTGGCAACCATTGGGGTGCGACACAGGAGACAAAGGCCCCCCAAAGTTAAGGTGGGCTACAGTCGCGCCTTACGGGTGATCAAAAAACATGTTGATGGTGATACCCATGGATCTTGGCAGCTGATCCGTTCGAGGAGGGGGGAATCGAACCCAAACAGCATTTCGCGAAAGAAACGATGTATGATGGATGAAGTTCGGGAAGGACCAGGAGGGGGATGAAACGAGAGACCCACGAAGGGTGTGAAGGGACCGAACGGTCGGAAAAGATCCCAAGCGAATTCCAGCCCGGTGGACACTATCGGCTGTTGGCCAGATGGCTACCACAGGTTGGCGAACCGCCTGGCCCCGAGGTAACGAGCAAACCTCTCGGCTCCTCTGACTGGGGGGGGGGGACAAACCGAAACGGTCAAGCCGTTCAAAGAAGTCACCCTCGAGTGCACCACACGGCGCAGGGTGGCCCAGCGCAGCCAACAACATCAACTACGACTCGCAGAGACCATCTTTGTGCCTTGTGGACGGTCACGGAAAACCCATGTCTGATTGGGACCCCGGTATCCCCCAGGTATTCAACAATCCCGTTCACCGGGTAAATGCTGAGGTCCTCGTGGCTGGTCTCCCGTACAGCTCACGGGTCGTCGTTTGGTGGCTCGGTTTCCGCAACGAGGGAGGCACAAAGGTTTGAAAGCATACCTTCTGTTGATCGGGGACTGGCCGTCGCTACGTTTCGCCCAGGGGTCGCCTTGGTCCTACCTTCCCCCGAGCACCACGGGTGTTACGACCAACGGTCGTGTTTGATCAATTAGTCACGCTCACGAAGTGACCAAATCAGATGCGGGACGACGTCCGCCAACCTCTTGGGGTCTCGGGTGCCAATGTCGCCCGGTGCACGGGAGACCAGACACGGAGTACCACGGAGGTTAGTAGAATCGGGTCGAGGTGGAAGGAGTGTGGAGGGGGGACCACGTTACAACCCGGTGCTCAGTATGGGAGAAGCGAGGTCCGAACACCAACAGCAACCGCCCTGGAGGCTGAAGTTGGGGTTGACTATACGTCGAGAACCGATATTCGGTCTGGCCGATCGAAATTCGACATCAGCACCGAACTTTATACCAGAAGCGCTCGAGTGTAACGCCCATGGTATAACTTAAGCTGGGGTCTCGAGCGGATATGCACAAGCCGAGATTAGCGAACGCCCAAGACCTGAGAAGACATCCGAGTGCGGTCACCATCCACTGGCAACTCGTCGCGCTTTCTACCAACCTTGACCGCTTCCTCAGCGGGTGGGATTTTTCAATATCATTACCCGAACGTACGATAAGCGATGCTCCATTTTACCAACCACCATGTCCACTTCGCGTGCCCGACCGTCCAAACGCCAGCGCACATTCGGCGCTCCCACTGAAGACGACGATCCAACCGCACGAGTGTCACAGGGTCGATACAAGAACACGGTCTCGACCCGCAGCATTGGTGGCTCGCTGCCATCGTTGACCACTTGCTGCGCCCGTGCTTTCGTGAGGCACATCGAGAAGTTATCGGCCGATCAGAATGCTTGGGAGGCGGTCGTTGGGTGGCTCAAGCTGATTCCAGAGCCACAAGTGCAGAAGCTATTTGTCATGCTCAAATCTACCCATCCGACGC
>Ga0307511_10006561_pt1 | contig 11720 bp, 15 predicted proteins | sample 13_EM_MG_FD_200266 | JGI IMG/M metagenome (GOLD analysis project Ga0307511, IMG submission 200266) | Populus trichocarpa ectomycorrhiza microbial communities from riparian zone in the Pacific Northwest, United States - 13_EM | ecosystem: Host-associated > Plants > Roots > Unclassified | place...
AGGCAGGAAGGAATATTGTTTGGCGGTAATAGACAACATCGTCTCGTTCATGTCCGTCGACATATTGACCAGATGGTTTCTTTGTCCAGCGATAGCCCATCTTCTGCATCCATCTTTTGGCTGTTGCGAGGTGAGGCACCTTTTTAATCTGCAATCGCTCTTTAACCCCAGGCTGTTGAAGGTAGTGGACAATATCCTGTGCACGAACATATTGACCAAGCCCCTGCAGATGAAGGGCGATGTCCGTGGCGACATCATCATCATCAATGCGTGATTTTGATGACTTCCCATGTTCCGAAAGAGGCAGGGCTTTACGGTCATTGATAAACGCTTTTGACCACTTCCGCAGATTCCTCGCACGGTAGGGTGTGGATTGCTGTGCATGTGCAGCCTGCAGGGATGCAGATGTCCATCGGGACTTGTCAGTACCCCCAGAGCAAGGTGTGATGTCGTCAGTATAGATCCAGAGGAAAGATGACATCCATTCAAGCCTTGTTCGAAGAGTGAGTGGCAACCGCGCATCCTTCTGGCCTCTCCCAGTCTCCCGCGGTGGCTTCAAAATCAGGTTGAGGTCGTGTAAAGCACAACGTGCAAACCCAACAGTTGGGGGCTTGCGCGCTTCCCAGCTGTGGTTCAGTGTATTGGAGCCTCCAAACTCTTGGACGGCACTGGCAGCTAAATCTGAGTCCATATCACTTTCATCCTCGGTCTCAAAATTGGAGTCGGAATCCCATTCTAACGCCTCCCCTTCCGTGCTGCAGCATAATCCACTTTCCTGGATGAACTCATATTCGTGCCAGGGCTCACCATGCATGTTTCCTAGTGCTGCCAAGTCTGCAGCACTTCTCGAGTCCGAGTCTGAGGTGCATTCATGGTACGCCAGCCCAAGCTGACCTCGCTCTGTGTTGGAGTCCATCCTGATCGTATTTGTGCTTTCCAGGCCTGAATCATTCAAGATGGATGCCAGTGGGTCATCCGGGACTTGGAGACTCGGCTGAGTTAGAGTGACCTGTAAGTTTGACTCATTGTCCACCTTCGGTCTTTTGAGATTGTTGATCCTCGATTGCGTGGACTGCTTCCTTTTGGGCATACTGATAGTGCGCGTGAGGTGGCCGTTTTTAGACATTCATGCCGGTGTATTCTTTGGGTGTAGTTAACACAGATTAATACACTACTTTTTCCACTAAGCGGAAACAAAAATTCCAAGTCCAACAAAATCCCATAGCTATCCATCTTGAATTTTCTATGGCGTCAGAATGTCTATTTTTCTCCTTTGTATTTACTAGTTTGATTTTAAGTCCTAAGTCACGCAAAGTCACTCTTTTGCACGTGATGTTGGAAGGTTGTGGACGCGCCCTATCTTATGTATTTTCGCTATACAGGCAGACAGTTATAATATGCTGAAGAAACGCGCGTCTGGTGATGACCCCAATTATCGCATGTCTGCTGGGTCGTACCTTCTCTGTTCTGCACGATAATGTTCGTCATCTACGAGAACTTGGCATGGCTACTCAAGGGGACTGCTGTGAGACGGCAAAATGCTTCATCGTAGTTCAGACCATCCAGTTTAAAGTTGCTTGACCAATTCCTAGGAGAAAGTGCAACTATAGTAGTATCTACTAAGCTTCCGTAGTGTCAACATATGAATAATGAGTTGAGATCGCCACCGACGTGCCACCTGAATCAGTGAATACTGCATTTCACTCTATTCCACTCCGTCGAAGTTCGATGTCGCGTTCAGTCGAAAGGGGTATCAACGGGAGGCAACCAATAATCGAATGTGACAGATAGTTCCGTCTCTGAAAAAACAACCAAGCATAGTTGTTTTGCTAGACGTCTGCCGCAGTGCATGAGTATGCACGACGATCTTGTGTTACATTATCCAACATCAGGTGCAAATGTGGTCTTGCTACCTGTCAGTGTTCCGATATAGAGTCCTTGAGTTGTTCGCGTGGCGCTAGCAATGGGAGGCCCTGTGACCCATGGGTAAATTTCGGCTTCCTTGGGTAACAACAAAACCACTCCTCAGTCAGTCCGAAGATACGAATGCATTCAAGTCGTGTATTTTGTTTCGTCACCCCGACAGCATGCACTATGGCACCACGGTGGGAGCAACCGAGGTGAGGAGCGCGAAGCAGGGGTGCGATGTGATGCATTGCAGCTGACGACGACGACATAACATAGAAGGAATTTGTGGAGTAATACATGAGACAGGACGACGAATCTAATTAGACAGAAAATTTCACTTCTAAACCATGGGTTCAGGTCAACAACGCACGTGGATCCTGCTGAGACCTAAGAAAGAAGTCCACATCCTATAACTTGGCGTGATGGAGGATGTAAGGTGAGTACTTCTTGGACTTGACTTTGTCAACATCAGCCAGAGAGATTGATCGACATTCATGACCGTGGTTATATCCCAATCTATCCAAGAGTCAATGAGAATGAGTCTCCCAACAGTGGTCGGACCATACCTTGATCGACCATCGATGCCTCCGGGCTTGAAGAACTCGGGACGACGCAAGAGGCCGACTACCACTGCACCGCCGATTCCGATATTATGCACCAGACCATACTTTCCACGTCTATCATGGGCATTAAATAACCCTTGAGCTTGCATAGGACCCGCCCCTGGAAGTACAGAATGAGTGGTCAAAAATACATTCTTTGCAAAGAGAGACCCACATTCTCGCAATTGCACTACACGTGCCACGAACACCGATTAACTACATGAGATATGAATGAACTGGCACCTTACTGGTAATGTAAAAATGCATTCCTATCCCGGTGGCTCCAAGTGGGTGTCCTTTGGCCTCGAGACCTCCACTAGGATTGATGACATATTTTCCACCATACTGCGTCCGTTCAGCAGCCAAGATATGGAACGACCTCAGTTGCGCATACCGTGTTATCTCCATTATCCACCATCTTGTGAGCGGCATCTGGGGCACACAAACCAAGCGCCGGATATGTGATGAGCTAGATATAACAAAGATACATATTGGTTGAACCCTGGACATTCACATGCACACACCTCGTTAGCTGCGAAACAGTCGTGGAGTTCGATAACCCCAACTTCGTCTCTTCCTTTTCCGGGTGCGAAGCCTGCTTCTGCGAAGACTTTATCGGCGCATCGCTTTGTCATACTGTAGCCAACAACCTCCATGGCGCTGTTGGACTGCAAGCTCACGGGATGGTCCGTCTCAAGTTCCAGCGAAATAATTTCAATGGCCTGGTTTTCAAGGTTATGAGCATGCACAAATGCTTCTGATGCAACTATACAACAGGATGCACCATCCTGACACGAAACATGAATTAATGATATCGGCACACTGATAATGCTGTCACTAACGGAGGTAGGACTGCACATGAACTTTGTGAGCTGGTTCGTGATCTTCGGAGAGTGTAAGACTTGTTGTACAGTCCAACCATTGCGAAACTGCGAATATGGATTGTTCTTGGAATGGGCATGGTTCTTTGCAGCTGGTATAATGCATGAGAAAGGATCAGTGACAAGGAACTCTGTGTCTGCTTACCTATCTTCGCGAAATGCACTGTGTCAGCACCATATTTCTCGCAGTATTCCTGTCCAGCATTTGAGAACATCCGAGGGGGACCAGGGCCAAAGTTCGTCCCCGCCTTCATCCCCTGTTCTAGTTCCCTGGTCCTCTGGTGGAAGAGAGCCAAAGGGGATGGTCTATCGGGAAAGATGGTACCTAGACTACCGGGCTTCATACGTTCAAATCCCAGAGCCAATGCGCACTCCACGAGACCCGACTTGACGCAGTTGTTTGCTTGATACAGAGCGGTACCACCTGTGGAACAATTGTTGTTCACGTTCGTTATGGGGATGCCAGTCATGCCAAGGTTGTACAACGCGCGCTAGTGTGCCATGGAAATACAACATAGACCTGGGAGTCGAAATGTGAAACTTACCTGGCCACTAGTAGAATCACCATAGCAGTGTCCGACAAACGCAGTTTCGACAAAATCGTATGTGATGCCTTTTTGTGTGCAGTGTTCAAGTTGAAGGAAATGATAACTACGGTATCACGGGCGTACCTGCATCGAGCAATGCTTTGGTAGCTGCTTCCAAACCCATCTATGAATCGTCCATCTGCTCTGCTCTCTTCGCAGTAAATCGAACACTCACATCCTCTGTGGTCCTCTCCCCCCTGGGCTGGAGTACTTGTCAGACTCTCCGATTTGAACAACCATGCCTGAAAGAGCGGACCTTGATGAATGCGGTACAACCACATCCGATGACGAATGTCCTCCTTCCCTTTGCTAATGGCATCGCACAAGTGGAAGAGCGCAGTGCAATTGTGCAAGGTCACAGATAGTCTCCCAAAGCCAGACTCTAGGTTAGAGGAAGATAGTCGTTCCGGTTACAGACGAATATCACCTTGTTTAAAACAAGGTCACTGGAAAAGTAGTTCAGCCTCATATCTATTACGAGGCTCAGGACTAATGACATCATCGAGTTCTCGTCACACACGCTCAGCCGTGTTCTGGTCATGCAATCCTCTACCCTCAGCCCAACACTCGCGCAGGTCCACGATATCCTTGCAAATACCGTCAAACCACTATTTACTGCGACGCCCCATCCCCGCCTCCACACGGAAACAGCGCGAGTGCTTGCACGCCCAGCCGATTCGCAGGATCCCTTTCATCACCAACCATGGAAGGACCATCCCGGGCTCGACGAAGTCATCCAATGGTGTATCTTAAATACTGATGTATATTTCGCGTCCTTGCTCTTGCGATTGCTTACAACTTGTGGTTCCTCAGCCTGCTTATTACGAGCAAACATGGCACCTTATTCTCCCTCCTATCATGACTTTCCTCGACGACTATCAAGTTTCCTTTAAAATCCGTGGTACATATCTGGTTTCGAACTTGCTAACCCGCGTGCCTCCGGAGCTACTTCTACGGACTGGTGTAGATGGACTCCTGTTTACTGTGTGTTGAATGCCAATAATTTGTGATCAGGTTCCGTGATCTTATTGCCATTCAGTCCCTCTCAAATGCCCTGAACGATCTCCGTGACGACTCTACTCCAGAATTGATACGTGCTGTGGTCCCCACAGCCCTTCAGTTCATTGATCTCACCACTCCGTCGCAGTTTCCTTGTCCTCCTTCGATCTCTCCGTCCCTCAACAATGCCCTTTCCTCGAGGTTTACCCGTCTTTCCACTCTACTTTCTTCATCCATTCTCGGAACTGTAATCATGTACACACCAGCTATCCTTCCTCCAGATCCCGTCCCCGCCCCCAATACATTTGCAGATCCAGAGCACGCAGAGTCGGACTCTGAGTCAATCACTCTCAACCTCATGCAAACGACTCCGCATCCCACTCTGGTCGCAGCAGCAGATGTATTGCCACTTGTTATAGCTGCACTCGGTATTGGGGCAGCAAGATTCCTAGAGGGCATTGTACCTGTCGTTACTGGATGGCTCGCTCTACCTATTTCTTCAGCAACATCTCCAAGCTCGGTCGTGGGGGGAAACATTGGAATGGTGACGGCCACCTCTGGCAAGGATAAGCCACTGAAAGGAGATCAAAGTGGGCCGCTTGCCCTTCATTTCGCTGCGCTACATATCATCATTCCACGTTCTCTTGGATACATGTACGCCACAAATAGAGCCGTGGGCTGTCACTATAGATGCGATGGCACGATGCTGGGTTGGCTGCATGGATGTGACCAGTGTCGATATTCAACCAGCCGGTATGGAAACACTTCAAAATTGCCTACAGGATACTGCAGTCAAACTCTCCAGTAGATGTCCAAGTGTTATCAAGGTATGTATATTACCCAATCATTCCTCATTCTGTGCTGACACCTTTCCAGAATGAATTCAAACAGCTTGACTTTGACAGCTCCTTGTTTGACGGACTGGTAGGCAATATTCTCTAAACCATTACTCGTAACATGGCTCCATGTTCGGACTGGGAAGGAATGATCTCCCTGAATAACCAGACAGAACTAAAATACTATAAGTATGTACAGTGCGATGATGATCGCTTTATCGACTGCCCTTGGTTCATACCCCCATGGGGGTCATTCCTATATAAGAAGACATTGACAATGAGTCGCCAGACCATTCAGATACGTCCTACTAGGTATGACTTGGGCAACGTTATTATGTAAGCCGGACTAGGTCAGAATTACAGTAAGTAGGATTAAGACGCCTGGAGTAGTCTTGCTGAATCATGCCCACTCCAACACGAGAGTGAAGTCTATCGCGGCCTAACGAGGGCTGCCTATCATCGTTAGTTCCGAGCTTCGACACTTTCTACTTGCGTTGTTTGGCCACCCTCTTCGCTGCACAAGTAATCAATGAGTCTTTGGACGACCTATATGGGATGAGTGATGACGGTAGGACATCCATTAACCAACCACTTACTTCCACGTTTACGCTGTTTCCGATTAAGCGATACTTGGACTTGAGTGAGACGCCTGATGGCCAACCGAAGTCAAAGGAATGATCGGGCTCGAAGGGGTCCACAAAGTGGAAGAGCCTTAAAAGCTCAGAGGGAGTAAAATACCGAAGTCCGAGACGGTCCAGCATGCGGACGGCATCTTCGTCGTTGCTTGCTTGTGCTGCGAGGAACTCGTCGAATACTTGTGTTGTCTAGTGGAGCATACTTGTCAGCGAAACATGACAGAAAACTAGGCACGAACGTCGAGCTGTTCGTTCAGTTGAAGAATAGATCCCGCGCGTTCCACCAAATGAGTGTATCCTGCGTGTATCAGCATATTCGCGCGGGCAAGTAGAAAGGATGTACCTCGGGTGAAACAGCAGGACCTTGTCCCAGATGGCAGGACGATGTCGAACAAGCGACCCCACTTTTTTAGAACGCGGTCCGGAATTCTGAATAAGGCTCTTGTTTCATCGTCCATTGATCCATCCAGATAATGCCTTAGGCGCCGTGGTACAATCGACTCTGCAGGTTGTGATGGTATACAGTGAAGAATATCGCTGGTAGTGTCATCAAATCCAGCGAACTTGAAAGGAGAGAGCTTGGCCAAAAGGTAGTATCGTGAACGTGAGTTTGGTATACCGAATTGCAATGGATTGAGAATAAACTCTGCTATGTTATATCCGAGACGTTCAAGTACCGATAGGAGACGTTGTCTCGTGTCTGAGTCCTGAACCGTGATGGCTTGAAGACAGCCCGAATCTCAAATGAACAGACTGACCTGAAAGCCACCCACATTTTCTATGAGCATGTAGCTCGGGTGCACCCGTTCAGCAGCAAGTTCTGGTAGAACATGATCGATCAAATGTAAAAAGGACTGGGCTCGGGGGTCAACCGCGCCTTTGGCATCTGGGTTCAGCACGGTGTACGGTTGACATGCCGGTGAAAGGAGCCACAAATCCGCCCGCCATTTGGACAGTTGAGCAGCGGTCAGACGAGAGATATCTGCCTGTCAATGTGATGTGGACGAGACGAGGATCTGTCGATCACACGGGAAAAAAAAAAAAGCTGATCGCGGCGTCGGTGCTGACCTTGTGTATCACGGCACTACCAAAGTTGGTTGCGTACACTTGGCAGGCAGTCTGGTCCCAATCATACGCTGCTACGATCGAAGCAGATATACGGCTTCGGCGGAGTGCGAGATGGAGCCCTCCTGGGTGAATCTGAGCTCGATGCCGGTCTGAGTGCGGTTGAGTAGCTTGCAAGGCAATTACCTATTCCACTGTAGAACTCGACAGCTCGCATAACTTCGGGGGTGAGTCAGAAGCGTGAAACTCTATCATGCCTTATGTAATCTAGAATGAGTGCTTCAGTTTAATACTGACCCTTGCAATCTATTCCTCTGTCGTTTGGCTTATAACTTTGTCGCCTCTGCGCCGACTGTCTTCCCAACTTTCCAGTGGTTTTGACCAGAAGACGTTGACCAGCAACGATTTTGGCTGGTTAACGCCCCTGGCTGGGTACCCGTTTCCGACATTGGTCATTCTGTAACTGGGACCCTATCATGGCGCTCGAGCCCCACTCCGCCGAAAACAGCTTGAACGGGAGAGATACCGCACCCGCTCTGATTACACCACCCAAACATGCTTCGAGAGACCCGCTGTCGGGTCTGACGGGTTGGCTGTCCTGTTCCGAAGGGCAATCTGGAGCCCCTGGAGGCAGTCGCTTCAATCTCGGGACTCCATCAGAAGTAGCAGATTGCCAGAGGTGCGCATCTCAGTTGATAATTTGGTGCCAGATGACTTGATTCAGTGACATGTTTTCCCTACTTAGATCCAGTGTACAATTACCTACTCCCCAAAGGTATGTTTTCGAATACAGCATTTCGAAGTGCCATATTTCCCCCCTCTACGATTTGGTGTCTTCGTGCCATACTGAATTCACCGTTTCACAGCCCTGCTACGTTATCGTCATATCTTCTGGCGGACTCTCGTCCGTATACGCACAAGTGAGTCGACCAGTAGCTTTCCCAATGGGCATACACTCACTTCGATCTTAAGTGAGATGTCCAGCGAGCGGCGTTCTATGCTACCTACAGAATTCCGTGTGTATACGTACGTCGGTTAAAGCTGCGTCGATCTAGACCCGAGTTTGACTCATTGTGTTGCAGGACGCCGTCGCCCCCGCCCCCTCCGTTTCGATCGCAGCAAACCTTGACACCAGAGTCCAGGTTTGTTTCCATCTTTGCTATCTGTCTGTCCTTGCGCTCAGTGCACCGAACATGTCCAGTCCACTCCCCATGCGATATCGTGGAGGTGCCTCCAACTCGCAGCCGGTCCGTAGTACGAGCGCACAAGATCCGTAAGTTCTCCAATGGATCGTTTTTTTTTTTTTCAATTGAGTGCGATTTCCAAATTGTCAATGTCATGTTCAGGGTCCTAATGGCGCCAGCTGAACCGACGAACCTGGGGTATGTTTGAGAACTCCGCGACGAGGGTACTAAGCTTATCATGTGTCTTCAGGGATCCGATCCTGGGACGGCGTTCTGCAACACCTGATGCGCCAAAGCTCTTGCTTGGTGAAGGGAACACTCTCCATGCGGGTACATCACATGCCGATTTACCATGCACACCCCCGCGCAAGTCCCCGGTGTCGTTGCCTAGGGGCGACCAAGATGCATCGACCTTGCAAGCTGGAAAAAGCAACGCAGAAGCTGGGGGGAAGATCTCGCAGATCTGTGCGCAACTCATAGAGAATCACCTTATGCATGCTCAGGAAGCCGAAGCACGGCGTCCCGACTATTTGAAGCGCACAAAGCGCACGGCGCAAGAACTGGATTTGGCAACGGATACGGATGGGACAGCCGAGCAAGGATCAGCGTTGCAGCCAGCGACTAATATCGGTATCACGGATAGTCCCGTGAAGGGTAGACGGCTTACCCTGTTCCAGGAGACGTCTGATGAGAGCTTTGAAGAAAGTTTGATGGCAGGCGGGTATGGACGCTATGTGAGTAAATTTTCCGTCGCAGGGTCATCTTATTTTGTATTTAATGAAACATGGTAGCATTCTGACGCGCTGCGGTGGAGACAATCTGAAAACGAATCTTGCCATGTCGTCGATACCGCCGCGGAGCCATCCGTGGTGAGCGAACGGGAAAAGAAGAAGAAGAGCCGGTTGACTGCGTTTTTAGAGGCGCCCCTGGCCTCTTCGTCGAAAACACAGCTCGTTCCCGTGGAAGTGGAAGGTTGTGGGAGAGTTCTTGTTAACGTGGGTGTAGCGGAGCCGCCAGCTTCTCCCAAGGCGACTCCGTCGAAAGGAAGGCGGTCGCGGAAGAAGAAAAAGGGAGGCGTTGACGCACGTGGTGATAAGGACGGCGTTATTACCCCTTCGGAGGCCAAAGTGGATGGACCCAACTGGCCCGACGCGCAGTTCCCATGGGGGTTGAAGGTTGCGCGGATGGAGAACCCAGAAGAGGAAGAGCGGTTGAGACACATTGAGAATTTCCTTGACAGAGACACGGATGAGGAGGAGGGAGAGGAGGGATCGCCATCGCCCGTCCGGAGTTCCGCAGAAGAGATACGAGGTGGTCGGGAGAAGACGGTGTGCCCCCTGGACTATTATTCTGAGGCGAAACGCGGAGTGGAATGTACGACAAGTTCGGTGGTTCGCAGCGACCCTGCGGATGCGAGGACTGCCTTGCTATCGAAGAGGTCTGTACGAGAGCTGTCGCAGCGGCTTCTGCGGCGCAGGAATGCCGGTGGCGACGGAGGGGGAGGGGAGAGGGTGTGTATCTGCAACGAGCCAGACAATGAGCGGGACTTGGTGCAGTGTGATGGGTGCCAGATATGGTATCATCTGGATTGCATTGGGATAGCAAGCATGTCAGAGCTGGGGAGGGAAGAGGATCCCTGGTTCTGCGTGAATTGTGCGGAGGTTAGGACACCGCCCCCGGTGATGTTGTCGTTATCGGAGCCCACGTTGGTGCCCACGGATGACAAGGTGAACGTTGATGCAGGGTACTACGACCCACTCTTTTTCCAGGCTGGACTTCATCCATCTCCAGTGACACCCTGGACGCGTTCACACCGAATGCCAAGAACGCCACCACGCAGTCACACGGGCCCCTATTTTTCGTCTGGGTCGTCCTGGGATGAGGCGGCGTCGCGGGCTGGACCCCATACGCCTCTGTTTCCGAGTTCGCAAGAGGTGCGTGTGTACACGACGCCGACGCTCGAGTCGCCGTTTGATCCCACGTCGACGCCCTCGCGAGGAATCAAGTTTGGTGCGCCATTTGCGACGCCCAAGTGGCGTAGTCAAGATCTGTTTCACACACCCACGCGACCCGCTGGCATTCCGTTTGGCCGACAATTCGCCCCACATCTTTCCAAGGAGGACACGTCGACTTCGCTCACACGTGACTTCACACCGGTTGTTCGTAACCTCGCAGACAGCGGTCGAGTGCAGCAATCGCCGCTTGCAGGGAAGCGGTCTCGGTTGTCGACGTCGCAGGATGCACGACGCAGCTGACAGCCGACGAGGCTCATTGTTCGGTTGGACTACACGCTCTACGCTACTACTCCTTACTGATAAATGATCTGCATCTACCTAGACCTTATGTAGTGGTTGACGAGGATGACTGAAATGGCTAGTGTGAGCTGAAGCCCTGAACGGGCGTGAGTCGCCACGCGTTTCTGTCGACGCTGCTGCCAGCGAGCAAAAGCGAGTCCGACGGACGAGAGAATGGTTGACGCTGTCCGGGCCGTCGCTGTCCGACCCCCGCGTGCGCATGTTCAGGGACGACGATATTTGGGATCCAAAAATGGAGATGCGGGCCCAGATTGGCAATCGAGTGTTCCGCGGAGAGCGAGAGACGGAAGTCGTCTGCTCAGTGGACCCAACGTCGAAGCTGAAGCTTGAAGCTTTGAAGGAGGGGCGTCAGCCCGTTCGCACCCTCATCTCAGCTGCGAGCGCGACGACGACGACGTAATTCCAGGCGGAAAATAAATAATAAATTTGGATCAGTTGGTTGTTACCGTGTGGTAATTCCAGGCAACCCTGTGTTTCCCACGGCAATGCCCTCCGTCGATATAACTTGTCCCGCTGGGGGGATGCTCGGCCACTCCCTCCGCTCGCCCCGCTGTCCCCCACACCCATGTCGACGCTCGCAACTGCCCTCGCAGACCTCGCCAGGATCGCCCGCTCCCCCACCGCGTCCCCAGACTCCGACTCCGCCTCCGACGCGTCCTCCCTCGCTGAAGGTAGCCCCACTGCGCCTGCCGCGCACTGCCCCGCTCA
>Ga0307511_10006564_pt1 | contig 11716 bp, 15 predicted proteins | sample 13_EM_MG_FD_200266 | JGI IMG/M metagenome (GOLD analysis project Ga0307511, IMG submission 200266) | Populus trichocarpa ectomycorrhiza microbial communities from riparian zone in the Pacific Northwest, United States - 13_EM | ecosystem: Host-associated > Plants > Roots > Unclassified | place...
CAGGGGGGGGAAGATTAAAAAGATGTTGACTTAGGGGCTCATTATTCACAAGTTTTTTTTTCCACCGGGTAGTTGCAAGATTGTTAGATTAGAAAAAAATTTGTCTCGCGAGCTGCTGCATATGTCTGTATTGTTCAATCAAGGCTTTTGAACGTGGATAACGGTAATTGGATTGGATGCAGGTACCGGCTTGAATAAAAACCGTATCATCACATAAGACCGTAACATTGAATATAAAAACTATGCCAAAGGCCATGGCCGCCCATTTGCCCTCGGTGAACCAATACCCGCGAGCGTGCAGGGGGGTCTAGGGACCTTGCAATCTCAATTCGAAAATCATGGATGCCCTTGACCGTATCCGTGGATAAGACTGTATCCGTAAAAACTACCGTACCGTGTATATAAAAGACTACAGATTCGACAGGTTTTTACTTTTGTGAGGTTCTACATATACAGTACCACCTGCATACAATTTTCAATACACCTTCTCGTACTGTATGGTTATGGGCTTAAATCTGTCAGAGTTTACATTTCGTATTGTTGGCTCAAGAGCGTACGTATGGGAGATGAAACTCATATGAATATGCCGGATTGGATTTGAGCTCTTTGTTCTTTAATCTGTTGTTATTTTGTTATTTTGTTATTTTGCTAGCTTGCTTATTTCTTAAGTTTTCTTCTTGATGTTTATGGGAGTTTTGACGGGCGTCAGAGGATCCGGCATGAATTTGTATGGTCCATTTGGCTTCATGAGGAAAGAAATTCTTGAATTGAAAGATGAGACGGCATCAGCGAAACTATTTTTCAAGGTTCAGGGTAACGATTATATTTCATATATTTTTTCGTCAAAGACAAGCTGCATTCTTGCAGTTGGGACCATCTTACTCCTGGACTTTCTGGGTAACCATAGCACTTGTTGAATTCCTACAAGTATAGGCCAACCAATCAATCTAGGTATTACAGTAATACCGCAAACAAGAAACACTTCTTGTCCACTCTCAAAAGGCTTTGTAAAAGGGTACTCTTTAGAATCATTAAACAAGAGCAGTTTGTGAGAACTGGGAGTTTGGCAGGGGACTCCACTGTACCTACTAGTGAGAGATTATCATCAGTTCCCTATGTTATCTTGAGTTGGGAATAATTATGTAGTGCACTTAATCATATACATACTCTGCATTCTGTATCTAAGAAGTGGCCTAACAACTACTTCACTAAAGACTTTTTTGCATGGATGAGGAAGCAGTTTAGGGTAACTAATGGAAACTCCCTTGATTTATTATTATTATTATTTTTATTATCTTTAGAAAACTCAGTACTCGTGAGCACATCCTTTTGGAGGCATATATGATGAGCCACTTGGAAACTCAGGTGGATTGAAGGGTTAAGCAAGTTAATCTGCCGCCCGCACTTCTATGTACATATAAATCCCCTTGAGATATCCACTGTGTACATACATCTATCTAGATACAGGTAAATAACAATGGATAGATGCTAGGTCATTACCCTAAATGAGTAAATCTCACATCTTAATAGTTAGGTACCAGTCTTAGTAGCCTTGCCTACATAGATCCAATTACCATATCTGTCCCTGCCCAGAACACCTCAAACCTAAATCCACAAATTCTATTCCTAGGTATAGTCAACGCCTTAGCTCTGCTCATTATCACATTAGCTACCTCTACTTTTTTTAAATTTTTTTTATAAACTAATACTCGAGTTTAGTCTAATCTGGGCTACCATGAGCTAACCGGAAACCTGGCTGGATTCAAGTGGCGGGCAAGTTAATCTGCCTGCGCTGGCGACTAATTACGAGATGGACAGTCTGAAAAGTGTGAAGGGAAGAGAGGAGAAGAGAGTGTGAAAAGAAAAAAGAAAAAAAAACCCGAAATAATTAGCTACCTCCACAGCTGCATCTTCTTTTTGGATATGATATTCCATAGCTGATATATTCTCTATATAATCTCAGTTGATCATCAATAAAAAAAAACTTAGATATGATGATCTATGACTGCAATACATGTATATGTATCTCCCGGATACCTTGCGTGGTTCACGAACGAGGTGCTCTGAGGTATGCGTGGAAATATATACACACCAATCCACAAACACACGTACATATAGTTTCATGAGAAAAGCCCTCGCGATGCATAAAACAGGCTTAGGCGCACCGACACCTCTTCGAATGGGCGATTAAGAGCATTGGGGTAGGCTACATGTGGTGCATAGAGGGCGTTTTTCTCCCTAAGCCCCAACCAACGCGCAATGCCGCTCTGGTACGGCCTCTTATATACATCATGAGGGCTTTTTTCATAGAAAAGGTGAAATCAGGGCGCATAAACTAGCTTTACGAGTTCAAGAGTGTAGGGTGTAAAGGCGGCTCAAAGAAATAGCACTGTAGGGGATTGTATACATGCAAAATCTAGGTGCTGTATCACGCACGAACTACTAAGACTATATGGTATGCCTATCTTAACGGAAGTCGTACCAAGACTCATCTGTATGTTCTGACCCATACGTCAATACGGCCCATTCATCAATGGGCCCAGCCCACCCATCAATCTGACGTCCACAATAATATTCTAATATTAATTATCTCATATTCGGAAATATTGAGAATTACGGGACTATGGAGCACTACGGAAGAGGGCTTGATCCAGTATATTTTATTTATTTTCATTTATTTCTACATTATATTTTTCTACACTGGAGGCCTAGATTTTCTAGCATTTTATGTTTTTATATCTTATATTTTTCTATTTATCCGTAGTGCTCCATAGTCCCGTATTTCTCAATAGTTCCGTATATGAGATAATTATATTAAAATATTATTGTGGCCGTCAGATTGATGGGTGGGCTGGGCCCATTGATGAATGGGCCGTATTGACGTATGGGTCAGAACATATATTTGACACTCACGTTGTAAGTCGAGCTGGCTTCTAGCGAGAGTTCTCTGGTTAGTTACTTTTTGGTTCTGATCTTTCGGAATAAGACACTTACTCAACCCGTACCTATCAGAACAAGACTAAGGAAAACCTACCCAGTGATCACTCTTTTAGTCTAGTGGCACGCATCTCTAATATCAATACACACTGTCTCTTCTCACAGTAATTATCGGCTAGAAGGCTAACAGAAATGGATATCCTCGATTACAGCTTCCGCTATCGTCATTACCGCAAATATCGTCAAGGGGAACCCGAAGTCAAGACCAAGGTCGAGGGGGTGAAGATCGAACTCAGTCATGACAGCTATTAGGATCTGCCCATGTCATGTTGACGCCTCTCCCTAACAAGAAAAGAACTTGCCATTCATGTTGAAAATATGTGTTAGGACTACAAAACTATCACCCGAGATCTCACTTTTAAATTTTGGTTTAGTTGGTTCTAACATTGGGGATATTGAGGCCTGTGGTAGTGGTCTCCGGTTACAAAATTGTGATATGGTGGAGGAGATTGTGGCATCTCTAATTACGACTAGGGGTTTCTGTGGTGGACGCTGTCAAAGCTACAAAAGAACACTGAAGGGGCTTATATGAGGGACGACCATGGCACCTTTTCTGGAAGAAATCATGTAAACTCAATGCGAGTGCATTGAATAACAACAGAAGTGAAGATTCATTTATAGTATCTAACCCCTTTAAGTGAGGAGCTACAGCCCGTCATGGTCCCCTTAATAGACCACATACGAGTATAAAGATTTTTGATTTTTTAAAAAATGTGCCCCACTCTCTCTGCGGCAGCATCCACAACCACCATAGAGACACATCCAGCTCTCAAATACCTCCCCTTTAGGCCACCCCGACTGCGGCGTGGGAGAGGACGAGTCGGAGTAGGTTACCGTAGGTTGTGAGGGGCATAGATGAGGAGGATTTGGTTGATCTGAATGACTTGCTGAGGTTATTGCTCCTAGTTTAAATCATCCCAATTTGCAATTGCAAGCTCCTCATTCAGTGCTCGGTAAAGGCTTCATGAGCTTTTTAGTGGGGTATTCGGCCTATGAGAGGGGGTAGAAGGGGGAGGGGTTATTGGGTCATATTGTGGCTGGATGTGAGGGTAAAGTCGATGAGTGACAACGGATCTTCATGACGCTAGTCTCGTACCACGTGATGACTCGCTTATGTAAAAGGTACCGCTCTGTGGTCTTTAGTGAGTTGTCTGTAAGACAGATATCCGTGGCACTGTTGAATTCCTGTATAGGACAACCAATCAATCTAGATCCTAGGTTCGTATTAATACCACAAACAAGAAACGCTTCTTGTCTACTTCAAAGGGCTCTAAAGGATATATAAATTTGCATTTTTCTCGATTCTTATACACACGGGTTTCTTTCATAAGTGCGCTTGCTTATCCGCGGAATTTTCCGGTACTACAGTAGCTCATGTAGGGATGACTACGAAGTTTTGTCAACATTGGTAATTGCTTTTTTTAAGGCTGTAATGTGGAGTTCTCCGCCGCTTTCGAGTGCTTACAACCTGGTATACGTACGGTTCTGTTCACGGCTCAAGATTGTCAAGGCCTACACTTAGGTATAAATACAAACTCAAGAACCTGAAACAATGAAGCGGGTGAAGGAGGAGGTGGAAAGCATGCAGCCCATATTTTGTCAAGTGCACCTATTACTCAATGGCACTGGCTCACGACCGAGTCATGACAACCTTACAAAGATTTCCATCCACAATCTGATGGCCACCTTGACTGGCTGTGTGATTGTCTATACAAGGTTGGAGAAGAAGGTGAATGAGGTGTGCGGGTTCAATGACCCTACTACGGCTAGTACAACTTTGAAAAGAGTAGGAGTGATGGCGGATCGAGTCAAGTGGGGATTCTGGAGGCATGAAGAGGTCTTAGTTATTATCGAGGATCTACAGCGGCAAAAGCGGAGCCTGAATTTGATGTTAACTATCATCACCTGGTGAGTTATGCATCCTGGTAGTTGACTAATTAATATGCGGAATCAAACTTCAGAGCGGCACTAACATCTCATATTTATGTAGTACTACGACCACCGAGGCTTCTGAAGTTCAGGCAAGATTACTAGAACTCTGCATAGAAAATTTGCAATCGAACCATGCACATTCAGTTTTGCTCCGAGAATTGATCAGTCGACAAGATGCAGTGTTGAACCGCCAAGATGAGCAGGCCCGGATTCTAGAAGACATTCGCAATCGGTTATACTCGAGGACTCTCGAGCGCTCCACGGTGTCGGCCCGCCCGTCCCCCGCTGTTGACAACCCGTCCTCCACTGGCAGCAACTCGTCCTTCACTAGCAGTAACCTGTCCGGTCATCGTGACAACTTCGACAATGCTTCGATTATATCCAAGCGGAGTACTTTCTCTCTCCGATTGGGATGGCCCACCTATCTGGAGGATCTCAAAGCATCAAGAGCATATAAGCGGCTCAGACATTTTGGTCTAGGGATTGATTCTAGTTCAAATTCGGTCTTCTCATTTGACAGCGCCTACAGTACTGGAAATTGGTCAATACTATCCGACATAACACTGGGGGATCTTTCAGTTTCACAAATCGCGGTACTGAACCTTCCCATTGGTTTGTTAGATGTCTGTAACCCGGAGCCTTTTAAAGAACCGAGTTCAACAGAGGCCCAGCGCAGCCATATTCAAAGCAAAAAGTCTTCTCGTGGGCGGATACATAATGCTATAGAGACTGGAAACGGATTTTTCGTTAGGTCTTTGCTCGCTATGGGAACGGATGTTGAAGAGCTTGACTCAAGTGGCCGAACACCTCTTATACATGCCCTCGAGAAGCAACATGTCGCTATTTGCAAAATCTTGGTGGAGAAAGGTGCAAGCATAGCACAAGGTGCAAGTGATACAAGGTGCAAGTGATGGTGAAACTCTGCTCACTCATACTGCCAAAATGATTTACAAGTTAGGCATCTATGACTACGGGTCATTAGATTATATTTGTGAGGCATTCTTGGACAACAGGTCTAATATGGATATCAAAACCCCGGGCAGGATGGCTATGGATTGCATCACTGTCAGAATGCATGATATTGTCAACAAGGGTTATAAGTCAATACTCCAGCTACTGTCATTGATAGAGTCCCGCGACCCTGAAGGCTGGACTCCACTTGCTTCGGCAGCATTCAGAAATAACGAAGCTCTATGTGAACTTTTAGTGGAAAAGGGCTGTGGCTTATGCCTTGATGCTGAACAAAAGAAGCAATTGAAACCCAAACTTTCGTGTCGTATCCATGTTGCTGCAAAGGGCGGTAATAAGACTGCTTTGCAGCTACTATTGGATATGGGAGCTGATACCAATGAGAAAAATTCGGATGCATATGATAAAACAGCATTGCTGGAGGCTGTTTACAATGACCATCTATCATGTGTGAAATTACTTATCAAAAGGGGAGCGGACGCTACGATCTCAAATAATCTTGGGGATGTGGGACTTGGCGCCTTTTTTAAATTTTATTTTGACTTGGGGGATGTCAGCAACCCCGAGCCTTTCCAAGACCAGTTCACACCTCGCAGTTCTAAGCCCCGAAGCAAGCGGTCTTCTCGTGGGCGGATGCATAATTCTATAGAGAATGGCAATTTGTTTGTCGTGAGGTCCTTGCTCCTTATGGGAATGGATGTTGAAGAGCTTGATTCAAGTGGTCGAACGCCTCTTGTTCATGCAGCTGTGAAGCATCGGGAAGCTATTTGCAACCTGCTATTGGAGAAAAGCCCAAGCCTTGAGGCATTGAAAGCCTCCGCAAGCAGCATGGATTTCAATGAGAGGTCCAGATTACTGGAACCTTTAATTCACAAAGCAATGGACGATGGCACAAAAACAGTAACGTCCCTGAAGCTGTTGGTGCTAATGGCCCTTGGGACCAACTATGGGGGGGACGATAATCAACCCTCTAGTCAGTCGATGATGAATGTTGCGATTGATATGGGTTTCGAGCTTGTGCTCCGTGCGGTTATACACCTTGAGCCACAGGTGCTTGTGGAGGTTGATACCAAAGGCCGAACACCTCTTGTCCATGCAGCTGTGAAGCATCAGAAAGCTATCTGCAAACTGCTACTGGAGAAAAGCCCAAGAAGCCTTCACAAGCAGCATTGCATGGATATCATCATGTCGCTGAGAATTGTGGTGTCGCGTGAGAATTGTGGTGTCGCGTGAGAATTGTGGTGTCACGTGAGAATTGTGGTGTCACGTGAGAATTGTGGTGTCACGTGAGAATTGTGGTGTCGCGTAGCGTTGCGTACCATGGTATTGAAGAAAGGCAACAAAGTGCGAAAGTTTTTAATTCCATAGTGGCGCGGACCAGATTAGATCCATTTGTGCATATTCTAGGTACTCCACAACACAATACATATCCAGTGCGGGAGATCTACATAGACCTGCCAGTACCCATTCAATAACTATCCCGGAATTGTTGTGTAGGGATATGGAGCTGAATGGATGGATCTACCTAGTGGAAGATCTACTGTATGCAGTGATACCGTATTAATGGCCATGGTAAGAATACCATATGGTTTTTTTCTCGGTATAATGAAAATCTCTAGTAGGACGTATTGGGTAGTCACTACCCTATCCGGAAAGGTTAGGTAACGGTTTTGGTTCGTGTAACCATACAAGCGTGACGATCAGCCTGCCGGTGGTAAGGAATGACAAACAAGACAAAACCAACTAACAAACCAGCAAGAACAACAACCGCAAAGTAAACACTCTGCAGCTCTGCAACCATATGCATAGTCTAGTTTACCATCACCTTGAAAACTGGACATTCCTAAGCTATCTAGCTGTTGAAGCGTGTGCACAAATACTCTGTATTTAGGAGCATCTAATAACTGACGATGACGGGCTGTCGGGCGATTATCCATTCTGTAAGACAACGCGGCTAGACGGTGCTTACTTTTCACTTTTTATATTTAGTATTATATTTTTTCTATTTAAACAAAGTAATACAATTGACATCAGGTTTCGTATTCGTTAGCTAGCTAAATAACTATCTGATACTGCTCTTGTTCTATATATGTACAAGGGATTTCAGTAGTAATTAGCAGGCAGGGCAAGAGTATTTTCCTACACTATCTACCCATCCCTCTGCCCCTATTATGTATATGACTAGATACTTGCTAGAAAGAGAATAACGAAATAACACCTGACAAAATCTGATCCTCACAGGTGAAACATGTCAAAATAGTATGAAGTAATAACATCTCGCGCAGAATTCCCCTATCAGATTCCTTGTATATTCCTGTGTTCCACATCCTCCATCTTTGAGTCTCTTCCTGCCACGGTCCCAATCTTATCTTATGTGAAAAATTCTTTTCTTGCCCACCTCACATCAGCTGAAACTTTATTTGTCCGCTTTTGTGGAGGTGCTCCAGTCATCATGGCGTTCGGATTTCAGGGGATAGTTCAGGGTTGTCTTGTAGGGGAGGGATCGCGTTATTTGGTTTGTCGGCCTTCTTCCTGGCTTTGGGGAGTCTAAATGCCACGTCCTCAATTCCTTGAGTCTCATCGATGAAGATGGTGCTAATGGCAAAAGAAGCTGCTCCCTCAGGGTAATGGATGAATCCCTGCACAGTCTTCGCCAGTCAGGAGGAGCCTAATAACTTCCGGGGAGAGGCACGTTATGGATGAATTGAGCGTATGAGTTGCATGAAATGGTACGCAGTCTGATGGGTAGAGTCAATATCCCCCAGGCTTTTCGTGGTGATCTCGGGAGGGTTAGAACCACACCAAGGGCAGAGTGTGCCCATGGAGCGAGGGTGTGTCTGAATTCGGTGTGGCAGAAAAGGTTGCCGAAGCTTCAGCAAAGACAACATTTCCCTAGATATCCAAAGGGGTTATTGGCACTGAATGTGTTATACCTTGTGATATAAACGCAAAAGCAACTGCTAGATATTCAGTATCTCCTGATGCGGAAGGGCCAGCCGTCTTGCTTAAAAGGGACGATAACCGCCTCGAGCTTTCAGTAAGAGATAGCCCCTGGTATAATAGCACAAAGTCCCCCTGGTATAGTATTGGACATGTTTGTGCTTGTAGATAAGGATTCGAGTTAATGAGGCTGTTGTCGAGGGTATGGTATTTTGGAGGGGAGTGTGGGCGGGGTGCTGAGATTTGGACCTGTCCTCGGACAAGCATCTGGATGATTCTATCCACTTGCTCTTCCAAGGATTTGCCCACCAGTTATGTAAGAAGTGAGTGATCTCACGATGGCCTATCTGCTCTGTGCAGGAAGATTTGCTTGAGGCATCTCCATGTCGGGGAGACTGCCTCCCCTTGGCATAATGACCAATAGTAGCTCTGATGGAAAGTCTTAGATGTAAGAAAAAAGCTCATACACCACACCCAAGACTACGGATTCCAAAAGCGTACCTACGGCCGCCATTGCCTGGAGATGGATATCACCTCCGGCAATGCTTTGGGTCTGACAATGGGTTGTGCCCATAAGTGGTTCCGGACGTTTATCTGCTTGAGCGGCATGTCCTGTCTTATCCCTTCCCGGCCTTTTCCAGGCCTCTTCGTAGCCTTTGAGCAAATCTGCTCCAAATTGGTTCATACTCTGTGATGCGTTCTTCGATTGAATTGTAGGCATCTCCAGAGGGCTTGGGTGGGAGTGTTGGGGTTTTTAGGACCGACCCTAACATGGCGTTCGATGCACTTGGAAGTATGCTGCAAGTGCGTTCCGCTTGTATTCGAGGTTTATGTGTCAGACATAAGTGTCAAAAGTCTGAATTCTCCCGTGGAATTATACTGGACAATAATTGTCGAATAGGGCAGGTGGTAGTTGTGCACCCGGTTCGTCGGCCGTTGTCGTTGTTTGTCAAGGCGTTGTTTGTCAAGGCGTTGTTTGTCAAGGCGTTGTTTGTCAAGGGTGAGTTTTTCAAATTTTCGTGTTTCAATAAATTTTAGGTCTCGATATTTTGGCTTTTGCTGATTCTAATTGTGGGCTTGATGGTGTGTGATTCATCGGACACAAGAACATTACGATAAAGAGGTTATGTGGTGCAGTGGTAGAATGAGAAGATTGGGACACTGGATGCTGATCTGTAGGTTGGTCTCTGCCTTATATGCTGCATTCCCACCCTCTTCTGATGCTACTTATCATCAGTGGGGGCATTGCTGGTGCATTTTAGGTAACTGCAACCTCCATTACGCGGCCGGCATTGTGGGGGGTGGTGGTTATCAAAGAGTAGGGTAGTATTCCAAGTGCTATCTAGCGAGCGACACGATATATGCTATCTTCCCCACCCAAGTCCCCACTTCTCTAGAAACTTGCACCCACAGTATTTAGCGGATCCGAGCAAACCCACACAGCCAGTATAACCAAGCATAGTTGGCATGTGAACCTAAGTAAAAACTACCTCACCGGACAGAGCTCCAATGGTAAGAGCAACTAAGTTAAACCTGTGAGTGCCTAGTGTAAATGTTTAGGTATGAGGAATGATGTTTCTTATTCTGCTCTATGAGGGTCGTCATCCACCCGATATTTCTAATCTTCCTTATTCAGTCATATTTACATAAAAGGCTGATTTTAGTGCGCTAATAGTCCCACCTAAGCTTCTATTAGTGAGGTGTATGCCTTGACTTGAGCAGATAATGACGCCCAATCTTCCCACCTGAAACCTAATGGTATATCAGGCTTTCTTAGCGCTTGTTAGGGCAAGGCAGTATCCTAAATGACGTCCAAACAGTATAATTTACTTGAGACGAAAAACTTGTTTTTGTGTGTCAGTATTCTAACACACTAACGCCACTCAATTTCTTCGGGGGGGATGCCTGTGAGGGGGTGGAGACGAGGGAGGGCCATATCTGGTCCATTAGGAGGGAGGGATTTTGGGGGTGGTTTGTAGAGCCCGCACATGTAGCTCAGCACGATCATGAAGACTGGTCCATCAGACTTGAGGTGCGGAGAGCGCAAGCGGACATGAGTAGAGACAGTAGAGTGAATAGAGCGAATACACAACTCCCTCCATTGTGGCAACGATACTGCATGCAGCAGGTGCTAAGGAAGGAGAAGCTTTAAGGTTGCATCATCACGTTTATCTCTCCTTGATGATTGTGATTTCCCAAAATATATTAATTTTTGTATGGTAGTTAACAATGCAAAAAGCCTCACAACAGTTGCTTCTCCCATCATCAAACAGTGTCAAATGCCAATGCCAATCAATATTCAGCCCCCAGACCCCGATCCTTCAAAGTTCGATTTGATCAAAGCCCAACGCACTAAAAGCATATCACATCATCACCACTTCTCCAAAGCATTGTTCAGATGCCAACCGACATTCAATTCAGCCCCGCATGGTAATGCATCGACCTGACAAGCGTGGAGTCAATGGCAAGCCTTGGGCTGTTGCCTTCGAGCAGAAGACCGAGCAAGAAGAAAGTTCAGTCCGAAAAAAGAGTACTAGCACCTTCTCTTATGATCGTACTTCAGCGCAATAGAACCGCTAGGCACTCCTGGTTCCAGAGAAGACAGGCTTTTGGTACAAACTACCTGCAACTAGCGATAACCGCGTGAACCTCGAGAATTTACATTAAGTGTTAGTTTTTTGAAAAAGAATTTGTGAGTTGCACGACTACTGTACCTAGAACTCCGGTGCATCATTACAGTGATCGGGGAGGGGCGGTGTTGTAGAAATCGTTCTACAGCGCTTGTCTCGTTCGCAACATAATAGAGAGTATATTCGTATACTATGGAAGAAGCTGCTTGCTTGATGATGTCTAAGAGAACATGAGGAGATCCACCGAC
>Ga0307511_10006568_pt1 | contig 11713 bp, 6 predicted proteins | sample 13_EM_MG_FD_200266 | JGI IMG/M metagenome (GOLD analysis project Ga0307511, IMG submission 200266) | Populus trichocarpa ectomycorrhiza microbial communities from riparian zone in the Pacific Northwest, United States - 13_EM | ecosystem: Host-associated > Plants > Roots > Unclassified | place...
ATATATTTTAAAATAAAAAATACTTTAAAAAACAATTATAACTATATTTTTAAATATATTTTAAAAATTATGTTATTTTAATTACATTTTTTTTTCTTCGTAGTTTTGGTTGGAAAGAGTGTTAGGAGGATTCTAAAATTATTTTTTATAGTATTTTTTTATAATAATATATTTAAAAGATTTTAAAATTTATTTTTTATATAAATATATTAAAACAATTCAAAAATAAAAAGTATTATTTTAAAAAAATTAAATTACACGCACGAATCTTTGATTTGATCGTTAGGGTGGGGCTATCCTATCGAGTTGATAAGAAATTTTCAGTTTTTGGCAACCTTTTCAATCTTTATTCATTGGGAGTCGTGCACTGACTGGTGCTATGTGGCATTCTGTTGTGCCACGTTTTCTATTATTTTGTGGACAGTAGTTTTTAATTTTGTGAGAAATTATATTAATTATTATTTAACATTAATTTGATACTTAACAGAAAATGGCCTTACTATTCATTCCTTATTTACTCACACATAAAATTATATTACAATTATAATTTCGTTACATTATAATTGTGTGTGTGTGTGTATACACTAAAAAGAAATGGTGTTTTCCTGTAAAAATAATGTATTTGTAAATTTTGCAAACTTTTTACTATAGTTATGGTAAAATTGTAGTTTTGGTTTTGGTTTTTTTATAGAAAACAAAATTTTTATATTTTTTTATATTTACTTGGTATTTTTATTATTTTACACTTGCTCTATTTATCACTATTTTTTTTAATTTTAAAAAAATTTATACGAAGACTAAGAAAATGATATTCACTATAGCAATTTCAACATTATTTTATTTTTCTACTACGTTAAAAGTTATTTTGAAATCTTATATTTTTTTTTTATTAATGTATATGATCTTTACTATATTTTATTATATGTAAGTATTGATTTTTTTATTTACGGTTATATTTTTTGCTTGATGTCAAAAAAATACGTTAATAAGTCCTACATATTAATTCTTTTGCATTAGAAAGAAAATTATTCGACCTACAGTGAGAGGAGTTGAATAAACGCATTAACATATTGTTTTTTGCATTTATTGGCATAAATAGTTCTCGATGTATTTAATTAAATAAATGTATATTTTGATTTATAATTAGAATTAAAAAAATATTTGAAAAGCTTACATATTTATTTTTTACCAAAAAATATTATCTGACCCGCAGCGAAACGCGGGTCAAATAACTAATTGTAAATTAAAACATGAAACACTTTCATCATTTCAATTATTGTGCCTCCTATGCAAAAGTCATTGAAAAGTTAAAAAGTTGCTGACTTTTCTAACCTCATTTTTCTTTTCTTTGCCTTTGTCTTCTTTTTTTTTTTTTGGTTTTCTCTTCTTAACTTATTACTTCATCTTCAATTTTTTTTTTTGTCTTATATCAACTTTGATATCAGAGCGTAGGTTTTTAATTGTTCTTATAATTAATCGATTTATTAGGGATTATGTTAACTCATAATCGACTGTTGATCCAACATTAAAAAAAAATAATCTTTTTGTTTACAGCTCAGATATGGGAAATAGAAATTCACCATGTCAACTCAATTGTCATGCCAGCACCTACTGCCATGTCATCACCTATTGCCATGTCATCGAACACAGTCACATCAGCACCATCATCATCACATACAACCACGTAGCACCACATCATTGCAGACGACCACATCAATGCATATAACAACACTAGCACCACGTTACCCTGCCACGACAATGCCATATCACCATGTAAGCCATGTCGGCCAACAATGACACTTTAGTGCCATTGTCAGCTAACAGTGCCACATTAAAAGTCTTTTCCATGTTAACAACAGTAAGTTCTAGCATATTCCCATCACAATCTGGTCAGTAAATCACTTTACCTTTTGATACATTGAATTTTACTATTCTAGTATTACACTTGTTATTCAAATTATCACTAATAGTACCTTCTGTGTCTAAAACAAAATCCATGCATTACACCCTTATATCTTTACTCACTTTATATATTGCCATTCAAGTTTTGCCATTAGTCTTTTTTATTAATTGCCAACCTTGTCGAAACCTATGGAAGTTGTGACCTTTTATTTGGTTAATTATTTACACTTAAGGGTTTAACAATACATGCTTAAAATTTTATTGGTGTGTTTTGTTCTTGATTAATTTCTATATTAAAAAAAATTAATTTTATTTTTGTATTATGATTTCACTTGCCGGAATCATTTATGATCTCATGCATTTGTGAATAGTCGTCTAGTATTGAACTTTAAGTTTACAGCTACCATGAATTCTACTTTAAGTGATATCTTTAGAATCAATCATGAACAAAATACCGTAGAGTTTGAGACAACTAGGTTATGTGTTGTTAGATATACCTTGACACAACCTGAAGGAACTGAAGATTAGAGAAGGATTGTTATCTTTCACTCCTATATCAAATGTGGGGATAAGGGTTGCAAGATTATCATTAATAATAAAAGTTATATCAATAAAATATCTTCAAATATTGTAGCTCGCTTAGGCCTAAAATTTGTTCTCAATCCTCAGTCATATAATATGTCATGGGTTAATACTAATTCCATAGCAGTTAATGAGAGATGTTTGTTCCCTATCAAATTCATAGACTTTCACGATGAGATTTGATGTAATATGATTCCAATGAATGTAGGACATGCCATTTTAGGTAGGCTATGGATATATGATTTAGATGTCACCATTTCCAGTCGATCAAATTCATGTTCTTTTGATTTTAAAGGTAGAAAGATCAAACTCATTGGATTACCACCAAGACCTAGCAATAAGAACAAGAAAAAAAGAATATGAATGAAAAGACTTAATATCGTGAGTCCATGTGAGTTTGAGAATGATGTTAAGGAACAACCTATTGTGTCTGGTTTAGTTGTAAAAGAAATTTCAAGAAACTTTCTAGTGAAACTACCTAAGGAGGTAAATATGGCTAACATAATAGGTCCAAAAAAGTTTGAAAAAGAGGTTTATGAAGAGTCAGTTATGTCTTTTTTAGTTGTAATTTTTTTGGGAGACTCTCTAGTAGAGTTGCCTAAAGAGGTAAGTGCAATGTCGAGAGAGTTTCAAGATAGTTTTCATTTTGAGTTCCCTAGTCTATGTTTGACATCCAATTTTTACCCCTATGCTTGACATCAACATGTCATAGATTTTGAACAACCTTCTAAGCTCCTTAATGCTTTGTCTCATATGCTTGACATCCAACATGTCATAAGTCTTAAATTGTTTGTTGAGCTTTCTAAATCCTTACCCTTTATTCATGATAAAGAGGCTAAATAAGTCCTAGATTCACTAGGTTATATCCAATCTATATCCATCCAGGATTCAAAAAGTGTGTGTTCCATTCCATACTCCCAGTCATATAAGGTTCATGCTCACAAACCTAAAATGCAAGTAAATCTTTCTTTTTGGTCTCCTCACTCTAAAATGTTTGATTCAGTTAAGTCTTTTCATGTAGAGTTCATAATTTGCATGTCAAGATCATAAAACATATTCAAGCAAGTAATGAACAATACAAATTTCAAAGTAGTATCATGATACACTTAATGTTGAAGATTATTTTATGATACAGATTAGACCTGAACGATATCCTTTGAAAACCATTTATAAATTGTAAATGAGTAGTACTAGACCATTCAAAGTGTAACAAATGATTGAATCAAATAATTATATCATTAAACTACAACTAAACTTTGATATTAGCTCTACTTTTGACATAAATAACCTCATTATATAAAACACAATAACATATCCTTGATGATCCTTTTAAAAGCTCTGCCCCATTATCCTTATCTTTAGCACAAAAGAAACATATTAATGATATTTTGAATGCACATTTTTTTACCATAATGGTCAACTTCAGTGAATCTTAGTATATAAATTGAACAACTAGATTTAGACTATACTTGGATTATCAAAGAGACATCACAATAGCCTGATCATGATCGTTGGGAGCAATATCAGATCTGTCTTGAACTACACTCGACAAGGTCAAGTTTCTTCAATCCCGAGAGAATTGGTGGGGACACCAGACTCGAAATATTATTTACACACTTGTATGATCATAGACGATGGAGGATAGCTCAGACCGTGGAGAGATTGAGCTTTAGCCTATGTTTTTGCTTTGATTTATTTGAACTTTTAGTTGAGGTTTTTAATTAAACTTATTTATTGGGTTTGATTTAGTTATTATTAGATATTCTATTTATCAGGCTATAAGCTCTGTCAAAGAACCATCTCAACCCAATAGCTTAAGCTGTTAGGTAAGGTCCCAGGATATGATTTATATTATTCTCTAACACACCCCCTCAAGTGAAAGCCCTTTGGGCTTGAAACTTGCACAGGCCCACATTACCTTGTGCTTAATTTTTATCAACTTAATGGGGATGGTGAGATTCGAACTCGTGACCGCTTGGTCATTAAAGCTCTGATACCATGTCAAAGAACCATCTCAACCCAATAGCTTAAGCTATTAGGTGAGGTCCCAAGATATGATTTATATTATTCTCTAACAAGCTCAATTATTTGTTCTAGTTAATGTTTTAGTATTTATATCCTATTTAGTTATTATTAGATATTTTATTTATCAGACTATAAGCTCATTTGTTTGTTCTAATTAGAGTTTTAATATTTATATCATATTTTTCGAAATGTTAGACATTTGTTGATGAATTGAATAATATTTGCAAAATTGCAGACTTTTCCAGCCCTAATGTTCTCTTCTTTGTTTTTTTTCTTCCTTTTCTTTCGCTTTTTACTTCATCTTTAAATCTGTTTTTGTACAACATCATAGGTACAACAGAGAAAGTGTTGTCATCTTCTACTCAATTGGAACCCACTTGTTTTACTCAAGAAAACAAACATGAGGAGTGTCATGCAACAATTAAAGCTGAAATCAATGCACTTATACAACATGTCACTCGGACACTAGTACCCAAACCTAACAATGTCAACATTGTTGGAAATAAGTATATGTATAAGATCAAATGAAATGCAAATGGGACTATTAAAAGATTTAAAGCTAGATCAGTACTAAAGAAATTCTAAACCTAAATTATTATTTTCAACTGCTTGTCATCCATAAATGGATGGTGAAATGGAAGTAATGAATATGTACTTAACTAATTTATCGCATATTATCATTCAAAAGAACTTGAAAAGTTAGGAGTGTTTGTTGTTTATTGAGTTTACATATAATAGAAGTGTAAATTCTACTATTAATCACTCAATATCTAAAATTATTTATGGTTTTAATCCACTAACTTCTTTGAACTTGTTGTCTTTACCTGTTAATGAAATGGTTAATCTTGATAAAAATAAGAAGGTTGAAATGGCAAAGAAACTCTACGAGTGTTTGAAAACAAATAAAAAAAATGAACAATATGTATCTAGAACCAACAAGGGTTATAAGCATATTATCTTTGAACTCGATGATTGGGTTTGGATGCATATGAGGAAGGAAAAATTTCTAGACCATAGAAAATCTAAGTTGCATTCTAGAGGGTATGGTACATTCCAAGTCATTGAACAGATTAATGACAATGCATATAAGTTAAAACTTCTAAGTGAATATAATGTTAGTGCTACATTTAATATTTTAATCGTTTTTTTATTATTATGTAGGTGATGATTTGAGGTTAAATCCTTTTGAAAAGAGAAAGTTAGTTAGTTAGTTATGCAGGTTTAATTTAAGCCTAGTATCTAATTATGATTATTTTATTCTTATTCAGTTTTAGATTCAAGTTCGTTAGTTATGTGGATTTAATTTAGACCCATTAGTTAATTAGGGTTAATTTTTAAGTTATATTATATAAGTAATTAAAATAACATTGAAAAGAGAACTTTTATCGTTATTAATAATTGAACAGCATGAGTATGTTTCTTCTTTAGTTCTTCACTCAACTTCCAAAACTTATCAAAGATTCCTTTGTAGTTTTCTAACCATATACCTTCGATTTTTGGTTTAAAAAATCATTAGGTTAGGGTTTTCTATATGATTTTAGCTTTATTGGGTGAGTATTTCAATTCTTGATTGAGGGTTCTAAAGTTGATCCTTCCGAGCTGACATCATTATTAGTATGTCTAGCCTATGAACAAAGTCTGATAAGTTTTTTTAGTAACCTGAATAGTTTTTAGACAGTTTTTTCAGCTAAAAAATGTCATATTTAAAGCCAAAACTATCAAGTTTAGTTCTAGTTTTATGCATGCTAATCAAACCTCATAATGAAAGGAATTACCAGAATTAATTCTTTATCAATTTTGGTTCAAAAACCTTCTATCAAAAGAAGAGGGCTGAAAAAGAATGTTTATACACTATTTTTTTAGATTTTAAACTCTTCATCACCTTTATTTTTCAACTTATTCTCTTCCTTTTGAGCTTTGATTTTTCATCCAATATAGAGCTTAGGTTAGGTTTTTGAGAAAGATACTCGATTCAATTTCTCTTGATTTGTGGACTTGGTTCAAAAGTGCTTTTAAACAAAATGGTAGTGTGAGAATCTTATGAGACTTATTACAAACATCATATTTGTACCAAGTAAAGAACAATATAGCTTAAAAGACAACAAATTAATCCTTGACAACAACAATTTTTTAGCCTAATAAAATCTTAAGTGCTTCAATAAATAAGTATTTTACATTAGTTTTGTTTAACTATAAATTCAATATATGTTTAGTACATAATCTAGTATTATGCTTCAATATGTTATGCAAGTTTGGATATATGTTTAGTATACATGATAAAATCTTCAAATGATATTTAGTTTTAATTGCATGCTTGTCTTTATATATAAAATTACATGCTTAGATAGTAAACTAGTATGAACACTAGTTTAATTTATTACTAATATTTAGTCAACAATCAAAAGACTTTATTTTAATTAGTTTTTTTTTTGTTTATAATTCCTTATGAAAACTAGATTAATTATTAAAACATATTTTAACAACTTTAATCTTAAGTTAAATTTAACTTTTATCTAGTTTTCTATATTCATGTATGTATTATACTTTTTTGAATCAAACAATTAAATCTATAATCTTTGTTTAACTTTCATATCTAGCTTTATGATTTTTTTAATTTTTAGAAGGTTTCTAGATATCTTTTAATAGTATAACCTCTATACTTGTTTTTATGTTCATGCAATTCATTTAATTTTTATACAAAATTATAATGATATGATTCATGATAAAAGAACTAAAATAATATAAAAGGGATTAATAAAATCTTGCATAGTTTTTATACATTTGATTATTAAGTTATTTAGTTTTGTGGTTATTTAAGTTTATATTATTTGTATTTTACTTGTTTTTTTAGAAGCCAAATCTTTATTTACATATCTTTGCTATTGTTTATATAGAATTATCATGATTTTAAATCAAGAAACATTTGTTACAACTAATATTGTTTTGACAAGTATTACATTGGTAGGGATGATTCCATCATCATGTACTTTAGTGCAGTGTGCAAAACTTGAAAAGTTCAATGGATTAAGTTAAGAGTAGAAAAATATTATATTTTATCTAATTTATTTGAACTTGACAAAGTTCTCGACTAAAGAAGTGTCAAAGTTGTCAGATAAGGAATCTGACGTATAATTGTGACAGTTGTGAACACATAGAATTATAGTGATTTTATGTGCAATAACTATATCGCGAATGAATTATACAATACATTATATGATGTATATAGTTAAATCAAAAGTGCTAAGGTATTATGGCAAGCTTTGGATAAAAAGTACAAGATTGAAGATGCCAATATGAAAAAGTACAAGGTTGAAAAATTTATGGATTTTAATATGATCGATTCAAAGACAATTATAAGCCATGCTTTGGATATCTTGTATGATATCCATGCTAAATTTATGCCTTTAAGTGAATCTTTCCATATGATTACAATTATTTAAAAATTATCACTATCTTGAAAAGATTTCAAAAACTACCTTATACATAAATGCTAAGAAATGGGACTTGAAGAATGTACTTCATGTTGCTAACTATCACTATCATTATCTTTGAAAAGCTTCTCATCCTTAAATTATCACTATCTTTGAAAAGCTTCTCATCCTTAACAATGTACTTCATGTTGCTAACTAAAAATGGGCCTTGTAATTTTGTTTTTCAATTTTTTTTTCGTGGAATGATCTAGATCTCATAATCTAGATCACATGTTTAACAGGTTAACTTGGGTTCATTTAGGTGGCTTTTCGTGTTTTTTTTTTAATTTTTTTCAATTAGATTGACTGAAAATTAAGGTTTGTAATTTTTTTCATTTTACTTTCTATAGTATTGTTCTTTTTATAATCCAAGTTACGTGTTTGGAGGTTTAACCTAAGTTTACTCAAATTATTTTTTCAGATTCTTTTTTAAAATTATTATTTTTAATCAATTTCACCCTTTAGACTCTTTATTTATTCTTAGATGAATTAAAAAAGTATTTTGAACTGAATTGAATTCTCAGCAAGATTTGTTATTCAGAATTGCAAATAGACATTCCCCCATGTACCTGTCGTTTCGAATGAAGGAGATTAAATAAATAGCCAATTGGATGTTATTAAAGCTGAGATGAGCACATTTGCCACACCAATCAAAAGATCAATTGCATGAATAAATACAAACTACACATTGCAAAGGGGCTCAGACAGAGGATCAAGAACGAAAGTAATGGCAATCTCATAATCATATCAAGTGTGAACATTTCTGGAAGCTTACATTTAACACTTCCCATTCTCCAGGAACTACAAGACCTGGAGCAAGAAAATAAGAAAAGGCCATTCATATATTTATATGTTGGCAGAACTAAGCTCACACTATACTAGCCCTGAAGCTTCCGCAGATAAGCTTATTTTAGGAGAGCAATTACAATGCATAACGACATCTCAAGCATGACCAGCACTGCCCTTGAAGAAAAGCATTATTAAGGCCTATGGAAAGAAGTAAAGGCAAAATGTATCTTGATAACATTATGATAACCAAGAAAACGATGCTATTATGATGGAGCACCAAGATAAGAGGCCAGTAGCAATATGTCACTGAATATTCCACCGGCGGTCACTTGAGCCCCAGCACCAGGTCCGCGAACAATCAGAGGCTGTTTTTTATACCTTGTAGTTGTGAAAGCTATGATGTTATCAGAACCAGCAAGCTGTGCAAAAGGGTGATCTTTCTTGTATCTTCGCAACTCAACAAGTCCTTGTTGACTCTCCGCATCCACTACCCCAACATATCTCAAGACCTTTGGATTTCATACAAAGAAGAGAGAACGGAAACAGAAAAAAACAATAAAAAATACGTTATATGAAGACAAATATTTAAGAAAACATGCTCCACCTAAACCAACACAAAGTGGCCATGGGATTTTTCTTGCAAATTGATTATGGAAGGATGACACACTTATTCAAAAAAATCTTTGATTTCAGAGATCACCGCAGTTCACAAGTACTTGATACTGTTAACACTAATGAATGGATTTTGGGCCAGTGGCACTGACCCTCAAAAATCAGAGGAGCGGGGAATAACATCTCAATTTCAGGGCTATGCTTGCCACCAGAAGAACCAGACCAAAAGAATCAAGAGTTTGTGAAATACGTGTTCTTTTCCCCCATTTGATATCCATAATGAACTTCTCTTTACAATTCCCTTTTCCATAAACTTGATTTACGCTACATCACATAACCTGAATCACTTCTGAACTATTTTTCTCAGTTTTAGGCCATCAGAAGAACAAAAGCCATTATCACAAATGGTTGTGAAAAGAATATATGGACCTTCCTCTATGATCCAATAACTAAATGTCTTTTAGAAAATGTGAATAAGGTTAGCTTTTGAACTGAAATTTTTTTTTTACAAACACAAAAGGTTACAAAAGGTGTGTTTGATAACAAGTTCTGTTGAATGTGGTTTATGGGAACAAATCATAATATAATCAACAAAGTACTAAAGTTAACATAATTTATGAAAAAGCCAAAATATATTTTTTATTTTTACAGCGAGGCATTACAATGGGGGAAAGCAACCCGCCCCCCTCATCACAATGCCTCATATCCATTATTTACCCACGGAAATGGTATACTTTTTCTGTAACATCTGCTAAAACTATTTAACTTGTTTGCATGGATGTTTATATAAATGTATGAAACAACATATTATATTCCTTGTTTAAGCATCCACATAGATTCCTATGAATTTGTAGTTTGATAAGTTGGCAATCGAAGAATTCTGTTAAAAAAGTAATTAGAAACAAGCAGAAACATCTCGAGAGATACTCACATCCCCTGCATCCTCAGCCTCTTGTCTCGCCCTAGCCATTTCATTGTCAAATTGTGGTAACTGCTGCATAAACTCTTCAGCAGATGCGCTAGCCTGAAGCAAAAATTAAAAACATAATGTCAAAGGAAAACTGGTATCGCAAGCCCAGTTTATGATTTACATAACATGAATCTTACTCTCAGTGGTTCAGGAACAAGACTTTGAACAGGGATATCAGACAGCTCCAACTTTAAACCAGTTTCTCTTGCAAGAATAATCACCTGTAAAATGCAGCAGGTTTATGACTGCTCTTAACGAACTGAATATACTGTGAGGAACTGACAAGTACAATTCACAATCAATAAAGTTGCAGTTAGTCAACTATCACATGTCATGTCTTCATACTGACTGCAAGTTGGTGCTGACAACAACAGCATTTAAAAGATTTCCATCCACTGAATTCAATCAAGGTTTAGTGGCAAGAAATAACATGGGACACCCATTGACCCTACAATATATTTGACTAATGACTCAGATTCACAAGACTGACTCAATCACTCATGGGACAGAAAGTCATCCATATATATGAAATCTAAAGAACAAAATCCAATAGATGTAGTTATTTGACAATAAGAGGGCATGAACTAAAAAATTTGACACATTTAATGAGGTATACAGAACCTTTCTGGCAACATCTGTTCCAGATAGATCATCCCTTGGATCAGGTTCAGTATATCCTGCCTGCTTTGCTTCTGCCACTACGTTACTAAATGCTCGCGTGCCTTTGAAATTGTTGAAGATATAACTCAAAGTTCCACTGTGATAACAAAATGGGGAGAACGCTTGTAAAAGATGTACAGTGAAATTATTTAACATCACTGATACAGATACTTGAAAGAAAAATTGATGGAATTATATAATATAAAATATTCAGAGCCTCTTGAGTGCTCATGTTTCTGTCTATTAAGCAAAAACATGTCTCACCTGAAAATTCCTTCAATGCGCAGTATTTTATCCCCAGTTTCAAGGAGACCTCGTAAAGTGCTAATAATTGGAAGGCCAGCTCCAACAGTTGCCTCATAAAAGTAATGTGTATAGGATTGCCTTTGAAGAGCTCTCAGTTTCAAATACTGAATTTATATAGAAGAAAAGATCAAGAAGAGCAGATGTAGTAGACAAAGACATAAGCAGAGAGATGATGACAAAGGCATGACAAACATAGCAGTAACAAAATGTTCAGCGACTAACAAATAGTTGATGAGAAGCAAACTTTTCCTGTTAAGTTAATAAGTAGAGAAACCAACCAACTTAATTGATGCAGAAGTTTCATCATCAGGCACCCATATGTAGAGCTACAACTTCAGGAATAAAAAGTGTAGCAAACCTCAAAAACTTTAGTTTAGAAAAAAAAAAAAAAGGAACA
>Ga0307511_10006569_pt1 | contig 11713 bp, 5 predicted proteins | sample 13_EM_MG_FD_200266 | JGI IMG/M metagenome (GOLD analysis project Ga0307511, IMG submission 200266) | Populus trichocarpa ectomycorrhiza microbial communities from riparian zone in the Pacific Northwest, United States - 13_EM | ecosystem: Host-associated > Plants > Roots > Unclassified | place...
TTCGTACAGCTTTTGTTGACCCGTATTGAGATGCCTTCCCGAACTCCGATTGGCCTGAAATTTTAACCCAAGGTAGGACAACATGTCAGGAGATTTCATGTACAATTTCAGCCTAATCCAATAGTCGGATTGAGAATTATGATTGTTGCCGTAAACCTGGATAGTTGCACTTTTTACGTCAAAATCCGAATTTGACCTTGCCTGGATCGTATCATTATCGTATCTTTATGTGACAACAAATTGAAAAGAGGAACCGCGTGTACGCAATTAAAGCCAATAAAGGGCACAAACATTTTGTCTTTCAGCCCGGTGATTGGGTAGTACATATGCGCAAGGTGAGATTTTCAACTCAAAGGAAATCTAAGCTACACCCACGTGAGGATGGGTCATTTCACATCCTTGAGCGGATCAATGAAGTTGATTTGCTTGGTGAGTATAGTGTTAGTGCTACCTTTAATGTTTCTGATCTTACTCTGTTTGATGTAGGTGATGATTCAAGGTCGAACCCTTTTAAAGAGAGAGGGGATGATGCAGATCAGCCTAACACCAAGCTTAATTATACCAAAGATCCATTAGAGGTACCAAGTAGGCCAATTACAAGAGCTAGGGCAAAGAAGCTTAATTATTTTCTTCTTAGCCTTTGGTTTATTACTCATTTGGGTCAATTATAAGTGAGCCTCATATAAGTCCACATAAGGGGAGGTCTATTAGGGTTTATTTCAATCTAGAATAAGTATAAATAAAACCATAACCAAACATGTAGGGGCTACGAATTTTTCAAATTAACAAACATCTTATGCCACAACTTTATGTGTGAGTGGTGAGATATTATCCATTCCTTTGTTCTCTAAAGAACTGAAACGACTTATCAAAGAACAACTAACTTCGTGACGTCATCCTTATACTTTTCATTCACGAATTAATATTCGTTGGGTGGGTGTTTCCGTTTTTAATAGTGTTGGTGCCTAGGTACAAGTTATCTTTGTACCACACTCCTATCAAACCTGATTTACTTGGCTTTCCGGGAATTTGGTGTCTTTGCATGTGGGCTGCGTGACCACATGATCACGAAGTTTGTATCATCCTAAATAAGTAATAATAACCCGAAGACTAAGAAGAAAAAAATAAAAATCCGAAAATTACCATCCTAAATATGATTTGGAAAATTTGTGTTGCTACCCCCTTTGATGTCCTTGATTAGCTTGGATTTCCTTGTTTAACCTGAACAAATAAGAAAAAAAAATTTCCTCATTTGTTGCTGATTTAATTACTTTCCTTCCTAATTTAGGAAAAACATTAAATAATCCTTCCCTCTTTAGGAATAAGATCTGGCCAACTTCCTTACTTAATTAGTAGAATAAATTGTTGACTTTCTATCCTTGTAGCATTAGGAAAAAATAAGCTTAACAAGGTTGGTATTGGGCCGGACACATCAGCCCCTTATTCCACACGAATTGGGCTCTTCTTGGACCTGAATTTGATGAATTAAAGGCTATCGTTCATGCTCCTTAAATGTCCCAAGCCCCTCTAGGTCCATTTTGCTCCATATGTTTTGAACAAACCTATTCAATGCTTCTTTAAGCTTCTTCGCCCTAGCTTTTATAATTGGCCCAATTGGCACCTCCAATGGGTCGTTGGCATAATTGCACTTGGTGTTGGGCTGATCCTCGTCATCCCCTCTCTCTTCAAAAGGATTTGACCTCGAATCATCACCTACATCAAACAGAGTAAGATCATAAACATTAAAGGTATCACTAATACCATACTCACATGGCAAATCAACTTTAGAAGCATTGTCATTGATCATCTTAAGGATCTGAAATGACCCATCTCCTCGTGGTTGTAGCTTTGATTTCCTATGGACAGGAAATCTCTCCTTGCGCATATACACCCTAACCCAATCGTCGGGCTGAAAGACAACATGTTTGCGCCCCTTATTGGCTTTGGTCGCATACACACGATTTCTCTTTTCAATCTGTTGCCGCATACTCTCATGGAGTGTCTTCACCACCTATGCTTTACGATTACCACAAACTACCCTTTCATCAACAGGCAAAGGAATCAAATCCTTTGGAGTTAAAGGGTTAAATCCATACACAATTTCAAATGGTGAAAATGCAGTTGTAGAGTGCACACTACCATTATATGCAAACTCTATAAATGACAAACAATCTTCCCAATTCTTTAAGCTCTTTTGAATGACAACACGCAGAAGTTGTGTCAAGGTCCTATTAACTACTTTGATTTGTCTGTCTTTTTGGGGGTGACAAGTAGTTGAAAACAATAGTTTAGTACACAATTTTCCCCATAACACCTTCCAAAAATAACTAAGGAACTTAACATCTCTATCAGAAACAATGCTCTTAGGGACCCCGTGAAGCCGTACTATCTCCCTAAAGAACAAATCAGCATTGTTAGTTGCATCATCAGTTTTATGACATGGAATGAAGTGTGCCATCTTTGAAAACCTATCAACAACTACAAAGATGGAATCCCTACCTCGTTTTGACCTAGGTAAACCGAAGATGAAGTCCATCAAAATGTCTACCCATGGTTCATTCGGTATAGGCAGAGGGGTATACAAGCCATGTGGTTGAGTCCTAAACTTTGCTTTCCTGCAAGTTATGCATTTATCACATATATGTTGCAGATCTTTTTTCATTTTAGACCAAATCAATGCATACTCCGTAAACTCAATGACCACCAATTTCACCTTCTTTTGTTCAGAATAGCCATAGCAATCAAAAATCAAATCTACCTTTTTCTCCCACTCCAAATAAGCCTCGGGATGGTTTTTACCTTAGAAGTTAGGAATTTTCAGTTTAATGAAGTCCAAGTTCCCGTCCACATCTTCTTAATTCCCCATGCCATGGAAATTCACATTCCTCCTATCCCTAAGTGGTCCGAACTTGATTCCATGGCCAGCAGACAAAATCATAGTCATCTTCACCCGCATCTGTGTTTTTGTCAACAAACTCGTCAAAATCATATCTGACATTACGTATGGCCCTACAGACCGTATTTCCTCGTCGAATAGCCCCACTATTCTGTTGCTTTATTGAATTCCCCTCATCTTTCAGATCCTTGTATGTCCTAGACAAAAGAGCTCGAATTACTGGCCTATAGCTCGCAATTGGAAAGCGACGTCAGCATTTTGTGTCACTGATTTGTTGATTTTAGATATTTTTTTAATCTGTAAAATTTGGTTAGTAGCACAAAATATATCCTCACACCTCTCGAGTTTAACACAAAAATCAAGGATTTTCACTCTAATATACTCACTATGCCTTTTACCTCACAACTTGCTTTCTTTTGGATCTTTAGGAATTAAAATCAACAAATCAAAGTCAGAAGCCTTCGCAGCGCAATCCACTTATAATTTTCATACTCAAGAAACAATAAATATACTGAAAACAATGTAAAACATAACCACGATTATGATTTCACGATTAGCAATGCAAATTCATACGAATTGTGGACGAAATGAAGACACGAAATAAAACAAAAGGGAATATTAGAGAAAACAATTACTTGACTCCTAAATAACCTAATTATAATATAAACAAAAATATTTGGAGAAAAACAAACAACAAGGATCCCGTTTTGGAACTTGACGTCAATCTGACCTGTTACGTAATTTTTACATAATAGAATTGAAACCCAGACCAAACGATATGTTAATGACTTCAAGATCAATATTTAGTATTATGACACCAAACAAACAACAAATCTCAGTTTATAGGTTGTTCGCTTATGTCTAGGTACGCAAACCCCTTATATGATCAGTTTGCGGCAAAATTGAATCTCGAATTAAAACCTCAAGTAAACGATATCAAAATAAGCTCAAATTTAATATATGATGCAATCGTACCCCCAGTAGATAGAATATGAAGTTTCAATTGATTCCAAGGTGGTATGGTTATGGTTCACTAAGAGTTGTGTTTTTGCGGCAGAATTGAATCATCCTTTAAATTTCGTATAATCTCTCTCTTTCTTTTTTATATGTCACTGCTATGATTAGAGACAACAATAAGATAAAATATAACACTTTTTTTTTCATAGATGATGCAGACACAAGGAAAAAGAGGATGAACGACACAAACACTGAAAAACTTAAAGGAACACTAAAAAAACCGAAAATATATGACCTTGTTTCGGAGCCTAGCTCTGATACCAATTGATGCGAACCTCGTGATCACGCAACCCACAATCAGGATTGAGATCTCACCCCGGAAAGCCAAAATAGATCTAATAGGACTGTGACATAATGGAAACCTCCCCAAGACACCAGGAAGCCAGTTAATCTTCGATAAGTCAAATTCAGTTCGTTCAAGAATTGAAGAAGGCAAGAATCACTCTCATACATTAAAACTGAAAAATTCAAAAGTAATATTCATCAATGGCTACCGAAATTTAGGTTACATGTGTTTAAATAATTCTTAAAAATTAATTATAATGGATCTACCATTGTGGGTTGAACTGACCCACATACGAAACTGATACAAAAATCCTAAACTGAAAGGCCCATAATCTGATCCAAACAAGCCTTGGATCCTAACTGAAAACAAGGTATTAATTAAGCCCAAGCAAGCCTTGGACTACAACTAACAAAAATAAAAATAAAAATAAAGCCCATAATATTAAATCCATGTGTTTGCCATGAGAAGAAGAGAAGGAAATAAAATAGTATAGAACTGATTCAAGGCTCATTTATAGTGTTCCATGTAGCCCATTAATTCTAGAAATAAATGGAAAAGGTAGCCACCCATATTGTTTCCAAGTTGTAGTAGGATTTTTTTGTTTCCTTTGCTGTCCTCACCTCATGGCACAAATAAAGTTGGATTAGGCCCCTCTTGCACATGAAGAAGATGTACCGGGGCTTCCTCTTGATGCTCCAATGGACCCTTAAAATCTCACTTGGTCGAAACCTTTAAAACCAATGCATTCAATGCCTCTTTCAATGCATTTGTCTTGGACCGAGTCATTGGACCATTTGGAACGTATAACGGGTCCTTGGTAGTGATTCTGGGCTAGTCCACATCAGGCTCGATTTAGGAGAAGAGCTCAGCCCTCATGAGCTCAGCATTGGGAAATAACTAAATGTCTTAGGAGAAGAGCCAACTCTTATTAGCTCAACTTAGGAGAAGAGCCTAACCCCTATAGTCTTAGCTTAGAGAAAGAGCTCAGCCCCCATAGGATCAGCTACATATCATATTCTCCCTACACCCTTAAGTGTATAGAAGTCTTCTAAGGGCCTGCTATATTTCCATCGACATTAATGTTGTGTAATGGATAATGTATAAAAAGTACCTACCATATTTTCATCAACATTAACGTTGTGTAAGGGATAATGTATAAAAATCTCCCTAGAGTTTACCATATTTTCATCGCATTAATGTTTGTGTAAAGGATATGTATCCCTTATTAATGCATGTATTAGTGACCAGTGTTATTAAACTCGAACTGGCCCGGCGGGTCGACTCAGTGGCTAGACCGGGCCGGGTAAGACAAAAGACCAGCCAATGCAACAACTCGGCAAAACCCGCTCGACCCGGCGGGTCGACTCATGACCGGGGCGACTTAGGTGAACCCCGACAAGACCCAAATTTTTTTTCAAATGTGGTCTTTCTCCTATACCCCTCTTTTTTCAAATTTTTTTAGTTGGTTATTAACACTTTTTAAAGTTTACTATATAAATACTAGAAAAATATTTTATTTTTTCAATGCGAGATTTGAAACCCTGTACTATATATACTCTATGTTCCCAAGAAAAAAGTTATGTTTTTTCAATGTGGGATAAAAAAATTTTAGTTTAAATACTTCAACTTAAAAGGATAATATAATATCTTTTCAATGTGAGATAAATTATTTTTTAAAATATTGTTTTAAACTTCATTATTTACAACATGTATAGCCTATAGGATTGTTTTTTAATTTTTTCATATAAAATATTAAAACTTTAAATATTTTATTTTTATTTTTTTGGGTTGACCCATGAAACTCGGGACCCGATTCTTTGGCTAGGTCAACCCCCGGATCGGGTTTGATAACTATGTCAGGGACATTTTCTCTCATTAAAATTATCAGGGCAAAGTTTCTAAAATAAAGAGATTAACTGATTATCCAACACATAAATCTTACTTCTAAGCTACTTAGATTTTTTGAGACATCATCAATTTGTATTTAGAAGTGAGATTTCTTATAGTTAAACTATACATTTATTGAAATTTCTAGACAAATAACAAAGATTTTAGTTTTTAATTACTTGCAACTATTAATAAAAGCTCAATAGTTATTTATAAAACATTCTTTCTCTTTCTTCTTATAAATTATCCAACTAAGTTTTTTATTAAATTAAAGTGCCTTGTATTGTAGTCAAATTGACTATTAATGACTTTACATTAGTCATAAAATTATATTTGATTTAAACTCTATCAAATATTAGTAGCTGACACAAATAATACTTTAAAAAGATGATAATCATCATGTTACCTAGATATTATATTCAGTATGAAATACAATTTTATACACATTCAATATAAATTCTTCCAACACAATTTCATATTTTACTTTGATATAAAATATGTTTCCTCAACATAAATCAGTGACAAACTAACACATCTGCAGTGAGTTATGTGTACATTTCACGTAAATATTATTAATTCAAGTCCTGTCATTAGTTTAAATATTGGCCAAATTTGTTAATTGTTGTATAGATGGAAGACAGAGATGAAACCATTTTTTTTCCTCTTAGCAGAAAATATCATCCTCTCTTAATTTGGTTATTCCAATTTTTTTCTCATTTTAACTCGATGAACCAGGTTCGATTACGAGGCTTTACTTCTTAGGACCTTAATCGTTTTGCTTGGATATGAGAAAACCTCCTTCGGCTGCTTTTTTCGTGAAAAATTATTGTAAGCTCAGGAAATTTTAATTTGTTTGTGATAATATTTCAACCGACATTAATATCCTCTTTATCTTTAAAAAGTCTCGAGTGCAAGTATCTGTCTCTAAAAAATTCTCGTGGCTAAACCTTGTTTTTGCAATAAGAAATTAATGACAAATTTAACTTGAAAAACAAGAAGCACAATTAATGTTGGCAACATACGCTAATATCGAAATATGCAGGCATGGCAATGTTTATTGCTGTCCACGTAGGAGAATATCGTTATCCATGCTTTAATTTCTACCATCTAAGTTGTCTTCTGGCATCGTGTACTGGTCACCTTTTTTTTTTTTTTTTTTTGCATCCTGCGCAGTTTGCAGTTCAAGATATCAAGTAATAAATTTGTGCTACCACACATGATTATTCAATAAGCAGAGGGAGAAATCATCGATTATTCAAAATATTGGTTATTCTATATTTGTTTTTACATTTTAAAAGTGTTTTTAACAAAATTTTAATTTTTTTTTGTGCTTTCAAATCGTTTTGACACGATGATATGAAAAATGATTTTTTAAAAATAAAAAAATATTATTTTGATGCATTTTTGAGGAAATTTTTTTTTCAAAAGCAATTACAACCACACTCCTAAACACTATTTTAGTCATTTACAGGTTCCACCACAAAAAAGTTTGACAAAAAATTCAATATTGATATAGTTAAAGAACCTTTTCAACAAAAAAACTTAAGCTTTTTGATGAGGTTCTAGAAATAGTTTTATATTACTATCTAAAATATTTCCTCAAGTAAAAGCTCTTTGAATTTGTAATTCTTGATATTTGAGCAAGCAAAATAATTTTTTTTGGTATTTTTAAAATGTAGCTCAAGTTCTCATGTATTTCATAATTAGTTATTAAATCCAAAAATACATGAAATTATATCAACAAAACTAACTTTCATGGATTTTTGTATTTAAAGATGGTAAATCATGCCTTGTATTTTTGTTTATTATTTATGCAAATATGATTTTTTTAGAGACTTTGTCATATGCAATTTAAAATAAAATTATATTTTTGAAAGAAAGATTTTTAGTTGTTTTTTATCGAAGAAAGTGATTTACTTAATACCTAAAAAACATCTCGCATCTAGGTCACAATTCTAAATATTAAATATGGAAGGGTAAAAAATATGGTGAACTCAAAATTATTGGCAAAATGATCTTCCAAAAAATTTAAAAATTTATTTAATTTAGACTAAGGCCATGTTTTGTAAAACACAAAGTGCATTTTAAAATCAAACTATTTTAATAAGGATATTATTATCTAAAGATAAATTATTGTGCATAAACTCAAGACGAAGCAAAAATAAAAATCCACAAGAATTTTGTAAATTCATGACTTTGTTTAAATTTTATGTTAATCCAAATAAATCAAAACCAACCCAAACATAATTCATGAATCATTATTTAATGCTCAAATCAATAGAAACTGAACCATAAATCATAAAACAACATTTAACATTCATTTCACAATGGCAACTCTAAGAAAATAAACTCAAAATCCACCACATAATTATTAAATAAAAAAACACGCATCAATTCAAATCAAATAATGTCCTAACAGTCCAAAATTATACACAATAATAAATATTTTGTCCTAAGATTTTACAACATTATAGCAATTTATCCAAAAATATTTTGTGTTTATGAATTGATCTTCTAAGATGTTTAGTGTGTCTAGGAATTAACTAAAATCGAGCAAAATGGACTGCTGGAACAGTGGTGGCGAGTATACCATGCGCCTCCAACACTGTCGGCCCATGAATTCATGCATAGCTGCTGCTGGAGGAGGGTGTTCTGGAGGAGGGTGTTTCCCTCTTCACCTTTGGACGGTGAGGCAAAAGGATGTCTGAAGGGGGAGATCTACTTGATTAAAGGTTTGATCTTCCTCTCTTCTTTTCTGTGAGTCATCATTGCTACTAGCACCAAAGGAGGGTGGAGAAGATGATGAACAAGGGTTATTTTGCAAAGAAGTAGTTTTTTTTTTATGGAGGAGTTGGCGGTTCTGTTATGGAAGAGGGTGCTAGCTACTGTGCAATCATTGGTGTTGACCATGGAAGGCGTTTCTAGCAATAATGGCCATCGATTGGTGTTGATGGCAGTGTCAATGAAGATGCGGGGTTTTCGGTTGGAAGGCTGGTCATGGATGGTTATGTTGGGTTGCCCACGATGAACAAGAAATCAGGGTTGCTAGTGGCTGAAAAAAAAATTATACGTGTGATAGTCAAAGTGGCAGTGGGTATGAGGGAAAACATGTGTCCCAATCGGGTTTATTGGTTCGGAGACGTGTATGCAGGTTCAAGAAAAAGAGGTTGATGGTCACTACTGGTGCAGGTCTTTGGCTATACTAGTAGAGGGCACGACAGCTTCTGTGGTGATTCTTGGTGGATAAATGAGAGGTTGTTGGGTTGGCTATGCTAGTGTCTAGTTCAGTGGTTAAGATTGGAGATGGCATCGTTGCAGTTGGTTTTAGTTTTGGGGAAGGCAGTGGTGTTTATAAAAGTTGTACCATGGAGGCCTTTTCTTTCGGCTGAAAATGGAGTTGTAGTTTTGTTAGTTGTTATTGGCAAGCTTGGTTATCTTTTCTTTCGGTTTTAAATGGTTAGAGGCTTCGGGTTGTTGATGGGCTCAAAATTAAAATGGTCGTGGGTCTTTCTCCTATAGGGGTGATATTGTGTAGGCTATTTTTAATTGAGTTGTAGTTTTGTTAGACAATTGGCAAGCTTGGTTATTTCAAGTGAAAAGATAAACGCTTTTTGATTTTTTTACATTTGAAATGGTGGGATGTGTTCTGGAACGTGAGAGAGACAAACTTTTCTTTTCTTTTCTTTTTTCAACGTGTGTGTATAGGTAAGTAGAGAAATATGTGGGAGAGAGGGACTGATCAGGGTTTGGGCAGCTACATTTGGGTCCCTTTCTTTTGTTTTATAGCTAGCGGCTAGTTATAATAAAGATGGGTGTAGGGTTTACTAGTGTGTGGGAGAGAATGTGAGGTATAATGGTTTTTTTGGCTTTTGTTCTTCTTCTTTTTGGGCAATGCTCTCCTCCTTTGTGTATGAGACTCATCACTATTATAGGCAAAATAATTTGTCTTTTTCCTCCCAATTGCTTCGCCTCCAACCAAACTTTGTGACCAAGCAACCAAAAATCACTTTGGTATCTCATTTTATTTCTGCACTTTGGTCTCCTTATCCAAATTTTTTTGTTTTTGAATTTTTTTTTAAAAAGCAACGTTATTGTCAACTTGATGAGAAATATTTATCAATGATTTTGAAATGAGTACATGAAAAATTGAATGCGTCAAAAGTAAATTTTTGAATTTTTAATTTTTTTGAAAAGACACTAAAAATGCCAACAACATCATAAATATGTCAATATATTTTTTGGATTTTTTTGAAAAAGTAAGAAAAAATAGATAAAAAATCGGGTTATGACAGTGACAAACAACAATCAAATCCATTTTTTTTCCTACTTTAAATAAGCTTTCATATCATTTTTGCCTTAAAAATCTGGAATATTCATCTTAATATTGTCCAAACTCTATTTAAACCATCCTAAAACCCATGCTTCTTATCTACCTTTCCATGGATGAATTGCCCAAGTGGCTGAACTACCTTTTAGGCTTTTGGTTTCAATGTATGATGTGGACCAACCCATAAACACCAGCAAGGACCCATTACATGTTTCATATGGTCCAATGACTCAATCCAAGACAAAGACATTGAAAAAGACATTGAATGCATTGGTTTTGAAGGTTTCAACCAAGTCAGAATTGAAAGGTCCATTGGAGTATTAAGAGGAAGTCGTAGTACATCTTATCCATGTGCAAGAGGGCTCCAATACAACCTTATTTGGGCCATGAGATGAGGACAACAAAGGAAACAAAAGAATCCTACTACAACTTGGAAACAACATGGGTGGCTACCTTTTCCTTTTGTTTTTAGGATTAATGGGCTGCATGGATGGTTATAAATAAGCCTTGAATCAGGTCTCTAATATTTTACTTCTTTCTCTTCTTCTTATGGTAGAACATAGATTTAATATTAGGGGCTTTATTTTATTTTGTTAGCTACATCCCAAGGCTTGTTTGGGCTTAATTAATACTTTGTTTTCAGCTAGGATCCAAGGCTTGTTTGGATCAAGTTATAGGCTTTTCAGTATAGGGTTTTAGATCAGTTTTCAGTTGACCTCACATAAGTCCACATAAGGGGTCCATTAGGGTTCATTTTTCAAGAACTATTTAAACTCATGTAACTAAAATTTCATCAGCCTTTGATGAATATTACTTCTAAATTTTTCAGTTTTAACATGTGAGAGTGATTCTTACATTCTTCAGTTCTTGAACGAACTGAATATGACATATCAAAAATTAACTGGCATCGTGGCATCATTCTACTCATTCCAATAGTGTTGGTGTCTTGGAGTAAGTTTCCATTGTGTCACACTCTTATCATATCTATTTCGGCTTTTCGGGATCAGATCTCAATTTTGATTGTGGGTTGCGTGACCATGTGATCACGAGTTTCACATCAGTTGGTATCAAAACTAAAGGATGAGATAGTTTGGTTGGATTCGCCAAATCACAGATTCTCGGTCAAAGTAGCTTGGGAACAACTAAGAAGTCATCGTCAGATGGTTGAATGGCATGACATTGTGTGGTTCAAGAATGCTGTTCCAAGACATTCATTTCTTCTATGGATATTTTTATTGTTTTAGTAGTATTATAATACTAAATATTGAGTTTAAGGTTATTTTGAGATCGTTTTGTCTGG
>Ga0307511_10006570_pt1 | contig 11712 bp, 6 predicted proteins | sample 13_EM_MG_FD_200266 | JGI IMG/M metagenome (GOLD analysis project Ga0307511, IMG submission 200266) | Populus trichocarpa ectomycorrhiza microbial communities from riparian zone in the Pacific Northwest, United States - 13_EM | ecosystem: Host-associated > Plants > Roots > Unclassified | place...
CTTTCCCATATCTAGCGTGTCATAGAGTATCTCAACATTAAACAAGAGATTCATTTCACAAAATCCATTTTAAATTTGTTTTGAAATAGATTGAAAGAATAAAAACTAAAATTAACACTATAAACTAAGAAATGATATCTTACTGCAGCTTTACTATTTATCGTCTCACATTAGCCACTTCACCCCACTATTCAGAGCCAATTTTCCCCTCTCTTTGTCACAAATCTTTTACTTTTTTTTTATTGATTAGCTATTCAATTTTTATTTTCAATTTTATTACTTTTATAATTTTATATGTTGATATATATTTCTATTTATATCTCTTTGCGTCCCCAATATGTCATGGAGTGTTTCAATGTCAAACTAAAGATCAACTTCACAAAATACAATTTAAATTTGTTGTAAATTTTTTTAAAAGGACAAGGATTAAAATTGATATTGATAAGAAAAACAAAGTTGATTTTACATAAATGTGCTAAAAACTCAATTTCATCTCCGAAGTTTTGAATTATACATATTTGGTCCCTGTTATTAACATTTCAGTTTAAAACTTCATTTATTTTTTCGCATCTCACTCCTTGGATATCGAGGAAAGAGAGAGAATATCACTAAAAACAGTGAGTTGAGAAAAAACAATTAGGCCACCAAAATGACTAAACTTGTCTTAGTCTCAACAAGTTTGTCTCAAAGAAGGAAATTCAACAGAGGTGGTTTAGCTCATTAAACATGATGGAAAAAGTAGAACGAGACTCATTAATTTATTTTTTATTCAGTTTATTTTTTTATTTTAAAACTAATTAGGTGGTGTTTTAGGCTTCAAAATATGCTCATTGAGGTTTATAGGATTTTATTTTAGGTGTTCTGAGTTAAAACCAAGTTGAAAACTGGTTTCTTAAGATCCAAATACTCTAATGTTGATTTTTTAATTACAAAAAATATCTATAAAACATAGAAACGAATGACACATCATCCAGTATTAAAAAATAAAAACATTACATCTATTAAAATAAAATAAGAAATAATAGGGCACACAACGCGCTTTAAAAAAAAATTGGGCGTACAGGCCTGGTCTTCCACGACTATTCATACCTGGGATTTTCCTTATTAGATAGGCATGTGATCCCAGCTCTTCTTCTTTAAAAATACTCATTTTCTTAATTAATTTTAAGTTTTTTAAATATGAATTGTCTTTTTTCATAGTTTCACAACACTTTAAAAATATTATTTTAATCTATTTTTAATTTTTTTTCATCTTAAATTTTAAATAGATAAGTTGCATATGCATGGTTTATTTATGAGAATGAAAATCATATGTACTTAGTAAGTAAGATTAACCTTGAAGATAAATAAAATAAAATGTATAAAATAAAAATAGTAGCTGCAATAAAATATTTATATGTGCACCAATCTTTAATTTTTTTATAAAGAATATCAATCTCACGCTAAGGTATTTAATCATTTTTAATTACTTCTATTTGATTTATTAGTTTTTATATTTTTCAAGTCATCTTATTAAAAACATATATCATTTCAATTATTAAATTAAAAAAATTTATGACGCCAAAAAATATGTCCTTTCGTATTATTATTTTTTATTTTTTATTTAAAATTAACTTGAAATTCTATCTGAATGTATATATACTAGTAGGGCTTGATAATTTTATGCACGAGGAATCGATAATAAAATAACGAAGTATATATTCTACTGTTTGTTTACTAAGAAATCTATGCACAAACCCACCTGCGAGGCATATATGTGACCATTCCGTACACCAACCAAATTACAAAACAAGTGATCCGAACTTGCGCTGTCCAAAATCCTCAATCACGGGAGGGCAGGAAAAACAATACAAATCCTGAAACTACGTTCCGGAACAGGACATTTGATTTTATTAAACAAGAGAAAATGAAGAATTATCAGACTAACTCTAGCTGGAGCAACCTCGTACAGATAAATATGTTATAGTTATCCGGGGATTTCAGAAGCTAGGGTACATACAGTATATACTTGCAGCAGGCGAATATATACAACCTTTGAGGGCCTTATCGTGGAAGCCTCTGCAACAATCTAATGGCATCCTTTTGATGCTTCTTTATTTATAACAATGACAGCATACCACAGCATTATAATTTGGCTTATCTACATCGATGGGATCTTCGAATTAACAGGCTAGAAAGTAAGCAGCTACCTCATGTGTGAGTTATTGATCTGGACTGGCGCCGATAAAGAAGCAAAAACCATATTGTAAGTGGATAGAGAGCAACAGTTGTATTTTCAGGATAACTTAACCAAATCAGGCGGCCCTGGCACACGCTTAAACCTTGAAACTGGATTTTTGGAACCATCCCCTCACGGTGCAGCATAACGAGTGTCAGTTTGCAATTGAGAAAGCTCCTTAGTGGATGTTGCAGGCCAAGCATCCTAGTCTGCAGCACCCTTTCCAACTTTTTGAGGCATGGGTACTTCGAGGACAACTAAGAAATAGCATCTTTCTGACTCTCTAATATATTGGACTTCACCATTCATTAGCTTTAAGATCTTCCTGCACATGCTGAGCCCTAGGCCCTCTTGAGTAACCCATCTACTACTATGGAACATGTCTTGAACTAATTCAGGAGGAAGACCTTCACCAGGGCAAACAATCCTTCAAAAGAAAATAATAATAAATAATATTAGTCAATTTAGTAATGAAGTGCACTACCGAGACTTCCGTTCTCTAACAAAGGAGGAGAAAGAAAGGAACAAGTAGCACAATGTAGTTTTCAACCATCATCTAAATTTTCTTGGTGTATATAACATGATGGACAGCAAAGGAGGAGATACAGTTATCCAACAGAGGCGTACAAACTGAAGCACCATAAATTGGACTTCATATAAACCACTTTATCATGTCGACAACAAACAGAAATCACAGATAGCTCTTCACTACAGCATCATCAACCTTCCTTGTTCATACAACCAATAGTCGACAGATTCAAGGAAGCAGCCAGTTTGGATCTCAACATTGTAAAATTATTGTTCTGTGGAATGGTGATTGTCATGATTAATGGCAGATCAAGTCTAATTCTATACCTGTTGACTGACTCAAACCTACCTTCTGGTTGAGATTTACAGCTTGGAAGTCAGATTAGGATGCATGGCTGGTCATGAGGAGTGGGGAAGAATAAACAAGATTCGAGTGTACTTAACTAAAGAAGATACTGTAAAAATCATCAGAGTCTCACAAAAGAAAAATACTTGAATAAGGAAGTGGCATTTATAATTAAACTCAAGGAAAACATTATGTAGCTATTAGAATATCAAAAGGGGGGTTTACATGAAAATAAAGAAAAAAAGTAACAGCCATCGTAAATTTTTGGCTTTTCCTCTATCAGTATAAATATTGTTATCATTAACTTGCAAGAGAGTTGAGGAGAACATACTTGAACTCTGTATGCACGAGAGTGTGTCCATCAGAGATTTGCTTCAGTGTTGGACAAACATGAATCTCCACCCAACCTGCTGAAGATGGAGCATAACGCACCATATTCAACAAGAAATCAGCCAATACTTGTTGAATTCTTGCCTGATCACCATAAACTGCCAGCGTTTTTATTTCTTCTGGAATATCACGAAGCAATTGTAGATTTCTTTCCCTCAGCAATAGCATTGCTTGGCTAACAACAGCATTTATGACACTCCCAAGTAAAAATTCAGCCTTCTCAAGCTCCAGTGAACTAATTCAAAAGCAAATGGAGACTCTCTCTAATTAGGAATGTACGTATGCTGGAGATTGAGATGAAAAATTAATGAAAATGCACTTGAATGCACATGATTAACTTAAAAAAGATTATACAGATTGTCAAAAGCGAAGTTATCACCTGGAATTACTAAAAAGACCCAAAATAAAATTACAGAAAAGAAATCAATATTGTTTACAATCTCGGCATCCATGGATGATAAATTCAGTAGTATTAGACGACTAAAAACAGAGCACCGCAGTCAAATTTGAAGGCTATTTTGTTAAGGGAATGGACTCAAGGGAATGGAACCTGCATCAAACTGACATCACCTAGTGCCAAAACAAATATGTCGATAACTTTAGTATAGTGTTTGAACATTCAAGGATAATCATCATCTATTGGATTTCATGTCATATATATATTTCCAAAAGAATGGTACCAAAGCAGAAATACTCACCTCACTGTCAATATTAAGTTATGATAATTTCTTTAAGAAAGCTCACCCATTTTCAATGCTCTCAAGATCAATGTCTCGTATGATCTTCAATATCTGTTTTTCACATGCAGCACTAGTCTCGAGAAACTGCTGTTGATCTTCAGTCAAGTCTGTGTTCTCCAAAAGCGAGTTGGTAAAGTGTATACCACTTAAAGGATTTTTTATTTCCTGGCAAATGTAAGCCAACTCTTTCATCCTTGCAAAGCTTTTTTTTTCCTGCTGTTTCTGAACTTTCAAAGTTTGCTGCAACTCAGGACTTGCAATCTGCAAGAAGCAGAAGGCTCCAATAATATCTCCCTCCATATTAACCCTCTTGTTAGCTGTCAAGAGAGTTTGCACATTTTTTTCATTCCGGTCAAAGAATGAAAAGGGTAACTTGTCTGTATCTATCCCTCCAATTGCATTGTGCAGGGCAATCATGAATTTTGTCAGTGCATCTGGACCCTTGAGCCTACAGCAACTGCCAAAAACCTCCCCAACCAACATCTTCCCAACAACTTCGCCCCTGGACCATCCTGTGAGTTTTTCCATGGCAGTGTTCCACTCCAAGCAACATGTGTTCTCATCTGAAGCAAAAATCGGAGGGATCGAAGGATTGGGACTGTGTACAATAGCCTTATAATCACCTTGTATAAGGACGTATTTGTCCATTACCACTTTTTGACCTGTAATATCCTGACCAACAAAGCAAACCCCAACTATATTATCCATGTAATCCTTGCTCGAACAAGCATTTACCACCACAAAAACAGCCTTCTTTTGGTGTTCAGAGCAAAAGGTCCTCAATTTTATCTCCACGTTCTTATCTTCTTCGCCTGCATTAGTTAAACATAAGTGGTATAATAGGATATCAAAAATCCAAAAAACCTTCGAAAACAAACTAAATTTTCATGTTTTATGTGTTTTCAGTTCCTCAAACCTATATTAAAGCTAGTCCTACTGTTATGGTTAAACTGCTGATTAGAATGATCAAGGCACTGTCCAAATTAGCACCGTGTGGTGAGGCATCTATCAAATTTCTATTTAAAACCATAGCATGTGCATTTTCATTGTTTAAATTTTAATCACAACTGAGTTATTGTAGTAATAACACATAATATTCTAGGTTATTGATGCAGCCAAAGGAACAAGCATTTTGGTGCTACTATCTTTCTTTTTTAAATTTTTTTATTAGTTCAGACTTTATTATTATCTTGGAAGTTAATGGTAAAGTAACATTAGATATAATTAGTACTATTAGGAGTTTTAGGCCTTTCCTATTTTAATTAGAGCCTTTAGGGTGTTTGGGAGAACGTGGAATGAATTTGAGAATTGCTATTTGACATAATTGCTTGTTGTTGTGGATCTTAAGAACCCTATTTCTAGGATTTCTACCCCTTTTCCTATCTCTTTCTTCAATTCCTACCATTGTCCTGCGTCGGTTATACTCTCTGTTACACCTAAAAATGTGCATAGATAAAGGTAATATAAGCAACAAACACATTCTTTTACGGAGAGCATACACTCGAAGCATAATTGAAGGAGCCATTTTGAAGTGATCTCTTCACTAACTTTTTAGATTTAGAAAAATGCATGAACCACTATTTTCATACAGATGAGATGTAATGTGCAAGTTCCCTGGAAATTAGAGTAATTCAACCAGCAGCTTCTTTAGACATGGAAACTCAGTTCTTGGGAGTGCCTCAACATTCAGGACCCTAGGGATTTACTTGAAAGCTAGATCTCATGAACGCAAAGCAATGCATCTCAGTCCTTATGAATTCTACAGTAATAAGGAAGCTAGGTATTTGCTCCCAAGCTGCTAGCTATACAATGAACTAAGCTCACTGGATAACTTAATACAAGACTGCAGCTATCCAGTTATCCACTTTAAGAGATAGTTTGACAAAGAATACTTCAGCCGCAAGGCTATTGAGTGGTGAATGCCTGAGCCATTTTGACCTAGATGTGGTGCCCAAGATCCTAGTGAATGATATCTACGAAAAATGTTCTCCATTTGTAGTATTGCAATTCCCAACTAGCTGGTTCCTTAAGAAAAGCCCACGACCCTTAATTTCCTTGTTTATTTATCTCTGATTTTGAAGAAATTGTGCGTTACCACAGTGCTTTTGCATCAACATTTCATCTTGCCTTATCAATGGAGTGCATTCAAGAAGAAGTAATTATACACATCACTTCATTGAAATCATTTAATCAGGAGACTATTCAGGCATGCTGTGCAAATGAAACTATTACAAGGTTCTGTACGCGACACTTCTGAGTGAGCCAGCTGTTTTCTTAATTTGATGAAACCTTTTATTGCATAGAATTAATTCCAGGATTTGAAAGTTTGAAATTCTTTTACATTTCAATTCATGGCTTTTATAATTCCAGCTTTTTGCAAAACCATGTATGTTTTCCAAGGTTTATTTCTAGTAAAGGAGCAAACCTGTAAGCTCGGATGCAACTTAAAAAGATTCATTGAGATATGTGAGATATAAAGTGGGTACCTTTTACTGCACGATGAATAAGCTTGTCAACAATTTCTTCATATTCCTTATAAACAAGATCGTGAACCAAAGACTTCCCCATGGCTTCCTCAACTGAGAGTCCAGTCAACTCAGCAACCTTTGCATTCCACCCGTTTATGCGGCCATCAACGTCTACAGCAAATATCGGAGCAGTTGCAGTCTCTATTAGTCTAACCATTTCTCTTGCAACCGAACTGAGCTCATCCATACCTTGCAATTCCATATCCTTGAGCTGGGTATGTACAACAGCCTTAGAATTGGTTGCTTCAGCATCCCTAAATGAGTCTCGCAAAATAAGCTGCAAAGAATGAATGGCATCCATTTCTGCATTCTCCCACGGTAAACTCCGGCTCTTCACCACCTCTAAGAATGCCTTGAATGATGAACGCGGATGCATCCTCTGCCCATCATCCTTGTCCTCTGGGTGATGCTTCGCACCACCCCATTTGACCTCCTTTGCAGTGTGAGACCGAAACCAAAAAAGAAAATCTCTCTCAGCAATATAAGCAACAGCCATCCCACAAACTGCATCGCCGAGAAAGGCTGCCCCAGGATACCCAGCATCGGCCAAACTGTCAGTGCTTAATCCAGTTGGGTCTCCATGAAGGGTCAACAACCACTCCACAATATCTTTTATTTGGGTTTCAGTTGGGGTCACGCCTAAAGGGTAATACTGCCCCTGGTAATAAAGAGCTGCCCCATCACACTTCACAAGGTCCATGATACTTGGACTTTGAGTAACAATGCCAGTAGGAGAGTCGCGGAGAAGCATATCACATAAGAGAGTCTGAGTCCTCAAGACATGTTTCTCCAACAACTGCGATGCCAACTGCAATTCCATGTTCAATTGAAGCCCGAAAGCCTGCATTAAGAACTCACACGCATAACGAAGCGGAAATGGAATACACCTAGCAGAAGTGTGATGGCAAACAACCAAACCCCAAAGCCTCATCGAGTTCCTCCCACCGATAGCTTCTTCATCATTTCCATAAATAATAACAGCCATGGCCAATGAAGCAATCGACCCCATATTCTCCATATACTGAGCATGACAACCGTGAGGAGCACGAAGAGTCGAACCAACCAAGCATAAAGGCTGCATAAGCGCCTCATCCTGAATAACACGGACCGGTATAGCATGACAATCCACAATCATCCTAACCCTATTCTGCTTGAACAAAAACCTCGAAGCTTGTGGTATATCCGTGGAAGGATAATGCAAACCGATATAAGGTTCCAAATCAACCCTTTTATTCTCAGCGACAACCTCACCATGCTCGTCCTCATGAAACTTATAAACCATAACTCTATCATACCCGGTAAGCTCTCTCACACTGTCCACAACAGTATCACATAATAACTTAATATCCCCACCAGGAAGTGATTGTAATTGTGAAATCGCACGAACTGCTAACTTCTGAGACTGAACAGCCCCTGCTATAGATAAAGCAGGGTCTTCAGTCCTAGCAGGCTCTAAATCAATAACAATACCAACATCAATCCTATGCAAAATTGCGTAAAAGGGCTTCCCGGAATTCTTGGAATGAATCCAAATTGGATTCAACAATGTTATTTCCCTTGCACCAAATGCTTTTTCAAGCAAAACAGCGCTGGAAGGCCTAAAAAGAATCCTTACATCAGCCCCAACAAAGAGAATTTCTTGTTTCTCTAAAGAAGGGACTGATTGTGGAGTTAAACCAAGCATATCTTTGGCGTTTTCGCTATACGCAATGACCCTAAAAGACTGTTCATCTGCAGCAATCATGCACCCAAATGGCTGAATATGACCACCCCTTTGAATTTTTGACAAATACGCTGTGATTTGTTGTTCAGGTACTGACTGGTTAGTAGTTCTAACAGACTTTGAGTAATCAAATGACCTACCAGTGCCACCAGATTGTTCAAAAACTGCATGGAGTTGTGCATCGACTGTGTATTGTGCAATTGCTTTGCTTACTGATTCTGTGGCGTGATGGTGTTGCCTCATGTTACTGGTACCCGAAGACTGAGCTTGATTATGTACCGGCTGATTGCTTTGCCTTTGTGATTGTGATGCCATTTCTTTTTCTTCAACTAAGATTTTGGTTGCTCTGGTTTAACCAAATATATTTAGTGGTGGAGAGTGACCGAAAAAAAAGATTCAGATCTTGTGTTGGATTGCAGTTAGTATAGTATAGCGTAGTGGGGAGATTTTTGAGTTTTGTCTTTTATATCGTCGCCTTTGGGAAATGGGAAGGAAATCAAAACAAGAAGGTTTTTGTTTTGTGAATTTGCAGGAGAAAGAGTTTTGTTTGCCAGAAAGAAATGAATTTGAGGGAAAGAAATCTCGTTAGTACAAAAAAAATTCAGCACTGTGCCCCTGCTTAAGGCTTGGCTCGAGGAGAAATTTATTAGTCCCCTTTGTCCAGCAGCAGCTAATCTGAATACGATACGGAGACACCATTAATAAAACCGAAAAGTAACATTAACGAGAAAGATTCATTGCGTCCTTTTGTTGTTTCTTTTCTTTTTCTTTTTTTAATAATATTATTGTATGGTGTGAATGAATTTTTTTATTTTTTATTTTATTTATTAATATAGGTATACGAACGGCTTGTGTGCAGCTCGACTAATCCTACAAGTTCTGAAATTAACAACCATGTAAGGCTCCAGTGACTATCATATTAGTAACAACAGGGCTCAAATCTGAAATTACAAAAAAAATAAATCCTTTAATCTTAAGTTTTTATCATTAAACCACCTATTATACGAGTTTTTGCATGTGGGGATGAAGAGTCCAGGTTGTGATTTTTAAAAAGTGTTTTTAACTAGGTTAAAATATTAAATTGATTTTTTAAATATTTTATATAATTTTATATATTAATGTAAAAAATTAAAAAAATTATTTTTATATATTTTTAAATAAAATATTATTTTAAAAAGTACATTGCCTGTTTGGGATTGTAATAGTGGTGACGGTTCAAAGTATTTTTTTCTTAGAAATGCATCAAAATATATTTTTTTATTTTTAAAAATTATTTTTGATATTAGTATATTAAAACGATCTAAAAATATAAATTTTTTTATTTTAAATAAAAAAATTAATTTTTTTAAAAACACGAGTTGTATCACATTTTAACACCCAAAATCAAAACCGCCATTCATGCCCATGCCATCATCTTATTGTTAAGACCTAAAATAGGCCAAAGACATCTTATTGTTAAGACCTAAAATAGGCCAAAGACATCTTATTGTTAAGACCTAAAATAGGCCAAAGACATGATTATTTCTCCCTTTTTTAAATAGTTAATTGAACAAGTTTATTTATCTTAAAATTTTAAATGGTATCCTAGAATAATTTGTACATTCATTAAAAAAACATTTTATTTTTTTTAATAATTTCTAAGTATAAAAAAAAAATACCACCAAACTCTCGATTGTTATGTCTTTTTCTTAAAAAAATCAGTTTTTATATAAAAAGTTAACCAAAAAAATATATACATGAACATGACTGACGTAAAGTAAAAAAAACATGTCCTTAAACACAATTAGTATTAATAAATCTTATCTGAAGCATGTTTCTTGATCCCATGTACAACGTCAAGAGTCCATAATCTTTGACGGGATCTCCGATTTCCACCTGATTTAGGCGAGGCTGTCCTGGGTCTGCAATTAAATAATAAACGGTTCATTTTCGAGTTTATAAAATTATTCACTGCCTCTCGTATAGGTTTTTGGAATTACAATAAATATTGTTTTTTTAAGTTTTTTTTTTAAATATATTAAAATAATATTTTTTTTTTATTTTTATAATAAAAAAACATAAAAAAAAAATTTGGTCAACCTCCAACCCACAAGCAGGGCTTAAACACTCATCAGTTTCTCATTGATATATGACTATAATATTAAAAGCGTAAAGCGTCTGGTAATGTGGTTTTTTTAAATTTTGAATTTTTTTTAATTTAAAATAATTTTTTTATATTTTTAAATTATTTTGATATACTGATGTTAAAAATAATTTTTAAAAAATTAAAATTTTTATTTTAATGTATTTTCAAGTAAAAAAAATAAAATGATAATCACTGTGATTTCATCCTGGCTTCACATTTTTTTTCTTTTTACCAAGACGAAAGGTCTTCAAATGTCTTGTTTTATTTTCTGGGGTTTATTCCAGAACCCAATGCAGAGATCCTCTCACAAAATGGAGGAAGAAAGCAAGACAATAAGGACGCCACCAATTTATTTATTTATTTATTTATTTTTACTTTATTATCTAAGGGCTGGAGACAAGCAAGTTCCCAGCCCATGTGATATATTCCCTTCATGACCAATCTCATTTTCCTGTCCACGTGAGAGATTATAAGACTATTCAATCACCTTTTTTGTCCTTTAATTTGGTTACACCGCTCCCATCGTTTTTTTATTTTAACTTTGAAGCAAGAATTGACCACCAGAATTATGATGCTGACATGAAAACACACGCAGAGCATTTGAAAGATAACTAAAGCATCTTTGATTAACATAAAGGTGTGAAATTATTGCACGGACGGGTTCGTGTGGCCCAAACTGTCTGATCTGTTTGATCCGCATGATCCAATTCGTGTAATAATTCCTCACAATTGCTTCAATCTTTCTCTGAGCCGATGATCAGAAAAATAAAAGGAACAATACTCCATAGCTATGGTTACCGGAAGCGAAAAATAAACAGAACCCTAATTTCATTTCCTTTATTAGCATCCCACAACAAGAGAAGGTGACCAAACAATCCAAAGGGAATAACAAGAACTGACAAATTCCCATACATTAGGGTGATGGTTAACTATATTCTTCAGTAACTCTGTTATTATTCCTTCTCGAAACCCAAAGCTTAGGCCTTATAGAAACATCTGTTTGATAAATGATAAGAGTCTACTTGTATACAATGGCACGCTTCACCTAGCTGCAGTGCAACACTAATCTAACAACTGAACAGAAATTTGAAAAAGAAAAGGCTTGTGCAGAGCA
>Ga0307511_10006573_pt1 | contig 11711 bp, 16 predicted proteins | sample 13_EM_MG_FD_200266 | JGI IMG/M metagenome (GOLD analysis project Ga0307511, IMG submission 200266) | Populus trichocarpa ectomycorrhiza microbial communities from riparian zone in the Pacific Northwest, United States - 13_EM | ecosystem: Host-associated > Plants > Roots > Unclassified | place...
GGCATTAGGGAGGTCTAGGTAGCAATTAGAGACATTCAGGATGACACAGGTTAGGAATCCGACGTTCCGAGTCATAAGGAAAGAAAAGGCGGCGTTGGGGAAGAGGAGATGATGGGAGCAGGCATCGGAGAAGTCAAGGCAGCAATTAGAGACATTCAGGAAGGCAGAGGTTAGGAATCCGACGTTGTGGATAATGAGGACAGGAAGGGCGGCGTTACGGAAGAGTCGATGATGGGAGCAGGCATCGGAGAAGTCAAGGCAGCAATTAGAGACATTCAGGAAGGCAGAGGTTAGGAATCCGACGTTAGGGATACTAGGGAGGGTAAGTGCGGCGTAGCGGAGGATAGACCGCAAAATGCAGGAATTGGTGAGGTCGCCTTCGAGAACATGTACCTGTGGAACGCGGCGTGTGGGGCCTAGGCCATTCAGGACGCCTGACTATATACCTAGCTTCTTGGAGGAGAGCAAGACCAGATCAATATTGCACGAACGCAGCAGGTTTGGCACGTGGTGCCAGGATGCCAGCGTTGGGTCCAAGTTGCATCATGAACGGGAGTTTTGTAAGAGGGCGTCAGGGGCTCCTGATGGACCTGACGCAGACCAGATTTTTTGCTGATGCAGTACCTTACATACTACTGCCCTAGGCGTATCCGGTCCTTATGTATTTTCGTATTACATGATGTTATAGGTATCCACACCTGTATTTCTGAGTACTGGAGGCCTGACCTCCTACACCTTTATTTCCAGTCATGGAGGAGTGCTTTCTGGAACGGCCAGAAAGCAGGTTTTCTGGAAAGCCCAGAAAACATCTTTTTTCATACTCCAGAAGGCTTGGCGGCTAGTATAAGTACTGAGCCGATCCGCCCTTCTGGAGGAGGAGTCTCAGATCAGATCACTACAGACAGAGTTCAGACAAGCCTTCGATAGCTTCAATACAGAGAGATTACACCAGTTAATTCTCTTCCCGCTTGGGAAATCTGTATGCTCTCAAAGACCCTCTTAGTCCTCGACTGAGTGGAACCAATAACAGATATACACTATCTGCCTCCTGATAGTATAGACTCTGTTCAACGGCCCGCGTTGCTACTATTGGCATCGCCCATTATATAATAGTAGTAACGTGTATATTAAAGGTATCAGTGCAGAGCACCGCTGTAAGGTTTTGTGAAACTGGAATGAGAAACATAAATCCTGATTGTCTACAAACAATCATCCAAAGTTTCTAAAAGCAAATCATATTATCGTCTTCCAAAGGAATGTTCGCGTATAAGGTAGTGCAGTAAGTGAAAACAGGAGGCATCTTAAGAAAGTCCATAATGATATCCTTCCAGGCTCTTGCTGGAACATGTAACATAGTTACTTGTCCTAGTGGTGACTTGTTGCTATACTTTGTCCATTGACAGGTATCGCAACTCACCACTTATTCCTTAACGAGCCTTGGAAATGGCTGGCAAATTAATTTATCAATCAACCATTTCAACGTTTTCTCAACTCCGCCATATGCCATAGCATCATGAGGTTCCTTGATTGCAGCTTCGAGATAGTTCTTACCATTCATGTCGAATGTACTTGTTGGAACCAGCCTCTATTCTCCTTTCTCATTCTTCTTGTACAAGAACCAGTTATCCTTGCTTACTCCTTTCTTTCCTTGTAGAGCATGGTAGAGCTGGTTCCACATGGGGCATATCCTGATACATGCAATATAGGCATCCCTCATTCTATCATCTTTGTCAATGTGAGCAACGAGATTGTAGTCGGGGTTATCTTTGGGGCTGTATTCAAGATCGAGGTATATCTTTGCCATATTGGTTCCTAGGGCAATCCTATACCTGAGGTCTGCGTCTGCCTTGCGTTTTGCCTCCCCTGTTGATGCATAGTGTCCCTTGCCTTTACAAAAATTGCAACAACGAGTGGCAGTAGGTGCAGGAGGAATTGACGTCTTCTCCTGTATTTGAGGATCGTTAACAAGGTTGTTCTCCTAGCTGGTTGTGTAGTGTTGTTGGTGCATAAATCCCACTCCTGGGATATATCTCATAGGATTAGTGGGGGATAGCAAGGTGTTATAATCTTGATTAGTTCCGCTAGCATCCCGCGAAAGCTGCGTTGCATTGTGATCTGGTGGTGACTGTAGCAGAGAGGAAGAATGGTCTTGCCTCCTCTGGTACAATCTTGGTGTTGTAGTCCCATAGGTTGTTTCGTTCGGTTTGCTGATCCCATGGGTTGTGGCGAGCAATAGGAGCGTTCCTAATTGTCCATTCTTCCGCAGTCCACATATGAGTGCGGTTTGGAGCTTCTTTAATATAAAGCTCAAGAATATCAATATCGGGAGTCTCAGAGGATGGGGTGTTGTTAGGAGGGATAGTGGTAGCTTTCAATTTCCATGAGTCTCGCTAACTAGACAGGAATTCCTTCTCCTTCTGGTAAACTACCTCTGCTAGAGTTCAGTCTTCACATCCGTGTCCGTAGGTTCCCCAAACTGTGCATCTGGTGGTGGGATAATAGCGGTTCCCATTCTGTTGCGAGCTACTCTGCGAGTGGCAGTAGTAGTCGTGACAGTCCGTATTATGTTGCTATCGATGCTGCTTGTAGTATTTCCAGGCATCAATGACGCAGTTCGTAATGATTGCAGGAATATTATAGTCGTTGGTAATTGAGGAGGTATCATCTGCGGGAGCGCTGATGTGATGATAACCATTTAATTGATCATGTTCAACAATGTAGGGGTGAGGATCGAACTCATACCTGTCAAGGATTTCTTCTGGTATGGTAGAGAGGGTATCCTCATTTGATTGCATTTCTTCCTCCTTGATATCATCGTAATCTTCATAGTCTCTGTCATTCACGTCGTTGGGATAGGGATCAGAGGGGTCGTGACCGATGGTTTCATCGTGGCCTGCGCACTTGTAGTACTTGCACTCTATGTGCTCGAAGTTGGTGCAGCCGCGGGAAACTATTGTTAAGTCTTCTGAAATAGTACAGATAGATTGGTCGTTGGTAGAAATAGAAGTATCCTTAGGTTGGTGGTTGTCTTTTGTAGGATCGATGCACTATAGAATGATGTCTTGTTCTTCAGTAGGATCGGGGGAGTATTTATGCTTCCATGATTGAGTGGCTACTAAAAGGTTTTCCTTTCCAGCCGCATGTTCAATGACCAAGTCGAATGCTGGTATGAAAGCTTGACAACAAGCTAGCTTTTGAGATGTTTGTCATGACTGGAAGAATGAGAGTAGTGGTTGGTGATGAGTGAGAACCGTGAACTTGTGGTCTTGGAGCTGGGCCTCAAAAAACTTCAGGGAGTCAACAATAACGTATAACTCCTTTTGGTAGGTGAGGTACTTCAACTGTGCGGGGCAGAATTGCCGAGAGTGAAAACGACAAGGTAGAATTGATCCTAGTTCTCCTTGTCCTATCTATGATCCTAGTTCAATATCACTAGCATCGCATACAAGGTATTTTGGCGCTTTAGGGAAGTGGTCCCAGGGTTTGAGAATCTGTAGAGAATTCACAAGTTCTTCAATTTTCTCAAGTGCCATGATATGGGTATCCGTCCATCTCCAGGGTGCGTTTTCGCTTTGCAGTTCTGAAAGGGTGCTTGACCAGGATGCCAGTTACGGACAGAACTTGCTTAGGAATATGATAATACCGAGTATATCTTGTAATTCCCGGCGGTTACTAGGAATCTTGAAGTCCAATACTCTCTTGCGCTTCTTAGGGTCCATATGTAACCCATCCGGATTTAATATGTGCCCTAAAATATCTAGACGTTTGGTGAGGAACTGGCACTTGCTAGTCTACAACCAAAACTTCTCGTTCAGGAGCCGTTGTAGAACCTTGCGTAAGGTAGCTACGTGTTCGTTGCAGGTATCAGAGAAGATAATAATATTGTCGATGTAAATAACAAGGTCCTTACAGACCATGTCCTTAAAGATTTCGTACATGGCTCATACCATTGTGGTAGGAGCGTTGCGGTCGCCTAGTTGCATAATGCGACTGCGGGAATATCCTATGTGTGTGAGGAATGGAGAGTGTTGTTCCTAGCTTTCTTTAATTCTGATATTGTAGTACCCATCTGCTAGGTAAATCTTACTACAATCCTTCCTAGCAGCGACTAGCTCCATGAGTTCCTCAATACTTGGTAGAGGAGTGTAGTTGGAATGAACCGCATCTGTAATGGACGATGCCAATAGTAGCACCACAGGCCATTTAACAGAGTCTATACTATTACCTGAGTGATAGTGTATGTCTGTTATTGGTTCCGCTAAGTCGAGAACTCAGAGGAACTTTAAGAGCATACAGATTTCCCAAGCGGGAAGAGAATTAACAGGTGTAATCTCACTGTATTGAAGCTATCTAAGGCTTGTCTGAACTCTGTCTGAAGTGATCTGATCTGAGAATCCTCCTCTAGAAGGGCGGATCGGCTCAGTACTTATACTAGCTGCCAAGCCTTCTGCAGTCCGAACAACCTGTTTTCAGGGCTTTCCAGAAAATCTACTTTCTCGCCATTCAAGAAAGCACTCCTCCATGACTGTAAATACAGGTGTGGGAGTTCAGGCCTCCAGTGCTCAGAAATACTGGTGTGGAGGCGTATTGCATCATGCTATAAAATAAATAGACAAGGACCGCATACGCATAAGGCAGTAGTACATGAGGTACTGTGCCCGACCTATCTAGTATACATGATATGTGCTAGGAAATGCGTACCAAGACAATTGTAAGAAACGGTCTTTCGTTACACTTCCCCACTTAAAAGGATTTCCTACTCTTGTTGTCTTGCCCAAGCTGGAGGTAATCCGAAGTAACAAGTGCAAGCACGACAATTATGAAAATCACAGTTTTCGCAATGAACAGTAGGAGACCAATTCAACTTCCAAATCATCCATAGCATGCAGTCATGACATAAGGAACAATGAAAACATCCTATAAATACTTTGTTTGCCATACCTTCCTCCATTGTTAATTCAGAACAACAATTAAAACAACAGGAAGGAACGCGGGATTGCCAGGTTAATTCAACTGGCGTGAATCAGTATCTTAGGAAAACAATAAAAATATCTTCTGCAACGTTGGTAGCAGTGGAGGTAAGGTCTTGATCGTCAGGACTGAGGGCGAGTACTCTGTCTCGTTCAGTTTAAACAATTGACCCGGGGGTTTCTTGAGTGTGACGCTCCTTGTGTTTCCTGGAGGAACTTCGTTGCTAGAAGGTGTTGGAGTAGATTCCGCTTGTCCAAAAGTCTTGCATGATTTCAAGGCTAACATCTTCGAAGTTGATCTACTCATCGTCATCAGTTCCGTTACCTTTCCATTGTACTAGCTATTAGCTTTTGCCAGTACGGAGACCAGTACAAAATTCGAGTACTTTTTCGACTTCCCATCTTTCTTCCGTTATTTCGCCAGGTTGTTCCTCGTGACGATCTGGGAAGTTGGTCGAATCGTTTTGGATGTACGGTTTGATCTTGCTGATATGGAAGGTGTTGTAGATTAGAGAAAGTCGACTGTCTGTTGACATGTCAATGGTATAGTTGTTCCGCTTCTTGTTGGTGTGTAGGATGCGGAACGGTCCGACCCATCTAGGCTTGAGTTTCCTAGATGTGTTTAAGAGGTTGATGTTCTCTGCAGAGAGAAGAACCTTTTGGCCAGCTGCAAGAAGTGGTGGAACGGACGGCTTCACATTGGCTTGTTTTGCCTGCTTGACTTTGGATGAGTATAGGATGCGTGAGGTGTTACGATAACGTTCTTCTGCGGGGTTATAGGGAGTGATCGGGTAAGGGAAGGATGAAGGGCCTAGCTTTGCTTCAAAGCCTAGGAGTGAAAAGAATGGATTGTGTTGTCTTGCGGTGTTGTCTCGAGAGTTCAGCTTTAGCTGGATTTCGGGGAGTTTGGGTAGCCATTTGTATCCTTCGACCTTGCACGATCGGGCGACTTGGAGGATTGCGTTGTTGGCAATTGCTGACTAACTATCCGTCTGAAGGTGGTACGCGGTGGACGGTTCCAACTTGATTTCCTTCCTTGCTGCCCAATCCTTGATATGGTCTGACATAAAGCGAGTGTCTACTTCAAAAACAATATAATGGGGATACCCGATAACAGAAGCAACGTGTATATCCAAGTTATCCGTACACTTCTGTGATGTGAGGTTATCAGAAACTGGAATAAGAAACATGAATCCTGATTGTCTACAGACAATCATCCAAAGTCTGGAAAAACAAATCATATGATCATCTTCCAAAGGAATGTTTGGGTATCATGTAGAGCAATAAGTCAAAACAGGAGACATCTTAAGAAAATCAATAGTGATATCCATACAGGCTCTTGCAGGGACATGTAACATGGTTACTTATCCTAGTGGTGGCTTGGTGCTATACTTCGTTCTTTAACAGGTATCGCAACTCGCCACGTATTCCTTAATAAGCTTTGAAAATGGCTGGCAAATGAATTTATCAGTTCACCATTTTAACGTTTTCTCAACTCCGCCATGTGCCGTAGCATCATGAGCTTCCTTGATTGCGGCTTGGAGCCAATTGCTATAGTTCATGTTGAACGTGCTTGGTAGAACCAGCCTACATTCTCCTTTCTCATTCTTTTTGTATAAGTACCCGTTGTCCTTACTTATTCCTTTCTTGCCTTGTGGAGCGTTGTAGCGCTGGCTCCATATAGGACATATTCTGATGCATGCGATATAGGCATCCCTCATTCTATCATCGTTGCTAACTTGAGTAGCAAGGTAGAAGTCTGGGTCTTCTTTGGGGCCGTCTTCGAAATCTAGGCATATCTTTCCCATGTTGTTTGCTGGCACGATTCTATACTTGAGGTTGGCGTCTGCCTTGCATTTTGCATCGTATGTTGATGCATAGTGTCCCTCACCTTTGCAAAAGTTGCAACGAAGAGTGGCAGTAGGAGCAGGGGGAATTGACGTCTTCTTCTGTGTTTGAGGATCGTGAACATGGTTGTTCTCCTCACTGGCTGTGGGATGTTGTTGGTGCATAAATCCCACTCCTGGCACATATCTCATAGGATTAGTGGAGGATAGGAGGGTATTATGACCTTGATTAGATCCGCTAGCTTCTTCGGAAGCTACATTGAGTTGTGATCTGGTGGTGACTGCGGCAGAGAGGAAGGAGGGTCTGTCCTCATCTGGTACAATCTTGATATTGTAGTCCTAAGGGTTGTTTCGTTCGGGTTGCTGATCCAATATGTCGTGGCGAGCAATGGGAGCGTTCCTGATTACCCATTCTCCCGCAGACCATATGTAAGTGAGATTAGTAGCTTCTTTGATATTAAGCTTGGGAATGTCAATATCGGGAGTTTCAGAGGAGTGGGTGTTGTTAGGAGGCATAGTGGTAGGTTTCAATTTCCCTGAGTCTCGCTGACCCGACTGGAATTCCTTCTCCTTCTGATAAACTGCCTTCACGAGAGTGCAATCTAAACATCCGTGTCTATAGGGTCCGCACACTGAGCATCTGGTGGTGGCAAAATAGCGGTTCCCATTGTGGTGCAAGCTACCATATGAGTGGCAGTAGTAGTGATGACAATCCGTGTTATGTTGTTTTCGATGCTGCTTGTAGTATTCCCAGGCATTATTGACCAAGTCCGTAATAATGGCAGGATTATTATTGTCATTAGTAACTGAGGAGGCATCATCTGCGGGAGCGCTGATGTAATGATAACCATTTAATTGATCATGTTCAACAACGTGGGCTTGAGGATCGAACTTAATACCCGACAAAGATTTCTTTGGGGATGGTGGAGAGGGCATCCTCAGCTGCTTGCATTTCTTCCTCCTTGATATCATCGTAATCTTCATAATCTCTGTCATTCTTATCGTCGAGATAGGGACAAGAGTGGTGGTGACCTAGGCTTTCGTCATAGCCTACGCACTTGTTGTAGCCGTAGTCTTTGTGCTTGAAGTTGATGCAGCCACGGGAAACCATTCTGAATTCTTCTGGAATAGAAGAAATCGATGGGTTGTTGGTAGTAATAGAGGTATCCTGAGGTTCGGTGTTGTCTTCTGTGGGATCAATGCTTTGAGGAATGAAGTCTTGATCCTCGTTGGGATCAAGGGAGTATTTATGCTTCCTTGATGGTGCGTCTGCCAACAGGTTTTCTTTGCCAGCCGTATGTTCGATAACCCAATCGAATTCTCGCATGTAAGCTTGCCAACGAGCTAGCTTCTGAGATGTTTGTCGTGGCCGAAGGCATGAGAGTGGTGGTTGGTGATTCGTGAGAACCGTGAATTTGTGGTCTCTCAGCTGATCCTCAAAAAACTTCAGGGAGTCAACAATAGCGAGTAACTCCTTTTAGTAGGTGGGCTACTTCAGCTGTGCAGGGCTGAATATCCGAGAATGAAAATGACAGGGCCGAATTGATCCTAGTTCCCCTTGTCATATCCATGATACTAGTCCAATATCACTAGCATAACATACCAGGTATTTCGGTTCTTCCGAGAAGTGGTTCCAGGGTTTGAAAATCTGGGGAGAATTCACAATTTCCTTGATTTTCCCGAGTGCCCTGGTATGGATATCCGTCCATCTCCAGGGTGCGTTTTCGCCTTGCAGTTCTAAAAGGGTCCCTGACCAGGATGCCAATTCCGGGCAGAACTTGTTTAGGAATATGACAACGCCGAGTATACCTCGTAATTCCCGACGGTTCCTGAGAACCTTGAAGTCCAATACTTTCTTGCGTTTCTTAGGGTCTATATGTAACCCATCCGGAGTTAATATGTGTACCAAAATATCTCGACGTTTGTTGAAGAACTGGCACTTGCTAGCCTTCAACCAAAATTTCTCATCTAGAAGTTGTTGTAGAACCTTTCGTAAGGTAGCTACATGTTCGTCGTAGGTATGTGACAAGATAATAATGTCGTTGATATAAATGATAAGGTCCTTGAAGACCATATCCTTCAATATTTCGTTTATGTCTCGTACCATGGTGGCAGGAGCATTGCGGTCCCCTTATTGCATAATGCGACTGCGGTAATATCCCATGTGTCTCAGGAAGGTAGAGTGTAGTTCCGAGCCTTCTTCGATTGTGATGTTATGGAACCCATCTGCTAGGTCAATCTTGCTCCAATACTTTCGAGTAGCGACTAGGTCCATGAGTTCCTCAATGCTTGGTAAGGGTGTGTGGTTGGGGTCAACCGTATCGTTCCGAGCCCTGTCGTCCAGAATACGCCGTGGTTTGGTGTGGTCATCACGTTTGGCTTGTACAAAAAGATCTACCGCATTGGTATCACGTTCTGCGCGATAAATCCGTCATGAGGCTTCTTCATCGGTGAGCTGTTTAGTGAGCTCTGCATAGAACTTGGAGGGTGAGGGTCGCCATTTTGGGACCTATGTCAAGCCAGGTTTCGGGTAGATTCGGTGTTTTATAGTTCTGAGAGGTGGCAACTCGTTGGGTGTGGTTGCCGGAAATACCTAGGTGAATTCAATGAAGGGGTTGAATTCCCGGCTTTGTACGAGATTCATAGCTGAGACCATGAATTCCAAGAGTGGTAGAAGGTAGTCTGGTACTTCATCTTCTATGACGAGGGTGGCAGATGTGATTTACCCCATAGCAAGGCCTGTTTTCCTCTATTCCTTGAAAGCAAAGCATGCCATACCTTCGGGTTGCATGGTAACGGGCTTTGGTCCTGCTGGGATTAATGCATTCAGTGCTGTAAGTGCTGGCTTGCCTAGGATCATATCCCAGCCTGCGGGATCCGCTATATAGAGCGTTCTTGTTTCCGTATATGCTTCATAGTCCATTTGGAGATCACATGCTTTTTCTATCACACCTTTCGATCACTTGATCGAGGTGTTAAGTGACTTCTTATCGCTACCAAAGGTGGGTAGGCCACATAGGTGCACAAATTGCCCTTGGTTGAGATATCCGCCAGTGGTGTGTAAATCCATGAGAGCTAATGCAGGGTGGCCGTTTACCTTGCCACGAACCCTGCTGTAGTCAAATTTCTCGGTAGGCTGGGTTTTTGCCTTGGTTTTGCCCTTGTAGTTATTCTTGGTGATAACTGGTTTGCTGGTGTGTTGCAGGGATAGAACTTGTGCGGCGGTGCCCATGGGTTGTTTGGATATTCGCTTCTTGTATTCCTTAAAGGTGTGGCCAGCTGCACGGCACCATAGACACTTCCGATCTCTGATCAACTTTATCTTGTCTTGTGATGTTAACCTCTTGTTAACCACTTCCTAGTCAGGAACCTTGGTGCTTGTAGTTTTCGTAACAGGGGTTCTTCCGGGATTAAAACTTGTTTTTTTGCTGTCGGGCTTCCGATCCCTGTGGTTATTGCAACTAGGGTTCAGAGCTGGTTGAATAGTTGGTTGGCGTGCAGGTTTAGGCATGGTTGATACACGTCCATGTTTTCGTGCAGCATCGTAGGATTTCGCCTTCTTGACCAGGTCATTGAACGTCTAGGAATTAAGTATTTGGGGAACCAGGGTGGTTACCATGTAGTCTGGTGGGTGGATCAGGAATTCCCTGCGTTAGATTTCTTCCGAGACGCATTAGTTTCCATCCTTGTCAATAAGTTTAATCTGAAGTTCTTCCAACCAGTTGGCAAAGGTTTTGATACCCATGTGTTGTCTATCTTTATGGGGTGATACGGCCTCCCATTCTTTCCATAGGAGGTCCTTGCTAGTGGAGGGAATAAGAAATTCCCATAGTACTAGCATGAAGCTGAAAAAGGAAGCCTTGTATTTTTCCTTAATGAGGTGGTGGTTATATGTAGTGAGTGCGCTGCCTTGCAGTTTGAATCCAATAAAGTCCAACGCTTCCTTCGATTCCAACATTATTCCTTTCATACTTAACCGTCTCAGTATCGCCTGGACCGAAGTGTCAAGATACTGTGAGTCCCGCCATTTCTTATCTCCACTGCTGAGATTTTCCGGAGCATCAATCTGAATTCCCTTCTTTCTTTTGCATATTTTTGATGACGTTTCAGGTGTCAGAATTCCTGTCATCGTTTCCCATTGTTATTGTTCTGGTGTCTTACCATGATCTGTCCGTTTCTTGATCTTCTTGATCTGCTTTCGTTTGCGTATGCTTCTTGGACTGTGAACTAATGATCCACTGCTAGAGTCATCACTGCTAGAGCTACTATTGTCTCTGTCGTCATCTTCTCCGCCTGTTGTTATCCCTAGTCCTAGGGGAGGGGTAGTGTCATCATCTTCTCCGTTGTTTACGTCGCCAGTTTCAGAGGTATGTTCCACGATGTCGTCTTCTGGCACAATGCCAGTTGAAGATCCTGTGCTGACTTCTGGGGCGGAACATTGTCTGGTTGGCGTCTCAGGATGATTCCTTCCATCTTGTCTCTTTGGTCGCTTGCCTATAGGTGGGTCCTCAAACCGTCCTGCTATGATAGGCAAGTCGAGATGCTGACCACATAGCACAAAGGACATAATATAATCCCATTCCTTTAGAACCCATTGAGGTTCTGTCAGTTGTGAAATCTTGGGGCGTTTTAGGTGCTCCATAAGCACTGTGGTAAGCTCTAAGTCTTTACTTTCAAATGGAATAGTTGTGTTCCAAAGAAAGTCTTTTGGTGTTGCTTCTAGTAGCAGTTGGATGTCTTTTGTGTGAAAGTAGTGAAGATATCCAAGCGTTTGTATAAAGGAGAGGATATCGTGTATCTGTGGTTGTACTTTCTTCCAGTTTGCTTCTGTCATAGTTGGTGACTTGAATATCTATGTTGTAAGCAAGGAGTCTTCTTTTGGTTTCAGGACATC
>Ga0307511_10006574_pt1 | contig 11710 bp, 17 predicted proteins | sample 13_EM_MG_FD_200266 | JGI IMG/M metagenome (GOLD analysis project Ga0307511, IMG submission 200266) | Populus trichocarpa ectomycorrhiza microbial communities from riparian zone in the Pacific Northwest, United States - 13_EM | ecosystem: Host-associated > Plants > Roots > Unclassified | place...
CGGAAGGAGCATGTCGGACTTTTAGATCGAGTATTACTTTCAGAATAACGGGCGGAGAGAGAGAAGAGATGATTCAAAGTGACCCCGATGGAGGGGGTGAGGGGGGGTATATATATTTAGTTATTTGTAGGGAGGGGGATTAGTCCGTATGCATCTCAAGGAAGATCCTGCCTACTACTTTGTCTTGCTGCATATATTCCTATGCATCGCCTTGATGCTAGAATGGAAATGCAAGAACATTTAGAATATTGATGTAATTAGTATGTAGCCTATTTGAGGACCTTAAAAGTGTGTAATTACGTATCTAGAAGATGGTATAGAGTAAATTCACGTAAGACATAACTAGAACCAAGCCAATCCGACTAACCTAATCTTTCATACTCAACCCTTGACACTCCATTTATGTTTGCCGCCACATTCGGAACTCTGGGTGCACTGCTCTTCCGTTTACGGTAATCTTTTCCAATTCCCGGATTTCTCCAAGTCCAACAAACCCCTCTCCATACCCTCGCCTACTCCGGTATCACCCAGCCTCTACTCCTTACCGCTACAAATCGTGGTCTTTGTCCCTCCACGTCGTTAACCTCCTCCACACTCCTATCTCTGTGTGCACAATACCCAGCCCAGGCCCCATCAGAACTTTCTAAATCTCCCACCTTGCTTCCTCAATGCTCTGTTAAACTCTCCCACTCCACGGCAAATTTGAACCCCCCAATACTTCCTCAAACACTGATTACGAAACAACATTCATTAATTTGTATGAGTTGGAGTCGATGATAACTAGGGATTGCTACCCAGTAGGATTTCACTTTAACAGAGTAATGATGAGGGGTGATTCGGTCGTTTATGTCGGTCCGAGGTAAAGATGCCTGGCTCTGAAATGATGCGGAGGAGCAGCGGTAGATATAGAGCTCGAGAGAAAGGACTCCACAAAGTCGCTTGGGAGGCAGGAAGAATCTGTATTACAATTAACTGGTGGTGTATCGTTTAGAGAAAAGATTGACAACATAGCCGAGATGTAAATTTGGTAAACACACACTTTATAGCTTTAGATGCTCCAACAAAATGTTCTGACTATCCTCGATCTTCAGAATGCAACTATATGTTTTACTGACATGGCCCTCATTAGTAAAAATAACTCTGCATAGCTCACCACCGCCCCCTTCCAAGCGCACCCAGGAGCCAATATATTGCGGTTTCAGTGACCAATTCATCATGTACCAGGTACGACAAGGGGTTGGCCAGAGGTTGGTTGTCGGCGCTCGAGAGGAGGCAATTCCCGTGACGGGAAGGCTACCGCAGATCAAGGGTGACAGCCCATTCCCACCTCAAACTGCCACCACACTCTAGTCTAGTCTGGTTCTCTAGTCTGGTTACCACACTCCTCACCCACAGCCTCAGTCCCTTGGCTTTGTCATAAACCACCTCCCTCGCTCGATCAAATCTCCAACACCACAACCACGGCACCACAAATACCAACACCGTAAACATGACAAATATCACAACCGCTCTGAGACATGCAGGTAAGATCTCTCTGATGTGCGATGATGCGTGCTTGCGATGGTAGTTGTTATGCGATATTGGTAGTAATGTGGTTGCAACGAGCCAAGCCCTCATACAGCATACACCTTGCAATACAGTCTGAATATACTCTGTCGTACTATATATGCTACTAGTCTGGTTGCACGCACATAGAGAAGAATATATTCCTGCCATGTATGTTATATTCTTGGCATCGTTACAGAGTCTTCGTAATTCAGCCAATTAGCGCAGCGAAACCCGAGAGTCTCAACACCTGACTGCTTATCCAAAGTGGATTTTCTCAACAACAAACCGATAGAATTACATGAAAGTGAAAAGAAAGGTATAGGGCATATAAGAGAAACTATGAAATCTTAATTAAATACAAAATGGTGTGAGTAGTGAAAATTAGTAACGAGTGTACCAGCCCTTGGCACGGATGACAGCAGCAACCCGGTCAGGCATACTTCCAGAAGCCCTCAATCATGGCACAGCCTCTGCCATGCGTGCCCGAACCGCTTCTGGCCCTCCAGGATAAGTAGCAAGTTCAGGATAGTGCTATGCAAGTCGGCTTTTGAGGATGACCCAAATGTGCTCAATGGGGTTCAGATCAGGGGAGTAGGCAGGGTATAATTTTATGCTACTTGAAAAAAGTTAGGAGGATCTTAGCTTTATGAACTGAGGCATTGCCTTGCCGATAGTAAGGCTTTGTTCCGAGGACCTTTTCCGTTTTCCGTATCCTCAAGTACTGGAATAACGAGAAGCGTGCATAGGCGCTGGTAGAGATATGAATCCACTGAGTGCACCACCAAGGAAACAAAAGTACTACGCCAATTGCCCCAGAGCATCCCCATACCATCAGTGATGTTCCATTGCCTCTTTTTTAGGTGCTATGCAGTCTTTATCCTACTTTTCTGAGGGTAATCTCCATACCCATGTTTGGGCCCCTGTGCATTCATCACTCTATTGAAGTCCGCCGTGCTTATGCTCCTTGGCCTAGGCTAGACCCGTTCAGTTGTTGTTAACGTTGGTTGATCCTGCGCTAGCCCCAATTTCGTATTGCAGGTTCTAAGCTATCAGCGTGCCAACCAGACTAAGCTATCAGTCGATATTTCGGTGGGGGGATGCAATACTTCCGACCTTCCTCACGTGTGGCTGTCTGATAAGGCTTAATATACCGGGAAATAGAGCCGATCTTGCATGGAAAGTTTGGCGGGTCTACGGCATTGTCTTTCAGCATATAAAACATACCACCGAGAACACTGTGTAGGACGAGCCCGCTTGATCAATCTCGACAACCAGTGGATTTCGGACGTCGGAATTTACAGCATTCGACGCAGGAAAAGAACCCGAGCAAGAATATCTGACTCTTGCCAGAAATACCTGAGAACTACAAAATCCCCCCGAGTATCAAGTTTAGACCGCTGTTCAGCTTGACCGGGCGATTCTGTCAAGGATTTTCCGCGCTATTGGCTGCAGCTCGGTTCTAATACGAAAGCGTACAAAAGCGGAACGTTGCAACGACTCGCACTCTTAAGGCAACAACCACTATACTGAGGGAAAAGGCCGGAAAGCAGGCAATGCCAAACGCCAGCTTACCACCAAACCAATGCCCCCAAAAGGACAACCACTCCTGAACACAAGCAGCTTGCCACACCGGATGCCACTTCGAGGGCAGGAAGGGTTACAATGGGACCTTTTAAGAAACAGGAGTTAGTGGCGACGGTAGAGGAAGAGGATGAGGATGAGGGATTTAGGGATGGTGGTGCTGAAGAGAGGACCCTGGGAATATAATACCGGTGATAGCCAAGCAGATAAGGAACTTTCCAGGGCAGGCTTGATGGGTCAATGGGTCGCAAAAGGGAACCCGCCGGGTTTCTTGGACTCAGAGGATGAGGCGGAGCTGGAGGAGGCGGCTGGGTGCAGGTTTAAGAAGAAAGGGGACTATATATCCCCAGAGCAGTGGAGGGAAATTGGAGAATTTCTCTTCTACTGGATAGGAGTCCTTTTAGGAGCCATTCACCCAGAAGATGAGATATGTGTAATGGATGAGCTCCTAGGAGAGTTTGATGGGGAATAGGAGGACAGGGGCAAAAATAGTATCTCTGAACGGCTGACAGCAATTCAGCATAATGCTGGTAGAGCCTACGAACCAGAGGACGAGGTTGATAAGTTGAAAGAAAGGCTGCAAAGGGAGAAGAAGCGGAACAATGACCTGGCAACAACCAATGAAGGAATGGAGGACAGGAGGAACACTATAGCAGAGGAAAGGTTCGAGAGGGTAGAGAATTACCTCTCAAGTGCTATAGGATGTTCAAGAGGAAGGCGGAGAAGTTGAGAAACCTGGAAGAGGAGAAGAAGGAGCAAGATGACGTTATTTCCTCCCTGAGGGGGAGCGGAAGCAGAGGAATGAGGCCTCAGCCCCAGCACCAGAATTAGGCAAGCAGGTGGAGGTGGCAGAAGTTGGCATATAGGTATGTTTGGACATGGTAGATGCCCCAACTGAACCACGGGAGGTGTTGGTTGAAGCAAGTAAAAAAAAAGGAGAGGAAGCGGATGGAGGAGAAGTGGACAGAGAAAGGGAAAGAGAGGGCCAAGGGCAGTGGACTGGAAAAACAAGAGGACGAGGTTATGTTGGATACCGGCAGGTAACCTTTTTTGGGGGGGGGGTAAATAAGTACTCGTATTCATACTACAGTATATGAAAAGGGCATGCATCCCCGGGTGGCGACTCGGCAGGATTGTCCAACCCCTGGGCCATGCCGACCTTCTAACTACTTGCTAAATACATGACCAAAAATAATGAAAACAGCCCCCTCCCTTAATCCCTCCGGGGCTCCCGGAGAAACTCCGCCTCTTCCGCGCAAAACTCCGGGTCCGACCAGATCTCCTCCCACCTCCGTCTCTTCCCTCCACGCACCCCCCTCCCATGAGGTGTGCAGCGTTCTGGATGCTCCCGCACCCACAAAAGGGTTCCTCCGCTCTCCGGATTTGGTGTAGCCATACCCGTATCGGGCCCTTGTCCGTATAGAGGCACGTGAGTCCTCTCAGCTCTTCCCGTGTCCACTTCATATAAGGTACCCGATTGTATCCGGCAGGTACTCCCCTCATGAGGACTTGTCAGAGTATGAGAATGAGATGGAGGACGTGGCCCAGGTGACCCCCCTTATCACCAAAAAACAGACCATCAAACGTCAGGTCGAACGACCGGCAGGTAGACCCCAACCTACCAAATACAACAAGCGCGCAAAAGCAGCCGATGTCGACACAAGAGCCTTTGTTGTGCACGGAATTGCCTGCCAAAGACCCATGACAGACACAATACAGGATGTGAAGAAAACAGGTTTGAGGGGCATCATCCGAACACGCTGGCTCATGGGGGGACAGAGGAGAGCAGGGAAGACCACCAGCTCAGTGGTCATCTTCTCAATAGGATCATCCCATTTCATATACAGGAAGGTCAGATGCAGGCAAAGGTCCGAGGACGCTGGCCCCCAGTATCGGATATGACTTTGAGAGAGGACGGCGGCGACCAGAGGAGTCGGACTGGTAATTGGGTCTCTTTCAGCCTTTCTTTGCCTGTTGTTCCGTGGGCGCCGAGCCGTCAAAGGGGAGGCAACGGGGCCGCCACATAATATAACGTTAAATCGGCGTATAGACTTTTTTAAAATAAAAAAAACGGCATTGTCTTTAGACCCCCTCTCTAGCGTACATTATAAGGCCCACCAACAATGAAAGAAATCGTAGCAAAAGTATAATATAATAAGTAAAACACCAGTTTGGCACCTTTTTCGGCATCGGTCACCACTCTCCTCGACGTTTTGGGAGCCATGGTTGTGATCTCCCGACATTGTGGAGGTTGAAGACTCATCGTTGCACCTGAAATGATGCGGTTTCGCTACGCTATTTGGTTGAATTACGAAGACTTTAAGGTCTGTACCTCGGTTGTATTTGGTAGAATCCGAGATACTGTAAAATGGTTGATAGGTTGATCTAAGGATCTCTCAAATCTCCGGTAGAGGACATGTAAGGTTGGTTCACTTAAAAATAATAGAACTTCATACTACATATCAAGCAAGCCTACATTGGTCCAGGAATTTACGCACTAAACGATATCGCTAGAGCTGTATATGCTTAAATATTGGTTCCGAGCCGAGATTCCATCTTGCATTGTTGTTCTAATGTGCGCCCTGGAGGTACGTTCCCACGTTGCTCGGCATCTCCCACGTCCTTCTTTTCTTCCTCCATTGGTAGTCTTGCTTGCGCTATATGGTAACGTGGAAGTGAAGATTAAATGTTATATAAAGAAGCGTTATCAGTGCTACAAAAGGCCTGGAACACAGGAGGCAGAGCCTCTAAGATAGGCCATAAAGGGACAGATGGAGACGTATCTTCTGGGGTACCACCGATTACCCAGCCCACATCCCCGACACAATCGCCTCAAACACTACTCATTTGCCAGTAACCAATCTACCACCACTTTTAACCATGCTCTCCCACAGCCTTAATAACAGCCATCCATCTTCCAACCTTTGCACCGAATACATAAACCTAACCTTGTCGACCCTCCAACCCCATCTTCTATGCTAGGTGGCTTGTGGTGGGATTTACCGTGTTCACCAGAACGCCAGCACCTTTTTATTTTTATTTTTACATATTTATTAGTCATATGCGGCTCTAAGGAATACTCACCTAGTATTCCGACATCATCACGAGGCCAGCGCCGATGCTCAATTGCCCTTCACTTACTGATGATGGTGATGCGGCTCAAGACAAGGATCCGGATCATGTCTCACATATGCTTCTTTGCAGGGCGAAATACAGTGGAGTTTAGATATGAAAAGCCCCCGAAATAGAAACCTATCGATATAAGCACCAGGACCACGGTCCCACCAGAGTTTCTGTAGTAAATAATACCTCGTTATAGGAAACCTCGCGTTATAAGAAACTTCTTGTTGGTCCCAGATCTTTTTCTTATATCGAGACATCCCTAGTTATTTAAAGAAATCAACAAGAAGACATCATGAGGCGAATACGTGCACGCTAGGCAAAGGAAGTAGCGAAAGAGGGGATAATCCATCTCGCCAAGTACTAGATAGTATGATTGCGAGTACTATTTCGGCCGGAGAAGGAGTTGCGAGCGAGGTTGCGGTCGCAATGGCAGGCCAGGCATATAAGGTAGGAATACATCCTACAATACGACAGGTGGCAGAAAGCCAGGGACTGGCATGCTCTACTCTATATGGTTGTCTCAATGGCCGGCAGTCCCGAAGTAAGGTAAATGAGTTGAGTCAACCGTTAGTGGAGGCTGAAGAAAAGAAGATTGTACAGCAGATAGAGGATATGGATCGGCAGGGTTTTCCTATCTGCCTCGCTTTCTTAACCGCCATCCTATCTTGCTACTAAGCTCAGCACTCAGGTACATAAGAAACGTATTGTATCCTCTGATCCGAAGAATTTCACCCATGCATTTTATATTCTAAGGCCAATGATAAGGGCGTTCTAGATTGTGCTATGGAATATATATAATATGGATGAGAAGGGCTTATAAATAGGCAAGTCGGCACGAGTAAGGTATGGAGCTGTAGGTATAAATACATATTTATATTAATTGTAGTGTTCTTGAGTGATTTGTGTTCCGTCGGGGGCGCCGGAGTCCTTCTCCCATGAAAGATAGAAGCATGGAGCTTATTGCAGCTGTAGGAACTGTATTAGCAGATGGAGCTTTGGTTCCTCCGATGACTGTTTATAAGGGGAAAGCTCAACCTGTACAATAGCATAAAGATTTGTTAGAAGAGGCTAAACAGAATAATTCTTTCATTCTCTACAAGAGATTGGACCAATCACATCCTGAGTGTAGGATATCTTGAGCTTCTTTTCAATCCACAAACTGAGAAGAGGGCAGTGCAAGCTATACACAATTATATCGCCAGAATACAAGCTCCTCAGACTGGCAGTTCTAACTTGTTGATGGCCAGGACTCTCATTTTAGTGAAGAGTTCATTATTTATTGTAATGAACATTGGGTTCAATTATTTTGCATACCTTATCCAGATTACTGCGCATATTTTTACAACCTATTGATGTTGGATTGTTTGGACCTTTACAAAAATATTATGGACAAAGGGTTTGAAGGTCACCTATATGTTACTAGTAGGGCAATTTCTAAGCCAAACTGTATTCTATAAATACCTTTACATAATATCTATATACATTGACTAAAAATCTTTAGACAGTTGCGACCAGCTAGAAACAGTATATACACACAACTTTTTTTTTTATTAAGTCTGCGTTTGAGGCAACATGCATAGTGTCTTTAAATTCTCAGCATATTCTTGGTCACTATACTGGAACTGCTGCTACATATCAACTACCAGCTATACCTACTGCAAACCTACCAACTACCCCCTAGCACATCTTGTAGACTACCTAGATGTTTCCTCCTAGCATCATATTCCAACTTAACCCCCGCACGCACCCAGTAAGGCCCGAATATGCCCTCGTCCACGATCCCCCCCTCTCCATACGCGCTTTCCCCCTTCACTTATGCTCCAACACGCAAAAGACCGCTCCATACTCCCCTGCCTGCCCCTACCACAATCTTGGGGCCAAGGTCTAGTCTAGGCATGGGAACTAGAGACCTTCTTCCTGCACCCTGTCCCATTTCCTTCCTTCGTCATATAACCAACCGGGGGGATTGCCGGCCAGATTCTTAGGTGGATCGATACCTGCAGCCAAACTACTGTACTATACATATCAAAAATAACGTGATGGCTCATGTATCCCAGTAGAGATAGGCTAGGGTATTGATAATGGTATTAATGATAAGGAGGGGTACTTGAAAACGTTGGTAAGGGAAGGAAGGGAAGAGAAGGAGGGTGAGGTGGAGTGGGAGCGTGAATATCTAGTGGGTAAGTTGGTTGATAGATATCTTATTTTATATTCCAACATTCTATATTCCGAGATGGAGAAAGAGAATAATAAAATCATGGATCTTTTTCTCGTTTTTATTGATAGTTTATTTGATCGCTCTATACTGTATGTATTGTACATGGTACCAGTTACTAGTTAGCATGTGTGTGTGTGTGAGGAACTGAAATAGGAATGTATCCAGGACTTGATACCAAAAGTGTACTTGTATAGTGGGCAAATTGACAAAAGGGAATGGGGAGGTCCCATACTTCAATGGGCTATAGTTGGAATAAAGAAGAGGAGGAGCAAGAAGGATTAATAGCTTGCACGTAAGCAATGATAAAGTATTGTCATTGGTAGGAACGTTTGAAGAGTATATATTCGGCATTATGCAATGGCAATGAACTAACCACCAATCCATAGTATTTCCACATCTTCGCCGCCAACTAACTCACCCTCTCTCCCTACCCTCCCCCCACTTACTCTTGACCTAGCCCACCTCCAGTTCCCCCCCGCTTCTCCCACCTCCCTCGGAATCTTGCTCGGCTTCCCTCATCCATCCTCAACTACCTCACCTGTACCTATCTACCCCTGACCTGCTCTTTGCTTGCTCCCCTCATTGCTTTCATCTGTTCTCATTTCTTTCTGACTGTTCCCTCAGCTCCTAGCTTAATCGTCCCCTCCCTGATTTGTCGCTGGTCAAGGAAATCGAATCAACAAGCTCCTGTAGTAGGATGCAGATGTTTTGATGTGTCTGTAGGCGCATGTGTGGTAAATGTGGTTCGGTGATGACTGTCCAATTTCAAGGGGTTCGGGTATATCATCCTGTAAATGTCATAAGAGCCACACTACCAGAATCATCAAACACTGCCAAACGCACTGCCAAATATATTGCCAGATGTATTTCAGACCTTCTGCTAATAGTGTGCTTGAAACTGGTCTAAGTTGCTATAATCTCGTGCACCACAGGAAGCATCACGAGGAGAAAATATTAATCAACAGCTTCCGAATCAAGCCAGCCGGTATCTTGAAGCGCGCCTGATCTAGGTGGGCTGTCATATCGATCTTTGCGCTTAGTAGATCGGTGACATGGGGGTATATTGGGGATTTTGGGTATGTCAAAGTCATTGATGACACATGGTTCTCCTAGAGTCCATTTAGATATGTGTAGAGGCATTAGTATGAGACAGACATCCACATAGGAAGGGATGTGGAAGGGCGGAAAAAAGTACCAATGGCACAGGTAGAAAGTTAGGATGTCTCTGGCACAAAAAACATTTTCCGGGCGTATGAGCTCAAACTGGGAGGTCGCACGGATCAAGAGAGGAGGCTTTCTGGAGGAGGGCGGGTATAGACTTGCTAGATACTGGCGGCAGCAATTCAATTCTAGTGGTAATGTCAGTGCATGCCCTGGGAGCGGAGAATAGATTTACTTACTCTATGATTGTGACAATGAGCATTGACTTATTCTTAGGTTCCATACAGCTGGTACTCCTTCGGTGAGAGATTCTGTTACCTCGTTCCTCTAATTAAACAATCTGTGCTGCACCGTTACTCATAGTATCAATTCGCTCGTCCCCTCATCTTTCACCTCAACCAACTTCTCCTCAATTTGTCGTCTCAACTCCTCCAACTTCCAGATTCCCCACGTCTCTTCATCTCTCAACCACCCCCCACCACGCACCTGCCCACCAACCCACTCCCTTAGCCAATCCCACCTGGTCTCCTGCCTTCAACCTTGCCATCGCCATTATATATAGCTCCAGTCTCTCCCAGACAAATGCATACACCAAGATCTTCAAATGCACCTTCACCCCCAACTGCCGACCTTCCAGCATTAGCACCACACTTGTAAGGCTATGTGAACATCCTGCTTCTCACACCACCGCCGGAAAACCGTAGATGAATCCTAACCTGACGTTACAAATACGGGATCTGTCTTCTCCGCTACTCACTTCTCCTACCACCTGTAGCATTTCCATACTCAGAAGCACCTTCACCGGAGGATGAAGAATCCCTGCCCCAGTATAGACTCAGAATCCACATTCATTGGGCTGCTAGCGTTCCATGCCAAGTCCTTATGTATTGAATTTGGGGGTTATCCTCGACGGAGTGGGGCTTCGTTTGAAAGAACCGTCGTTGGAGACATGATAGCGTAGGTCTGTCGGGAGGGGTGGAGTGGTCGGAGGTGACAGGGCGGAAATAGGCAAGGGAGCGAACGAGGGAGGAGGTCGAGGGTGTAGCGGGAGTCGGAAAGACTTCTGCCATTGGTGGTGGGGATGAGGCAGATTGTATAGCTGCAAGCGCGGAGCCGACGATCAGGCATGCTGGGTAAGGGTGCGGTTGCGGGGTGCCGCGGAATCTTTAAACTGGTCCTTCCTTATTCATGGCAAGATGATCCTCTGGGGTAGAAATCTCGCCGCGGGTAAATCTGCCCGAATACGAATACGAATAGTTACCGGTAACCCAGTCGGAATCAAGATCCAAGATCGAATCTGGACAACGCCGGTAGCTCGGCTGCTGCACTGCCAAGACCACATTTCCATCCATTTCTATGTTTGCTCTGTCGCTGTGAGAGTCGAGACTGGTATCGTAGACGGTGTGGTGGTGGAGGCGGGGTGATTTCTGTCAAGTTTCCCGAGGTGCGGTGTTTATGTGTTCTTCCGAACGTGGTTGGTACGTAGATACCGTTATGAACTAGAATTTATTCGAGGAAGAATTGCCGGATAGATGATGAGAGTACAGTGAACTTGTAGCACCTGCTGATTCTGTCAAGGGTTCTTTCTAAAACAGATTTCTTCGGGCGGAAGGTGTGTAGAATTCAAGGTTGAGGTGGATTTGGAGGTTCTTTAGCTCACCGCATAGAATGCGTAACAGATGCAATAAGGTATGCCTTTAGGTGCCTGCGTTAAACCATAGGTTTCTTTTGTAAGCAAAGTACGTACATAGGTTCCATTTGTTGTTGGGCAACAAAACCCGAAACAGCCCCGCCAACACCGTGCAGGACGAACCCGCCTGGTCGATCTCGGCAACCAGTGGGTTTCCGACGTCGGAATTTACGGCATTCGAGGCAGAGAGAGAAGCTGAGCAAGAATATCTGACTCTTGCCAGAAATACCGAGAACTACAAAATCCCCTCGAGGTTCAAGTTTCGATAGCTGTTCAGCTTGACCATGTGACTTCAGTGGCTGTAACAGAAGTTCTACTACGAAATGGTACTAACAGCGGCACGTCGCAACGCCAGCGATCAGACTAAGGCAGCAACCATTATGCCAAGT
>Ga0307511_10006575_pt1 | contig 11709 bp, 11 predicted proteins | sample 13_EM_MG_FD_200266 | JGI IMG/M metagenome (GOLD analysis project Ga0307511, IMG submission 200266) | Populus trichocarpa ectomycorrhiza microbial communities from riparian zone in the Pacific Northwest, United States - 13_EM | ecosystem: Host-associated > Plants > Roots > Unclassified | place...
GTGCGCACCGCCAAGCCGGACGCCGAGGTGGTCGCGGTGGTCGGCGACTACTCGTTCCAGTTCCTGGTCGAGGAGCTGGCCGTGGCCGCGCAGTACGACGTGCCGTTCGTGCTGATCATGCTCAACAACGAGTACCTGGGTCTGATCCGGCAGGCCGAGACCGGCTACAACATGAACTACCAGGTGGACATCCACTACGACGACTACGGCACCGACAACGTCAAGATCATGCAGGCCTACGGCTGCGCCGGCCGCCGGGTCACCGAGCCGGCCGAGATCGCCGACGCGCTGGCCTGGGCCCGCAAGGAGGCCGACCGGACCAGCCGGCCGGTGCTGGTGGAGATCATGATCGACCGGGCCGCCAACGCCTCCATGGGCAGCGCGCTGGACACCGTCGTCGAGTTCGAGCCGGTCAGCTGAGGCCGATGAAGGTCCTGCTGGCCCCGGACAAGTTCAAGGGCACGCTCGCCGCGGGCCAGGTCGCCGACCATCTGGCGGCCGGCCTGCGGCGGGCCGACCCCGCGCTGGAGGTGCGGGTGGTGCCGGTGGCCGACGGCGGCGAGGGCACCGTGGACGCGGCCTGCGCGGCCGGTTTCGACCGGCTGATCACGACCGTCACCGGGCCGCTGGGCACGCCGGTGCGGGCGATGCTGGCCGTCCGCACTGGCACCGCCGTGGTCGAGCTGGCCCAGGCCGCCGGGCTGGGGTGGGGCAGCGCGCCGATGAGCGCCACCAGCTACGGCGTCGGCGAGCTGATCAGGGTGGCGCTGGATCTGGGCTGCCGGCGGATCGTGCTCGGTCTCGGCGGCAGCGCCTGCACCGACGGCGGGGCCGGGATGCTGCGGGCCCTCGGCGCCCTGATCCTGGACGCCTCGGGTGTGCCGGTCGCGCCGGGCGGTGGTGGGCTCGCGGCCGTCGACAAGGTCGACTTCAGCGGCCTGGACGCCCGGTTGGCGCAGGTGGAGCTGGTGCTGGCCACCGACGTCGACAATCCACTACCCGACGCGGCTTCTGTATACAGTCCACAGAAGGGTGCCAACCCGCGACAGGTATCCATGCTGGCCGAGGCGCTGCGGCGCTGGGCCGAGGTGGTCGGCGGCGACCCCGACGAGCCGGGCTCCGGTGCGGCTGGGGGAGTCGGCTACGCGGCCCTGGCGGTGCTCGGCGCCCATCGCCGCCCGGGTGTGGAGGTGCTGCTGGAGCTGCTCGGCTTCGGCGACGCCGTGCGCGACGCGGCGCTGGTGATCACCGGCGAGGGCTCGCTGGACGCCCAGTCGCTGCGCGGCAAAGCCCCGGTCGGGGTGGCCCGGGCGGCGCTGGGCGTGCCGGTGGTCGCCGTGGCCGGGGTGTGCTCGCTGACGTCTCAAGACCTGGTCGGCGCCGGGATCTGCGCTGCGTACGCGCTCACCGACCTGGAGCCCGACCCGGCCCGCTGCCGCGCCCGGCCGGGCCCCTTGCTGGAACTGACCGCCGAGCGCATCGTGAGCGATCACCTATGCTGCTGAGCGGTGGCGAGGGAGGATCTATGTCCACAGTGGATCTGACGCTGGTGGCCCGGCGAGCGGTCACGCCGGAGGGGATCAGGCCCGTCTCGGTCGGCGTTCGCGACGGCCGCATCGCCGCGATCGAGCCGCTGGAGACACCGCCGCCGGCGCCGTTCACCGTGTGGCTCAACGACGACGAGGTGCTGCTGCCCGGCCTGGTCGACACGCACGTGCACGTCAACGATCCCGGGCGGGCCGAGTGGGAGGGCTTCGACACCGCCACCCGGGCCGCCGCGCGGGGCGGCGTCACCACCATCGTCGACATGCCGCTGAACAGCCTGCCGCCGACCGTCGACCCGGTGGCGCTGGAGATCAAGCGCGAGGCGGCGGAGGGCCGGGTGTACGTCGACGTCGGGTTCTGGGGCGGCGCGGTGCCGGGCAACCTGCCGTCGCTGCGTCCGCTGCACGACGCCGGGGTGTTCGGCTTCAAGTGCTTCCTGCTCGACTCCGGCGTGCCGGAGTTCCCGCCGCTGACCCATTTCGAGCTGGCCGACGCCCTGCGGGCGCTGGGCGAGTTCGACGGCGTGATGATCGTGCACGCCGAGGACGCCGAGGTCATCGACGCCGCGCCGCCCTCGTGCGGACGCCGCTACCGCGACTTCCTCGCCTCCCGGCCGCGGCGGGCCGAGAACGAGGCGATCAAGGCCGTGATCGCGCTGTCGCGCCGCACCGGGACCCGCGTGCACATCCTGCACCTGTCCTCGGCCGACGCCCTGCCGCTGATCGCCGAGGCCAAGGCCGAGGGCCTGCCGATCACCGCCGAGACCTGCCCGCACTACCTGTGCTTCAACGCCGAGGACATTCCCGACGGCGCCACCCAGTTCAAGTGCTGCCCGCCCATCCGCGAGGACGCCAACCGCGACGCCCTCTGGCTGGGCCTGGCCGACGGCGTGATCGACATGGTGGTCAGCGACCACTCGCCGTGCACCGTGGACCTCAAGCGCCTCGACACCGGTGACTTCGGGCACGCCTGGGGCGGCGTGGCCAGCCTCCAACTCGGGCTGCCGGCCGTCTGGACCGAGGCCGAGCGACGCGGGTTCGACCTGTCCCGGGTCGTCGACTGGATGGCCGCCAAGCCCGCCTCGCTGGCCGGTTTCGCCCGCAAGGGCCGCCTCGCCGTCGGCGCCGACGCCGACCTCACCGTGTTCGCCCCCGACGAGCCGTTCACCGTCGACGCGCAAGAGTTGGCTCACCGCAACCCCGTCACCCCTTACCACGGCCGGAACCTGCACGGCGTCGTGCGCGGCACCTACCTGCGCGGGGGCGAGGTCTTCGCCGCCCTGCCATTCGGAAAGCTGTTGAGCAGAGGAGATTCATGACACCGGCTTGGACCACGCTTCCCGACCTCGCCTCCCGCCGGTTGGGCGGCGGCGTGCCGTGGGCGAACGACGAGTTCTTCGCCGAACGGGAGAACCTGATCAAGCCGGAACCGCCCGTGTTCCAGACCCACACCTTCGGCCACAAAGGCCAGGTCTACGACGGCTGGGAGACCCGGCGGCGCCGGGAACCCGGCGTGGACCAGGCGATCGTCCGCCTCGGCGTGCCCGGGGTGGTGCGGGGCGTCATCGTCGACACCGCGTTCTTCAAGGGCAACTTCCCGACCGAGGCCTCGGTCGAGGCGTGCGCCGTGGAGGGCTATCCCTCGCCCGAGGAGCTGGCCGCCGCCCCGTGGCACTCCATCCTCTCGCGCAGCAAGCTGGCCGGTGACGCCGAGAACGTCTTCGACGTCGACTCCGACCGGCGCTGGACCCACGTCCGGCTCACCATCTACCCCGACGGCGGCGTCGCCCGGCTCCGGGTGCACGGCGAGCCCATCGCCGATCCGCGGCTGCTCGTCGGCTCGGTGGACCTGGCCGCCCTGGAGAACGGCGGCGAGATCCTCGACACCAGCAACGTCTTCTACTCCAAGCCCACCAACCTGATCTCGCCCGGCTTCGCCGCCGTCATGGGCGACGGCTGGGAGACCGCCCGCCGTCGCGACGACGGCAACGACTGGGTGCTGCTGCGGCTGGCCGCCGAGGGCGTGCTGTCGATGGCCGAGCTCGACACCAGCCACTTCAAGGGCAATGCCCCCGGCTGGGCCTCGCTCAGCGGCTGCGGCGACCGCGTCGACGACCCGAGCTCGTGGTTCCCGTTACTGCCCAAGACCCGGCTCCAGCCCGACACCCGGCACCGCTTCCTGCTCGACCTCGACCGCCCCGTGAAGCACGTGCGGCTCGACGTCTTCCCCGATGGCGGCATGGCCCGCCTGCGGTTGACCGGCGCCCCCACCGAAGCCGGCCGATCCTTCGTGCTGCGCCGCTGGTTCAACGCCCTGCCCGCCGACCAGGCCATGGCGATCTTCGACAACAAGGCCGCCGTCGACGCTCGGCCCCTGGACGCCGACCAGCCGCTGCCGCACGTCCTCAGCGCCCTCCTTCGTTGACCAGGCCAGCCCCCTCAAGATCAAGGGACCTTCCCTCTCGTCCAACGCCAGGAAGGACCCCATCACGGCGTCCAGCGCCAGTATCGGGCCCTTCATCGCGTTCAGCGAGAGGCGTCCAGCAGTTCGGCGGTCGCCTCCCACAGGCGCCGCTCCCGGTCGCGGTCCACGGCGACGGGCTGCACCTCGGTCAGCTTGGTCTTCACCACGAACGCGCCGTCGCGCAGATGCGCCCACTGGTCGTCGAGGGCCATCGCGGCCAGTAGCGGCCCCGAGCCCTGCGGCGTCGACACGCCCGGCACACGGCCCAGCGCGCGGCCTATCGCCTGGGCCGCCTCGGGGGCGCCACGGCCCAGCGCGGTGCCGGGCATCCAGCCTGGTTCGAACACTGTCACGTTGATCCCGGTGCCGACGTGGCGCTGAAGCTCATGGGCGTAGTACAGGATCGCCAGCTTGGCGTTGGAGTAGGCGACGCCGGAGGCGGCCATGCCCGGAGCCTGTGCACCGGTGGCCGGCCGGGCGAGCTCGACGGGGTCGGCCCACTCGGCCTCGGGCACGTGCAGCAGCTTGCGCCAGAAGTTGGCGTGATAGGTGTTCGAGCCGATCAGCACGATCCGCGCCGGGGCGGTGAACGAGTCGAGCAGGTCGCCGATGAGCTGGGCGTGGGCGAGGTAGTTGACGGCGAAGGTCATTTCGTAGCCGTCGGGCGAGGCCTGCCGGGTGTCGGCCGAGTTGGCGCCGGCGTTGGCGACCAGCGCACGCAGCGGGCGCACGGCCCCGGTGGCGAGCAGGTCGCGCGCGGTGGCCGCGGCGGCCCGCACGTCGGCCAGGCGCGACAGGTCGCAGCCGATCTCGTGGACGCGGGCGCCGTGCGCGCGTGCCTCGTCGGCGACCGCGGTCAGATCCCGCCCGGCCCGGCCGACCAGCAGCAGGTCGGGTCGCTGGCCGTCGGGCCGGTCGGCCATAGCCAGCACGGCGTGGCGGCCCAGGTTGCGGGTCGGTCCGGTGATCAGCACAGTTCCGGGTTCGGTCATACGGCCAGCCTCGGGGATCGGCCGGGACCCAGCCAGTCGTCCGGTTTTCGTAGGACTGCCAGGGCCAGGACAACCGAGGCGGGCTCGCGCAGACTGGAGCGCGTGGAAGTGTGGGAGTTCGGCCGGACGGTGCGCCGCTGGCGCGACCGGGTGGCGCCCGAGGCGGTTGGCGTGCCGGTGGGCCGCCGACGCCGGGCCAGCGGGTTGCGACGCGAGGAGCTGGCCGCGCTCGCCGGCATCTCGGCCGACTACCTGACCCGCCTCGAGCAGGGCCGCGCGACCGCGCCCTCGGCGCAGGTGGTGGAGTCGCTGGCCCGAGCGCTGCGCCTGTCCGACGCCGAACGCGACCTGCTCTACCGGCTGGCCGGGCACGCCGCGCCCGGCCTGGACGTCGTGCCGTCGCGGGTCGCCCCGAGCGTGCAACGGCTGCTTGACCGGCTGTCGCACACCCCGGTGGTCGTGTACGACGCCAGCTGGACGCTCGTGCTGGCCAACGCGCCCTACGACGCGCTCATGGGCGAGACGACCAGCTGGCGCGGCCTGGAACGCAACGCCGTGTGGCGCAACGTCGCCCGTCTGCCCTCGCGGGTCGTGCACACCCCGCAGGAGCAGGCCGAGCACGAAGCCCGGCTCGTGGCCGACCTGCGCCTGACGGCTTCGCGCTACCCCGCCGACCGCACCCTGCGACGCTTGATCGCCGACCTGGCTGCCGGCAGCCCGCGCTTCGCCGAACTCTGGGACGCCGAGACCCCACCGCCCCTGGCCGACCCGTCCAGGCACAAGACCGTCAACCATCCGGCGGTCGGCCCGATCACCCTCGACTGTGACACGCTGATCGTCGCCCTGGACGACCTGCGCATCTCCGTCTACACCGCCGCGCCCGGCACTGAGGACGCCGACCGCCTGGCCCTCGCCGTGGTCCTGGGCACCCAGTCGCTAGTGCTCTGACTGCTCAGCTTCGTTGATGACGCCGAACGGGACGTGCACGCTCGGCACCTCACGTGAGGTGAGGTTGAGCGGCTGGTCGTCGAAGAAGATGTGGGGCTTCAACACGTCCAGGATGCCGGCTTTGCCGATGCCGCCGAGGAAAAACGCGTCGTTGACCATCACGCCCCAGCGCTTGAGGCTGAGCACGGCCCGCTCGTGCGCGGGGGCGCCGCGGGCGGTGACGATGGAGACCCGGACCCGGTTGCGGTAGTCGGGGTTGGCCAGCCGGTGCTCCTCCTCGCACCGCTGGATCCGGTTGACCGCCGCCAGGAAGTTCTTCAGCGGCCCTGGTTCCAGCGGCGTGACGGCGTTGGCGACCTCGTGGCTCTGGAAGCGGTCCAGCCCCTCGGCCTGCATCACCCGTTCCGAGGAGTCGCTGGCCAGCACGCCGTCGAAGTCGAAGGCGATGCGCAGCTCGTCGTCCCGCTCGTCGTCGACGAAGGTGGAGTCCAGCACGCGGCCGGCCGGCAGGCCCGCGTCGACCGCCTGGCGGACGTCGCTCTCGTTGGCGGACAGGAAAAGGCACATGTTCAGCGCCGGCATGAACCGGTAGGGCGCGCGGCCCTGGGTGAAGATCGCGCGGGTGATCGGCAGCTGGTGGTGGGCGATGGACCGCATCACCCGCAGGCCGGTGTCCGGGTCGTTCTGGGACAGCACGATCACGTCGACCGGGCTGACGTCGTTGAGCGACAGCAGCCGGCGCGCGAACGGGAACGCCACCCCGGGCCGGAGCGGCTGGTCGCGGTGCTGCTCCTGGAACCGCCGGTAAGCCTGCTCGCCGTCCTCCCGGAACACCCGGTCGGAGTCGGCCAGGTCGAACAGCGCGCTGGAGGCGATGCCGACCACCAGGTGATCCCCGACGTCGTAGGCCACCGGCCTATTGTGCCGCGTTCAGGGCGTCGATCAACGCCGGCGCGGTCGCGCCGTCCAGTGACTCGCGGATGATGTCGGCGTGGCCGGCGTGCCGGGCGGTCTCCTCGATCAGGTGCAGCAGGATCCAGCGGGCGTTCCACTGTGCCGCGTCGGTCAGCTTGCACGGCACGTCCAGCGACGGCAGGGCATTGAAGATCTTCTCGGTGCGCGCGGCCGTCTCCCGGTACGCCGCGAGGTGGCTGGCGATGGTGTCCTCGGGCCCGAGCACGAACTCCTTCGACCAGTCGTCCGGCGGCCACTCGCCGGGCAGTTCCCGGCCGTCGAGGGCGGCCAGCACCCAGCGGCGCTCAGTCCGGTTCGCGTGCCGCAGCAACGCCAGCACCGACAGGGCGCTCGCCGTGGACGTCTTGCCGGCGTCCGCGTCGGTCAGGCCCTGCACGCTCGCCATCAGCGCCTCGCGCTGGTTGGTCAGGAACGCGAGCAGGGCGGCCCGCTCGTCGGTGCCGACCGGGGGAGTCATCAGTGTCGCCATGCGGTCATCCTCCCGTAGATACCTGACAGCTACTGGCAGGTTTTGGCGGTCCGGCCCTTCCATGCGGCGCCGCGGCCCAGCCAGTGCCGGCGGGCCGAGTCGACCGTCATGGCGGTGTACAGCACCGCCACCGCCGGCAGGGCCGGCGCCAGCCACACCGGCAGCCGGTAGAACCGGAGCATCGGCACGTAGGTCCCAGCCATTACCACCCAGCCCAGCAGGCCCAGCAGCCTCGTTTCCGTCGGCCCCGCAACCACCGCGAGCGGCGGCACCACGAAGATCAGCAGCAGTCCCAGCACGCACCCCACCAGCAGCAGCGGCGAGTTCCGCAGCTGCGTGTAGGCCGAGCGGGCCACCATGTGCCACAGGTCCTTGAGAGTCGCGTACGGCCGCCGGCTGCTGACCGACGTCGTCAGTCCCAGCCAGGTGCGGTGCCCGCCGGACTTGATCAGCTTCCCGAACGCCACGTCGTCGATCAGCGCGTCCTTGATCGCCGCCAGGCCGCCCGCCCGCTCCAGCGCCTCCTGCCGCACCAGCATGCAGCCGCCGGCCGCCGCCCCCACCCGCGAGCTCGGGTCGTTCACCTTGCCGAACGGGAACAGCAGGCTGAAGAAGTACACGAAGGCCGGCACGATCAGCCGCTCCCACACCGTTTCCGTGCGCAGCAACGCCATCTGCGACACCAGGGCCCGGTCGTCGCCCACCGCCGCCGCCACGAGCCTGCGCACCCCGTCCGGCGGGTGCGCGATGTCCGCGTCCGTGAACAGCAGGTACTCCCCGTCGCTGGCCGCCCGCACCCCCGTCTCCATCGCCGCCACCTTGCCCGCCCACCCCGGCGGCGGGCCCTCGCTCCGCACCACGTCCAGCCGCCCCGTGCCCACCGCTCTCGCCGCCTGCGCCGTGCCGTCCGTGCTCGCGTCGTCCACCAGCACCACCCGGAACGGTCCCGGGTAGTCCTGCCCCAGCAGCGTCGGCAACGTCAACGGCAGCACGTCCGCCTCGTCCCGGGCCGGCACCACCGCCACCACCGCAGGCCACCGGCCCGGCGGCCGCCCCTCCGGCAGCCGCCACGTGGTCCGCCAGAAGCCTCCATGCGCCAGCAGCAGATACAGCCACGCCAGCGCCGATACCCCGGTCACGATCAACACCCGGCGAGTATTGCCGATCATGGCCGGGTTTCCCGGAGCGACAGACCAGAACAGGGGGGAGACTGGGGCCCGTGATGATCCGGAAGAGCATCCACGGACAGAGATCCACCGTCAGTCGCCTGATCGCCGCGCTGGAGCACCGGGAGCTGACGGTGTTCGCGCACATCGACCACGCCGAGCACGCGCGGCGGGCGGAGCTGCAGTTGACGCCGATTGACGTGGTGGTGTTCGGCAATCCGCACGCGGGGACGCCGCTGATGGTCAGTGACCCGCGGGTGGGCCTGGATCTGCCGCTGCGGATGGTGGTGTGGCAGGACGGGGAGATGGCCTTCGTGGGCCACCACGACCCCCGGGAGCTGGCCGCGGACTATGAGGTGGCGGAGCACAAGGAGGTCCTGGACCGGATGGCGGAGCTGCTGGAGGCGGTGTCCGTGGAGGCGGCGGGGGAGTGACAGAGTTGACCTCGTGCGAACGAAGTACGTGGTGATGGCTCTTGTTCTCGGCGCGGTGGCGGTGGTCGGGGTGGCGGGCCTGGTGGTCTGGGCCCCGGCGGCGACGTCGACCCAGGCGGCGGCCCCCAAGCAGTGCGTGAAGCCGGACGAGGTGGACATCTACCTCCACAACGACGCGGAATTACCCCAGGTTCAGGCGCAGGTGCTGGCCACGCACCAGGACGTGGAATCGGTGGTCACGCAGACACAACAGCAGACGTTCGAGGAATTCCAGCGGATGTTCGCCGACCAGCCGGACGTGCTGAAGACGGCCCGCGCGGAGGCGTTGCCGGCGGTGGTGAAGGTGCGGCCCAAGCCGGGGGCCTCGGCCAGTGCGCTGGGGGACCGGCTGACCCAGCAGTTCCCGCCGCCGGCGGAGATCCACCGGCTGATCTGCAGCGAACTCCAGTGATTCGAACACCCGGGAACGGGTGGCCGAATGCGCCTTGTCTACCCGCCGATCGGACGGTGTCCGATTCGCGGCTTCCCTCATAGAGTGACCCCTAATGGGTGACTTTGGGGAGGAAATATGACAGGGCGCTTACGCGCGCTCGTGGCCGGTGTCGCGTTGGTGGCGCCGTTGCTCACCGTGACGGGCACCCCGGCGACGGCGGCCGAGGACACGTCGTACAAGATCCCGTCGATGCTGCGGCAGCAGGTGGATCAGGTTTCCCGCCTGGGGGCCGGCAAAGCCAGACAGCTGACCGCGAATGCGGTCGAGCTGGACCAGAACGGCATCGGCGTCCAGGTGTACGCCGACGGCCCGGTCAACGCGGACCAGGAGAACCAGCTGCGGTCGCTCGGCGTGACCGTGAAGACCAACGCGGCCGACCTCGCTGCGGTGCCGGGGGCCGACCTGCCGGTCGCCGGCCTGGTCAGCACGGTGGTGCCGCTCGACAAGCTCGACGCGGTCGCCGCGCTGCCGTGGGTGTCGACGCTGCGGCCGAGCCTGCGGCCGGCGACGGACGTGGGGCCGAACACGGCCGAGTCCGTCAAGCTGCACAAGGCCGACATCGCCCAGCAGCACGGCCTGACCGGCAAGGGCCAGACGGTCGGCGTGATGTCCGGCGACGCCGACCACGTCGCCGAGTCCATCGCCCGCGGCGAGCTGCCGCCCGACGTGAAGATCCTCAGCCAGGCCTCGTACGACAACGACGAGGGCACGGCGATGATGGAGATCGTCCACGACATCGCCCCCGACGCGAAGCTGATGTACGCCACCAGTGGCGACACCCTGGCCGACTACGTCAAGGGCTTCCACGACCTGGCCGCCGCCGGAGCCACCATCATCACCGAGGACCTGGCCTTCGACGACGAGCCCGCCTTCCAGCAGGGCCTCGGCGCGACCACCGCGGAATCCCTGGCCAAGCACGGCATCTGGGTCTCCTCCTCGGCCGGCAACCTCGGCAGCCGGCACGCTCCGCGCGTGCAGGCCAAGGGCACCGGCCGCACGCCCGACGACCAGACGAGCGCGCAGACCAACTGCCCCGCGCCGATCCGCAACACGGTGAACCTGCGCGGCACGGACAACACGTACAACCTCAACCTGCTGCCCGGCGCCTCGGTCATGCCCACGTTGCAGTGGAGCGAGCCGCGCGCGATCTACCCGACCACGGGCCAGGGCGGCTTCACCGACCTCAACCTGTACTTGGTGGACGCGGCCGGCAACTGCCTGGCGTGGAGCAATGCCAAGCAGGCCAACGGTGTCGGCGACACGCTGGAGCAGTTCACGTACACCAACACCACCGGCGTGGCCCAGGCGGCGCGGCTCGTGGTGGACGTGGCCGGCACCTCCTCGGCTCGGGCCGTGCCGACGCTCGACCTCCGCTGGCGCGCCCTCTCGGCCGGCGTGCAGACGCTGGACCCAATCGACCGCGCGGGCTCGTTGAACCCGGACTCCAACTACCTGGGCTTCGCGACCAGCGCGGGCGCCACGGACGCGACCAACTCGGTCGACCCGAAGACCAGCCCGCTGGAGGCCTACAGCGCCGCCGGTCCGGTGCAGCTGATCACCACGACCCACTGCCCGGGCAAGGGAATCGGCCCGTGCAAGGGTGTTCCCGGCGGGCGCGACCGGACCGCCCCGGCCCCGACCTACACCGCGACCGACGGTGTCCAGGTCAGCGGCGTCGGTCCGTTCGGCGCGGGCACCTGTCCCTCGCTGAAGCCGGGCGACTGCCGCTTCTACGGCACCTCGGCCGCGACCCCGAGCTCCGCCGGTGTCGCCGCGCTGACCAGGCAGGAGTTCGGCGGCAAGTGGCTGTCGCCGGAGCTGCTGACGTTCATCCTCAAGGCCCGGGCCGTGCACCGCGACGGTGACGGCTGGGGCGCGGGCGTGCTGAGCGCCATCTAGTAGTACTTCGTTAAGTCGGGTGAACTTGCTTATGTTGCGGGTGATCCGTGCCGTTGATCATGTCGTGAAGCTGGATGAGGTGGAGCGCCTGCGTGAAGAGCTGGAGACGTTCGCTGGCGAGATGCTCGACTCGGTACGACGCAAGGACCAGCGACGCTGGGGCGCCTGCTACCTGCGCGGGCTGATGGTCGACGGCAGACGCAAGTCGATCCAGCCGATGGCCGCACGGCTGCCCGACGGCAACGAGCAGGCCCTGCAACAGTTCGTGTCCGCCTCACCGTGGGACCCGACGCCGGCACGCGCCCAGCTGGCCCAGCGGATGGCC
>Ga0307511_10006578_pt1 | contig 11705 bp, 17 predicted proteins | sample 13_EM_MG_FD_200266 | JGI IMG/M metagenome (GOLD analysis project Ga0307511, IMG submission 200266) | Populus trichocarpa ectomycorrhiza microbial communities from riparian zone in the Pacific Northwest, United States - 13_EM | ecosystem: Host-associated > Plants > Roots > Unclassified | place...
TGAAGAACAGCTTGATATCGCTATCCACCGAGGAACGTTCGACGTCATGCAGTTTAAACACCTCCGTGATGGGCCGAAGTGATTCCAGTCGGAACCCAGAGCGGATTCGAGGTTCTGGCCGACCGGTGATGAAGAACTTGACCTGCGGAATCTCGTCCACGTAGCGGGAGAGTATGGAAAGTATGGCGGATGCTGGTTCTTCGTCCTTGCACTCGTCGAGGGCGTCGATGACGATGAGGGTTGGAATCCGGGTGGCCTTGAGTGGGCCAACTATTGCTTTCTCCAGCTGGGAACAAAGAGACTCCCGCCCAATGTCAGGATTGGCCCTCAAGACCCGGAGTAACTGTTTTCGGAAGGGTGCGTATCGATGAGCGAGTTGGAATGCCAGTGTCGGGAAGATGGCGTGAAGGTTACTCCTGTCCTCGAAATCTCGCGAACAAAAGAAGCTCGCGCCAAGTTTCCCATCCGCAAAGCTGACCTCCGCAAATGTCTGGGTGATGGTTGACTTTCCTGTTCCAGCGAGGCCATTCAACCAAAACACACGTTGGTCCCGCTCATCCATCAACCATCGCTCGATCTGCAGGAGGACAGCTTTCCTGGTTCCCTTCAGGCATCCCTGCCTCTTCCCGGAGAGGTATCCGGCGTCTGCAGTGCGATGCATGCCGTTGAGGAGCGACAGATCCGCGGCGTCCTATTTGCCGGTTAGTACAGTGTGGAAAGCATGACATGCAGCCAGATTCACAATGAGCCGGCAACTCTTATCATAGATGTCTTGCTGCAGTGAGGTCTAGGGGCAACGTTAGCACGTTGAGCATAATTTAAGCTGACGTTATGCTAGTACAAACCTGATAATCCATCATGGAATCGCGAATATCCTCAGCCAGACCACTCAATTTCTCCGCATCCTTAACGTTTTTGAAAAACCCCTTGACTTTGCCTTGCTCCACCAACGGTTCTAGGTCTCGGAGAACGTTTTCCAGTTTCCTAGAAGTTTCCTGACGTCAGGCCTGGGTCTCCACCGTAATAGTCAGTGATGTACCGTTTGAGTACCTCCCTTCTGTCTCCCTCCTTGGTCTCGCCTTCCGGAACAGGTGCACGCAGTGACTCGGCAAGACCTTCAACGCGGGGTATCAATGATTCCACTGCCTGGCGATTCGCCATCGCTTGCTAATTCAGCAACCGTGAGCGATGTGTATGGTGTAGTGAGATAGCATACCGTACATCATAATGCTTCAGGACGGCAGAGAGACCGCCCGCGACAGATTTGAGAGGAGTGAAGACGTCCGACGATTCCTTCACGATATCGATGACAAGCTTCGTTGAGGCGTATGTAGTCAACTTCCAATTCGATTCGTCCTCGTACGCAGCACTAGGATCGACGATATAGCTTGAAAGCTTCACGGGTTTGCTCTTGTTGGTATCGGGAACAGGGAGATGACCGGAGACGACTGAGATCTCTGGCGTCGTGCCGGCTGTTTCACACAAACGAAATGAGCCAGGGTCTGTTGGAACTGAATTCACGTACCGTGGGGCTTCCGCCTTCGCGAGGTCGAAGAAGCAGACTCGGACGGCCTGATCCCAAGATGCGATTGTGGATCCGAAAGCGCATGCGCAGGGTCCGAGTCGTTCTTTTTCGTATCGCCCCTGCTCCCTGCGCGGTCATCACCAGTACCCTTTCCCCCTGAGCGGCCCTTTGATCGGGCGGCGAAGATTTTTGGAAACGGCATGGAGTTCCTGGGCTGGTGTTGTGAGGATGGAAGGAGCCATAGGCAACACCGGGCGGGCGGCCTTTATCCAGCCGCTGGCGCGGACATAGTACGCGAAGTATGCATATGGTAATTGCTTTTCTTTCTTTCTTGAATCTGCCCTTCTATACCGCTACAAGTACCTAAGTTACGACAAAGTAGTCTAAGACTCGGTGGCCGGAACGGGGGTCCTGACACGAAAGGGGATAGTAACCCAGAAATGGGAAAAAGAGGGGAGGGATGGAGGAAGCGGACCGAGATGGGAAGGGGGGATAAATGATGAAGGGGCGAAGGAGGAAATAAATAGGCATTACCACTGTCCAGTGTCATAAAGTCGTTACTGCAACTGCCTACTATGCCGGGGCAACGAGCCGGGAGAAAGACACCCATGACAACCCACACATAACATCGTGGAGCACCACTGTGCATCCAAACCACCTCAACCAATGGACTTTTTGCGTAACTATAACCCAGTCGAGGGTTCACCATAGGCAGGATTTTGTCTTGTATTTATCCGGACCGGTGATGTTTCCTTTTGTATCGGTGGTCGACCGTCTTATTGGGAACCCCATGAGCGGCTGGCTGCCGGCATCAAAGGCCGACACAGCTCGCCATGTGGGGGACAGCTTTTGCGTTGTCGATTTCTTACGTGTGTACTACGGAAGAAACCTAGTTGAACTTTGGGACATCGTACTTACCTCCCTTCAGAATCTGCAGGAGCGACGAATATTAATGAGATCACGGAAAAGGACGGATAAGCGGGAGACAACGTACCAGTTTGAACCTTCCTCAGCTCCTCGCTCTTCTCTCAATCCCCCCCGGAGAAAGTCAAATTAGCGTCAACCTAGTCTATCACATCATTCCAAGTTCAGTCGATTCTCTTCGCGAGTCTCGTAGTTCCACCGTTCTCCTCTCTCCCTGCGATTCTCGGCAAGGAGCGGTTGAACGGCAGCAGGTGCTCCGACTGGAACAGCAACGCCGTTCTATTGAAACACCCTCTTGACCCTTACCTTGTGCGTGTCCTACATTGAATGGAAGCGCAACGCAGAGGAAATCAAACTTATCTGGAGGAAGGGCCGCCCCCCTCCTCGTAACTCTCCTGTTGCCAAACACGATACCAAACGGGTCATCGTAGGCCCCGTTCTTGGAAAGGTTTCCGGGGTGTTGTGGTTAACACCAATATCCACGAATCCCAAACTTGTGGATTGAGTCCACGACACAGCCTTCGCCCTGAAGTCGCAGGGGTGGTCCCCCAATCTATTTGTACGTACTACGGCCTTTGAGTCATTGCGAAGGTGGTCCGTGCCGTTCGGCTGTTGCTCTGGACTACGGTGATTGTCAGCCTACATCCAAGCTGTGGCTATCATTGCTGAGTTTCCTCTCTGGACCTTTCGACTTTGGAAATTGACAGAGGATCGTCGCTTGGCAGTTGCGAGGTTGCTCGAGATCGTGCGGGGATCCGACCATGGAATCACCTACAAGCAGGAACCTCACAAGTCACTCAAGTGATGTGCTGGTGTGCTGAGATCCGGTGCCTAGAGCTGAAGGAACCCACGCCATGTGCTCCTGCGGGTCTCGATACTGATACCATTACGATCACTAGTGGCCGCTCGACCTCATCACGAACACCGGCTTGGTGCACAATGCGCGTAACGACCTGAGGGTTGCGTGACATGTGCTATATAACTCATCCGAGACAGCTGCACGACATCCCCTACCTTCGTTTCCTCCCCTCATCCCCAGAAACGACCTCACTCTCAACTTGAAGCCCATAATACTTCTTCATCCGTTCAATGTGAACATCCCCAAGCGCAGCCATCGGGGTGAGAACTCCAGCGCCTCCGACTTGCTTATACGGGAGTTTGTCGAAGTTCAACGCGAGCGCAAGAGCAGCTTCGGAAATTATACGGGCGGTTCCGAAGTACCCAGGATCACCGTCAGCCTTGATGACCGTCTTAATTTTGGATGACCCGGAGTTCGAGATGTTCGTGATTTCGAAGAAGCCCTCCCTAGAGCACATAATGTGGTCAGCAGTGTCACTCCAAAGTAAGAAGGAGGGCTGCGCACGGGGAGGGCCCGGTACCGGGCTGTGGTAAGATACGTTTGAGAACCCACCGTGTCTTCAAAGATGTTAGAGCGAGTACTCAAGCTCCAGGAATTGGGGAGAGACTTACAGGCGGGAATAGGATACCGGCGAGGAACACATATAGTACGAGTACATATAAGACTGCTTGATGGTATTTGGATTTGGCGGCGATCTCTGAATACACGAAATTATCGCCGTAAACGTTCTCCGGGTGCCGGTCCCGGGACCGCTTGAAGAGCGACCAGGTGTGTTGTACCACAGGTCGATTTATGCTGTACATGAAAAACGTTCCACCATACCAGACTCTGTCGCCGACTGGGACGGTCTGGATGAGTTTCGCGGGCTTGGTGGGAGCTCCCTTGGCTGTGGCAGAGTTGGTGAACGAGTCTTCACTAGAGTGTAGAGGGGCCAACTCACGTTCGCGGTAGGAATAGTCCTTCAAGGCCTCAGCGGTAGCCTTGGGTATCTCCTCGATACTGGATATCACTGTAGCTAGGGTTCCACCAGAAGGCCCTCCCTTGAGCCGGTACAAAGAAACAGAATCCTCGATATATGCGGATGGCCCGAGAACGGTTTTCGCAGTCTTGTTGGCGAGGTAAACGACGAGATCGGCGGGGACCGAGTCGAAGCCACAGCAGGGGATCACGATCGCGTTGTTTTTGTGGGCCAGGTGGTCGTACCTTTTTTTCCGAGAGTGTGTTTAGTAAGGGATGAGGAGATGGGATGGTTATACGAACTTTTGGATCACGGTTTTGACGAAATGAGGTTCTCCGGCCAGATCGACGTAGTGGATTCCATGACTCGCGCAAGCTCTATCGGGATATAAGCAACCACCTGAAAGGTCATAGGAAAATGTACGCACCGGACGACGTGGTCACCGTACTTCCAATACGGTCCAACGGCATTGATCACGACCTTGGTTTGAGTGACGGCGGCTTCAACCGACCCGTAATCCCCAATGTTTATAACCAGAACCCCGACTTCATTATCGAGCTTGAGTTCCCTCTTGAGGTCTTCCAACTTCTTTTGTGATCGCCCCGCGATGGCGAACGTGAATGGGGTCGAACCGGAGCGTTCTGGGTGAGAGTTGAGGTACTCGGTTATGTATTTCCCGGTGAAACCTGGAACAATCGTAATCCTCTTCAGTGGCTCGTGTCATTGTGGTGTCACCGGTTTGCATACCGGTTGCGCCGAGAACAAGGACGTCGTAAGGCATTATCGGAGAGAGTACCCAAGGAGGAGAGGGTGTTTAAGTAATGAGAGTGAGTTTGATGGTAAGTTGGCTGGACCCGAAACGATTGATCGAACGTTGATCAGAATGGCCAGGTCCTCAGGTCCTCAGGGATGGGCGGCGTTGCGCTCGACGGAGGGTGGCACGAACAACGCTCAAGGGTCCGCTGGGGTGTTCCAATCGCACTAGATAAGCAGGAGTTCGTCGCGACTGGTGGGGACCTACGCCTCGATCAGCACGGGCGGCTGAGGAGACTAAAAGTCCCGGGCGCTCAATTGAAGGGTCCATCAAAGTTTCATGGCGATCCTCGTTGCTCGTCTCGTCGTTTCACTCTTTCCTCCTTGTGATGCTCGGCAAGCAGTGATGCTGGTCGGGTGCACAACACGTGCAACGACTCGAGAGTCGCGTGAGATGGCTATAGAATCTATTCGAGACAACTACACGACATCCCCTACCTTTGTTTCCTTCCCTCAGGACCTGAAACGACCTCGCTCTCAACTTGAAGCCCATAATTCTTCTTCATGCGTTCGATAAGAACCTCCCCAAGCGCGGACATCGGGGTGAGAACTCCAGCACCTCCGACCTGCTTGTACGGGAGTTTGTTGAAGTTCAGTGCAAGCGCGAGACCGGCCTCGGAAATTATCCGAGCAGTTCCGAAGTACCCAGGTTCGCCGTCAGCCCTGATGACCGTCTTGATTTTGGATGAGCCGGAGTGTGAAATGTTCGTGCCTATGAAATAACCCTCCCTAAAGTACGTGGTGCGGTTAGTTGAGCCGTTCCGAAGGAAGTGGGAAACATGTTTACCTGCCGGGCCCAGTACCGGGTTTTGGTAAGATACGCCTGAGAATCCACCGCGTCTTCAAAGATATTAGAACGGGTACACAAGCTTCAGCAACGGGGAGACTCACAGGCGGGAATAGGATACCGGCGATGAACGCCGATATTGCGAGTACATATATGACCGCTTGATGGTATCTGGGTTTGGCAGTGATCTCGGAATACGTGAAATTATCGCCATAAGCCTTCTCCGGGTATTGAGCCTGGGACCGCTTGAAGAGCGACCAGGTGTGTTGTACCGCGAGTCGATTGATGCCGCCCATATAGAAGATTCCACCATACCAAGTCTTGCCGTCGACCTGAACGGTGTGGATGACTTTCATGGGGGTAGGACGTCCCTTGGCTGTGGCAGAGTCAGTGAACGAGCCATGACTAGAATAATGAAGGGACCGTCTCACGCTCGCGATAGGAAAAGTCTTTCCAAGCTTCGGCAGCAACTGAGTTCGGGACATCCTCGACGCTAGAGAATGCTGTGTCCAGGGTCCCGCCAGAAACGCCTCCCTTAATTTGGTACATTGAAATAGAATCATCGATATACGCAGATGGCCCGAGAACAGATTTTGCCGTCTTATTGGCGAGGTAAGCAAGGGTATCCGCGGGGACGGAGTCGAAGCCGCAGCCTGGAATCAGGATTGCATTGTTTTTGTGGGCAAGATAGTCGTATCTGTTTTTCGAGGGTAAGTTTGGGGAACGGCGAAACGGGATCGGTTGACGGACTTTTGGATTATTGTTTTGATGAAATGAGGTTCTCCAGCCAGGTCGATGTAGTGGATTCCATGGGTTGCACAAGCACTACCGGAATGTAAGCACCCGTTCGCAGAATCATAAATAAATATAAAAAAGCACGCACCGGACGACATGGTCACCGTACCTCCAAAACGGTCCAATGGTGTTAATCACGACCTTGGTCTGGGTGACGACGGCCTCAACCGACGCATAGTCCCCAATGTCTATAACGAAGACTCCGACTTCACGACCAAGCTTGAGTTCTCCTTTGAGCTCTTCCAATTTCTTCTGTGATCGTCCCGCAATGGCAAACGCGAACGGGGTCGGACCGGATCGTTCTGGATGAGAGTTGAGGTACTCGGTTATGTATTTCCCGGTGAAACCTGGAGCAGTCGTAACCCTCTTCAGCAACTCGTGTCATCGTAGTGTCGGTGGTTTTGCATACCGGTTGGACCGAGAACGAGGATGTCGTAGGGCGTCATCGGAGAGAGAAACCAAGAGGAGTGACGGTGGCACCAGTCTGTGCTGGCTGGGTCTGAAACGGTTGAGCGTTGATCCGCACGGGCAGGAGTTGGCGGCCTCCGCGCCCAGGAATAACCAAGACTCACTACCGGAACGTTCCAAATCCGTTCAGCCTTCTAGACCCTGGATTCTGGTTGGAGAGAGGAGGGATATGGTTCGGAGCGGGTGGCAGTTGAAAGGGGAGACGCGCCAACGCAAGGGCGTCCATCTCTATCGAAGGTGGTGGGGGAAATAGAAGTGATCAAAGGGGCTGGAAGTAATATGGATGTAGGCTGAACTGCAAAACAGTACCAGTGACTGTGATCGAAAATGAGTGATCCATAACCGTAACGTGCTCAAAACTCCAGCCACTGACAAGCGGGGGGGATGTCCCGAGGTTTGGCGCCTTAGAGGGGAGAGCTCAAATCGAAAACACGATACACACCATGCAACGATTGCAAAACCAAGAAACAGGGCGAGACTCCCACACACCCGACAAGTTCCACTGCGCCATAAATGCCATACAATCTCCTCGGACGTTGTGAGTGGATTTAGGACGCGGACCAGAGCGTCTGAGGCGCATTCGTAAAATTAAAATAAAGGGGAAAAATGCACGCCTTCCATGCGGACGTGTCCACCGACATGCGGGAGACTGTGGCAGGAAGGATCATACCCCTTGGAATAGGCACAAAACCCCAAGGTACGCCCAGATCGCGCTAGGGATGATTGTATTATCCATTCGGTCAGGCGGGGTTGCGGTCGGTTGCGAACAATAGAGTGTGTTCGTCCCTGTAGCCAGTGGCGTGCGTAAGGAAATATTCGGGGACTTCTAAGGAAGGCATAGAAATCTCGACCACCGTGTCAAGTCGTCGGCAGCGCGGCCCTCGGCTACCGGCACCCTCCAACGATGCGGCTGGGTGGGAACACGCTCAATCTTGCGTGCAGGAGCCGGCACATCATCAGCAATTCACGAACTGTCATCCAACCTGTGTCGCACACCAGCTGGGATATTTCAATGTGATTCTCGGTGGGAGTGGTGGCCGCTAAGTACCAGGGGCAGGGCGCCAGCACAAAAGGGAGGGTCTGGTGTGAAAACGTCTCAACACCGTTGGGTGTATAAAAAACGTGGTACGCTTACAATGGAGGTAGCATTCGGGGATGCTCTTTGCTGCAAATCGAGGGTCATTAGTTTGAATGCCCTCGGGAGCAGAGTCCATCGATTCACACCCCACAACGAGGTTTAGTGACGGTGTGGCCATCGCAAGAACGATTACCTCCTGATAACATATATTTGTTCGAAGACCAAACCAGTTCGTAAAGAGCATCCGATGGTGGCGGGTTATATTTATTCAACTAGTCACCAAACGGACCATTGAACGAGGGAGTTCAGGACAACAAGACGTATCCTCGTGAGCGGAGATTACCCCCGATTCCCCGCAAACAAATTGGGGGAACAAATTGAGGGAACAAATAACCCACACTTCTGCAACCATCGGTGGTATTCTCTCAACATTGCAATTACCACGTGTCGTGCCAGAAGGATTCTTCGGGGAAGATGCGGGGAGGTCGAAGGGTGCAACGGCTAGTATGCTTAGCCCTCCTCTGCGGAGATACATTTGTGGGCAGCCCAAGATTATGGCTCGAGGGCCTACAGGTAAGCCGGATAGTCCCGTACGTGGAATCGGGTCTGGGTCGCGGTAAGAGAGGCGGCAACTTGAAGAGGAGCGAAGAATGGACCGATCGTGGGAACCATTTGATGAGGGGGTTACCCATCACGTCGTGGAATGCACGGAAGGTCCATTCCAGGGCTCGGTTGACCAAGGACTGTAGCTGACCCCTCCGGACTCGGACTCACACCATTCATTCAAGGTGGTCCACTTAGGCTCCGACTACATGACCTGTTGCTTGGATTGTCTATAAAAGCTAGAGGGTGCTCTGCTCATGTCTCTCATCGGCACTCCAGTCGTTCCCAGCCAAAGTAGCCTTCTCAAGTCTCTTCATCATGCGCTTCTCTACCATCTTCACTGTCCTCGCCGCCGGTGCCATGGCGTTTGCCAGCTCTGTACCAGAGATCGTAGCGAAGAGATCCAATACCGACATCATCAACGTCTTCCACGACCTCGGCGACAAGTGCGACGGCATCATTCCCAAGTTTGGCAACTGCCATGACGATATGTGCTCCGCTTCCATTTGCGCCGAGCTCATCGTCGCCATCGACGAGTGTACCACTGCCCTCGGTGGTCTTACTGGCCTTGGCACGCTCGCGGTTGCTCAAGCCGTTGTTGACGTTGTCGTCGTAAGTGGTGGTCAACTTCCAGGATTCTACTCCACTAACACTGCCTTCCAGAAAATCGCGGTCGGTCTCAAGGACCACAAGACCCAGTGTGGTACCGGGTGCCCCGGTTTGATCACTATCTACGCCGATGTCGATGTCTCGCTCTCTGCGTGTTTGAAGGTGGTCCTCGATTTGTGCTTTGGTTTGCTTGCCTTTGTCACCTCTCTGTGGGTTCTTGATGTCTACTTGCCCCTAAGTTCTGTCGCTGACCCCCTTTTACAGCCTCCTCGGGTTGTTGCTCACCTTGCAGGATATAGGCCTCACCTTGGTCATTGCCATCTGCCACTTGCTTTGAGCGAGAGTTCCGCTTCCGATCTGTACCCGCAAGGGTCGAAATATAAGTCCTATTCGAAATCAGATATATGTAAAAGACTAGGCGAATGTGATTAGATTGAATTTCCTCCGTGTATTCGGAGCTTCTCTTTCGATGACCGTGGTGCTAGTTTCATCCCCTGTTCGTTGAGTTAAACTCTAGAGTTCGGCTCGATCGGATCCGCTATGCTCTTGAATGACTCGTACAGGGGCATATAGAACTGGATATAAGGCCGTGGGCGGTTCAGCCAGTGTCACTCGCCCACCAAACCATGCTTTCCAATACCGGAGTCAGCCCCCCTCAACGCTCAGTACTCTCAGTCGAGATGGTCCCCCTGCCAGCTGATCTCCATCCTATGTCGCGCCAAGCTATACTCATAGCGTGTCATCATATGGGGATGCCAATTGACCCCCGCTACCTCCCCCGCGCACCGTACATTGGGAGGTATCATCCGTACCATTGTCTTTCGGCGGGAACGATGCGAACGTATGACGAATTCAGAGAGGGCAATGGTAAGAGACCCCCTCTCAAGTGTGCAGGATGGAAAACGTCTGAACTTCAGGGTGCGTGTTTTTCACAGCAGAGGGGGGGAGCTGCAACGAGACGTTAAATCCGACTAGCGGTGAGGAGGTCTTGAGCGAAGAGAGAAAGAGAGAGATGAGGCAAATGTATAGGCGGAGGATGAGTCGAGTGAAGAGTTGGGCCGAGAGGGTATACTATGAGTCCACTTGCTGTGGGGATGATAGCTCCCAGGGGAGTAGACAACCGCGCGCTCGCCGACGATCTTCTGGGTCAATCTACGCTCGTAGAAGATCTCAGAATAACCCCCGCCAATAGAACACGGTAACTTTGTTGACTTGATACGGCACATACCCGGAAGATAAAATCTCAGTCACAGATGACATCGATGAAGCGCCAGGGGAGAGGATGAGCTATCGTGGGAAAGTGGCCGGCTTGTGGTGGATGGCCACCATCAACTTCGAAACTCCACACCGCCCCACGCCCGTCATGCAAGCACACACTGTGCGACTCTGCATGGTTCCTACCAAAGACCCGGGGTAACTCGAGGGAATGGGAACACTCTATTCGTCCGCGTCAAGATGCCGCAATGCGGGGTCGGGCGCGTTCTGGAGATGGTTGGAGAGTCCGTGAGTGTTTGGTGCTCCTCGATGACGTTCGCGGTGACGAAGTTGTGACCCTATTCCAGGCCATCATAGGAGACGAGATAGGACTCCTTTTCGCCACATCCTCTGTCCACAACTTCGATATCGACATGCCAGCCGAAATTCTCACCCGTCCAAATCCCCCTCCGGGGAAGTCTCAACTCCCGGATTCGATGCTCAACCTCGAGGTCACTCTTAACACCACAGGTTTCCTTACCTACGAGAAGAAGGATGCGATCCAGAAGTTCAGGAGGATGGCGAACTATATTGCTGCGGCGATGATCTTCCTCAAGGATAACGTACTCCTTGGGCGGAGTCTCCGGTTTGAAGATATTAAGCCGAGGCTTTTGGGTCATTGGGGGACTTGTCCGGGGTTGACGCTCGTGTACGCGCATTTGAACTTGTTGATCAAGAGGGAGAAGGAGAAGATGATATTTGTCGTTGGCCCCGGTTCGCTCAGTTCTGCCTGATCTTAACCCATCGTGATTAACGTTGTGTCTAGGTCACGGAGCACCCGCGATCCTCGCGTCGCTTTGGATCGAGGGGTCCCTCACTAGGTTCTTCCCTCAATACAGTATGGATGCAACTGGCCTCAAGAATCTCATTGCGGGGTTCTCTACACCCAAGGGGTTCCCTTCGCACATCAACGCGGAAGTTCCTGGATCGATCCATGAAGGAGGGGAGCTTGGATACGCCCTCGCTGTGGCGTTTGGGGCTGTCATGGACAAGCCGGAGTTAATCGTCCCGGTCGTAGTCGGCGACGGGGAA
>Ga0307511_10006579_pt1 | contig 11705 bp, 7 predicted proteins | sample 13_EM_MG_FD_200266 | JGI IMG/M metagenome (GOLD analysis project Ga0307511, IMG submission 200266) | Populus trichocarpa ectomycorrhiza microbial communities from riparian zone in the Pacific Northwest, United States - 13_EM | ecosystem: Host-associated > Plants > Roots > Unclassified | place...
TTTATCAAGGTTTTATATCATCATTTTGCACTTGAAGTATCAATAACTCCTTAACTAAAGCATGTTTTATAATAACAAGTCTGATACCATAAGATACCTTTAATTTATGGTAAATATACATCTTAAATGCAGGCCTATCACATAAATGAAAGGATTTATTGATGAGTTTAAGTACTGAGATTGAAAGGACAAAGAGAGGGCCAAACTTAGAAAAGAGATGGTGATTCAGTCCAAACTGGAACACTGTTCAGTCATCGGGTCATATTTACCATAAATTAAAGGTATCTTATGGTATCAGACTTGTTATTAAACTGTTTGAAAGGTGTTATAGGGCAAAATGGGTATTAAACTGTTGTTTTCAACTACTTGTCACCCGTAAATAGATGGACAAACCGAAGTAGTTAATAGGACCTTAACACAACTTCTGCGTGCTATCATTCAAAAGAACTTAAAGAAGTGGGAAGATTGTTTACCATTTATAGAGTTTGCATATAATCGTAGCGTGCATTCTATTACTGAATTTTCACCATTTGAAATTGTGTGTGGATTTAACCCTTTAACTCGCATGGATTTGATTTCTCTGCCTGTTGATGAAAGGGTTAGTTAGGATGGTAATCGTAAAGCATAGGTGGTGAAGACACTCCATGAGAGTGTGCGGCAACAGATTGAAAAGAGAAACCGTGTGTATGCGACCAAAGCCAATAAGGGGCGCACTTGTTGTGTGTTGGTGGGATAATCTCCCTTCCTTGATTCTCTAAATAACTGAAAAATGACTTATCGAAGAGCAACTGACTTCGTGGCATCATCCTTATACTTCTCGTTTGCGAATCAATATTCGTTGGGTGGGGGTTTTCGTTTCCAATAGTGCCGGTGCCTAGGTACAAGTTATCTTTGTATCACACTCCTATCAAACTTGATTTACTTGGCTTTCCGAGAATTGGTGTCTTTGCATCTGGGTCGCTTGACCGCGTGTTTAAGAGGTTCGCATCACTAACAGTCCACACAATGGCAGGACTGTTGATGTTTTGAACCCATCAAACATGGAGCAAACACAAGCTTTGTTTGTCTCCATCCAAGAGTTCATGGATGAAATCCAGCCCTATAAAAGCAGAGGAGAAGAGCAAAACAAAAGGGGGGAGAAAAACGAGAGAGATTGAAAAGGAAGAAAACTTAGAGAGCAAAGGAAGAGAACCTAAAAACCAAATAGGGAAAGAATAGAAAACAATAGCACAGAAGCAAGGATACGGTGTTGATTTAACTGCCGAAAAAAAAAGAAGAGAAAAACACAAAGAACAAAAACACCAAGAGAGTGAGGATGAAACGAAAAAATACCCACAAGAAAAACAAAAAGAGAGAGACATAGGGGGGAAGAACCCAATACTAGTGAGAAGAATGACTAAAGAAGAAATAAACAAAAACAAAAAACAAAGGGGAAAAAGGAGCATTGTCCAACCAGAAGGACGCTATCAACTTCGTCTCGAACAGCAGCAACCACGTAAAATCTTCTTTTCCCCTGTTGGCATTTTCATTACCCTGTTTTTGAAGCAACCCATATGGCTGGGCTGGATCCAGCCTATAAAACAATTAAAAAGGAAGAAGAAGAACTATTGAGATTGGGCAAAGCTTGGGCCACAGTCCTACCAGGCCCATTTTCTTTAGGCTAAGGGTGTGTTTGGCAAAATACACTCTTTATCTTTTTTTTTAACTCTTTTTTATTTTGATATCTAGCCAAACAAGCCTTTTAAGATATTAGAAAATTCTGAAAAAAATGTGGGAACCCTTTTGGATTTATTTGTGGGTTCCTCGCACTTTTTTTTGGCTACTTTACTTAGTAATGAGTTTTAAACTTATAATGTGAAATACGAATCTAGTATACAATACATATCTGTCTTTTCTTTTTTTTCTCAGAAAATAATAATATTAACATGTGTTTTGCTTTTAATTCAAATTTTACCGGTATATTCATTGGTACCAGAGTCAGGAATATTCATATTCACTAATGTCAGAATTAGAAATACCCTCGATGTTCGCTAACGTCAGAGTTAGGAATATTGACAATAGAATTGAAAATTATTCTGAACCCCAATTATTATTGACGCCAAAGTCATGAATACCATACCTTTTTTGTAATATTTATCAACACTGGAGTTGGAAATATTTGTAGTTGAATATTCACTGACACGTTAGAGTCAGAAATATTATAAGCAAACCATTAAAAGCATAAGACAACAAATCCTTAGCAATTCAAGACATTTAAGGAGTGATAATATCTTCTCTTTTGTGTAACCAGTCCCATACTGTAGAATCTCTATTGACCAGTTAGAGTTCCTAGTAACTGTAATACTAGTTGACGACTTCTTAAACTAGACTTTTTTCCCCGTAAGAATAAGATGCCAGATATATGTTCTTTTCTCTAAAAATTTAAAGTTGGCCATGATGGTAGGTGCGACAGGAGCGAAAGGCTTCCTTATGCCATTAGCGCATACCGTACCACGGTCAAGACTTCTACAGCCGCAACCCCTTATTCTTTGATCTACGAGATGGAAGCGGTGATGCTTTTAGAAGTGACAATTTCATCATCAAGGGTTCTAATGGGTGTTGAACTAGAAGAGCCAGAGTGGGCGAAGCTGAGATTTGAACAGTTGAATTTGATCAGCGAAAAAAGACTGGCGGCCATCTACCATCACTAGCTATTCCAAAGTAAAGTGGCTAAGGCATACAACAAGAAGGTCAGGCCAAGAGTGTTTGAAAAAAAGAACCTGGTTTTGAAGAAAATCTTGATAATGTCAGGAAAAGATCGAAGTAAATGGGCACGAAACCATGAAGAGCTATGTGTGGTAAAGAAAGCTTTTTTTTTAGTAGCTTTAATTTTAACCAATATGGACGACGATGATTTACCTGGACCCGTGAACTCTAATATTGTAAAGAAATACTTCCAATCAATTTAAGTGAAGTTTTGCCAAGAATTTTTTGGTGTATTTTCCTTTTCTCCAAAAGAAACTTTGCATGATCTCATAAATTTGGAAATCCTATTTCCATGCTTTTTCACTAAGGTTTTGAAAAATCAAAGTTTTTAGTACAAATGCAAAAGTTAAATTGGTGTTTCTATTTAACAAAAGAGTTTTGGGAACTTGAACAATCTCCTGTTGAGGTAACCAAACACTTAAGAACATGAAAAACAAACTAAACACCATGAAATAACTTTGAATCTGAGTTTTAACAAAATGAATAATGATTTATAATCATAAATGAGAATTCATTTCGCATGATCAAATTAATTACAATGAAGGAAAGCAAAGCTTACCGATCCTAAATGCAAGTGTCTAGGATGAAGAAAGACCATCTTTGATAATCCTCTCACAACACTTAAAATATTTTTTGCGATCCCCAATTGAGCCTAGTAAGTTTCTTAAGAATGAACCCTGACTAAGATCGCACCCACACTAGGGGTAAGTGTGAAGAATAGAAAAGCAATCCGACCGCGAGAATATGCAAAATGATCCTCACTGATAAAAAAATCTGAAACAAAGCTGAATGAAGAAATTGAAAGAATTCACAAGTTTGAGCATGCCGTGCAAAACAACAAATATGATGATGATGCTCAAAACTAAAAAAGAAAAACAAAGATAATGAGTCTAAACCCGACACTAAGGGAGCATAATAGACCATTATGCAAAGTCAATCCTGAGGTCTAAGAATCCATTGACCAAAAGAAGGTCTGGGAACGAGAATTAGTAATCCTTAGGGTCTGTTTGAGATTGTGGTAGCGGTTGCGGTTTAAAGTGCTTTTCGCTTAGAAATGTATCAAAATAAAGTTTTTTTATTTTTTTTAAATTATTTTTGACATCAACACATTTAAACTATTTGAAAACATATATATATTTTTTAATTTTTAGCAAAACAAATTTCAAAATTTGAGGGAACGCGGTTTGCATCACGTTCCCAAAAAAAGCCTTAGTCTTTTATAGCCATCAACCAAAACTCATGTTACATGCATAATAAAGCCCTTTCCAATAATAAGCAAGCAATCTGGATCGGGAAGCAATGCTTTCTTATGCGAAACGAGTTTTTCAAGAAACTTCGGTTGTGCTTTATTATTCATGTAAGTAAAATGAACGCTTTAAAGGTTATGTTTCTTTCCTCTAAAACCCTCAAGTCAAAACATGAACTCTTCTGACCAATAAAACATGAAACAAAAGACCATTTCACATTTTCACTAATAGACAAAAAAATTCTCAATTCTCACAAAACCCTATTCATAGGAATCACTTGGATTATTTTTAGAACAAAATTATTTTTTAAAACGACATCAAAATGGTTTTTACGTTTGGAAATTGGTTTGAAATTCCAAAAATCTTTTTATGAAAGCAACCCCTTTGTTAATAACCAAACACTCTTCTACATAGTATCATCCATGAGAAAACTAAAAAAAAACAGAACAGGATAAAAATACTTAGGGGCATGATCAGGTTAGGGGCAAATCAAGAATATTATAGGGCTGGCTACACGATTCTTCTTCTAGGAAAACAGAGAATGGGAAACAAAGATGCCCAAGTTGTCCATTAACTTTTGAGATAAAGGTTTCCAAATTATGGGGTAGGCCGACATCATTGAACGAGCATCTCCTTCCCAGAGTCGAGTTCATGAATCAAGTAAGCAAAAGTGAAAGAGCTATGAAAGCTTGCCGCGAGGATCAGTGGTTCAAATGACAGAGTTCATAAAGAAAAGGGACCTATATTTCTCAGGTAAACCACATACATGACCACAACACATTGAATTGTGACATTTATAGTGAGTCCACAAAAAGAGTTGTTGATGGATCTAGTAAGATTCTAAGCGCTAAAAGGCTCCCGCTCTTTAGAAATAGCAAGGTTAAAAAGACAACATCTTTGACACTATTCGAATGTGCTTTCAGGCCCTTATAATTCAGATAATGCACTTTCAGGTCCTATCTCTCTTTCTTTTCGAGTTACGCTTTTAGACCCTCATCATTCAAATAGTGTGCTTTTAGGCCCTATCTCTGTTCTTTTTTAATGTGCTTTCTGGCCCTCACATACCGGATAATGCGCTTTATATCCCTTACCTACCAAATAGGGCGTTTTTAGGCCTTATGTTTGATTTCTTTTTCAAGTGTGGTTTCTAGCCCTCGTATACTGGATAATGTGCTTTCTAGCCTTATCCATTGAGTGTGCTTTTCGACCCTTATCTATCAGATAGTGTGCTTTTTAACCCTATCCATTTGAGTGCGCTTTATAGCCCTTACAACAAGATACTGTGCTTTCTAGACATAACCTTTCTTTCTAAGTGTGTTTTAAAGCCCTCACTTCAAACACTTCTTGAAAGATTGACCATTTCTTGATTCGATGAATCCACAATCTCACTCTGTTTTTTTTCTTTACAAGCTTATTGTCTAAAGTCTCTTACAAGACTTTCTTTCGTAAACATTGTAAAGAGGAGGCAACTATTATAATTCAATTTTTGGGTTTCCCTAAAGATTATCCTTTTCTTTTAAAATATTAAAAAAATGAGTGACAAAAATACTAGCAACATGGCAGGAGCAGGCTGAGAAGGGTTGCAGACACATGGAAGAACTAAATTGGCATTTTGGACATAATTGGGAGCCCATGTGTACCTTATGGCACCCAAGATTAAAAGACAATGTAGATTCAAAGACAAGTTAAATGATTAATGAACGAATCTATATAAAAGTTAAGTCCAAGGACTTAATTAGACTTTTAATAGACCAATTTGATTTAAATCATAGGCTAATTATAAGATTAATTAAGTTTAAAAATTAATTTGGGCCAAAACTAAAATAATTAATTAAGTACAAGGACTTAATTAGACTTTTAATGGGTCAAATTAATTTTATTAGAGATTTAATTGGTGAAAACTTAAGTCTATAAGCCTAATTTAGGCTTATTTAAGAAGATTGAAATTTCAAAGGACCAAATTTAATTTCTACAAAGTTAATTGGTTGAAATCAGGGGCACAATTGCAAGAAGAATAAAATTTTGGGGTCAATCAAGGGTCAAAGTGAAGAAATTCAAGACCACCTTTATACAGAAGGCGCACAAATTAAAGGTTCAAATTCAGTTGCAAACAAGGGTGCAATTGAAGAAATTAAAAGTTTGGAGGTCAATCAAGGGTCTAAATGATGAAATTCAAGATCAAGGACCTTTTATGTAAAAGATGTGCGAATTCAGGGTTCAAATTATGTTGCAAATAGAGGTGTAATTGAAGAAATTAAAAGTTTGGAGATCAATCAAGGGTCAAACTAAAGAAATTAAAGATTAAAGACCTTTTTGCAAAAGGCGTGCGTATTCAAGGTTCAAATTCAATTGAAAACAGGGGTGCAATTGAAGAAATTAAAAGTTTAAAGGTCAATTGAGTGCAAAATTGAACAATTTCAAAACCAAGGATTAAGTTGAAAGTGGTGCGCACATTTAGAGGCCAAAATCGATGTTACCAGGTAATACAATCCAAGCAAGGTCAGTTTCAGATTTTATCGTAAAATTTCCTATCATCTAGTGTTACTCTATTGATCATAGCTCCAAATTCAACCGTTGGATCAAGCTGAAACTTCACTAGAAGATTCCAGATGTATTTTTAATACGGTTCAGGTTCAACTTTGGATTCCTTATAGGAAGTATTTGGTTATGTGTTTGAGATTAGTTGTTCATATGGTTCAGATTGAGGTACTTATGCATTCGATTAGTTTTTTGATGGGTAATTCAGCCAGATCAGGAGAGGCTATGCATGAGATGTTTTTGGGCAGCAAAAAAAGTTTATTTGGAGTGTATTTTGGGTCTGATTTGGTCCCTATTAATGAATATGGGTTTGGGTCACATAAGGTTCAAAGTTGGTTTGAGTTAATTAAGATGTTAAGATCAAATCAAATTTGTATGGGATTGATTTCCTAATTCTACAAGGACTTAAATCATCAAAATATTCTCATAAAATTTAAGGAAATTTCATTCATTATTTTTCCTATTATTTAGGAGAATATTTATCAACAAAGGACAAAGTTTCCTAGTCAACAAAGGATGTTAGGAGGGCTGTCAAATCTGATTTCCTAAATTAGAAAGGATTAATTAATGATTCTCCTAGTCTAAAAAGGAAACTAAATTGGCGGTGTAAAAGAGCGAGATTTTGTTCATTAATTGTCCATGTAAAACATGGAAACCAAGCGCAACAAGGCAAGAAAACTTCATAATCAATTCCACATTCAAATCAGATTTCCTAATTTATTTGGGACTTTTTATGGTTGAAAAATCTGATTCTAGCATATCTAGGATATTAGTTTTGGATTTTTATTTTTATTATTTTCTTCTTAATCTTTGATTTATTATTACTTATTTGGTCAATTTTGTAAGTGGGCTCAAATTAGCCCACATATGGGATCCATTAAGGTTATTTGAAATATTATATAAGTTTTTTGTATGCTAAAAAGCAAAAAAACGATGAATTTATGAAATAAACTTGTGTTTTGTATGATGCAATATATTATATGTGCTGAGAAAAAGATAAAATTTGACTTATCAAGGTATAACTAACCTTATAGCGTCATTCGTTTCAATTCCAATAGTGTTGGTGCCTTGGGACAGGTTTCCATTGTGTCACACTTCTCAAACTTGATTCTTGGTTTTCTTAGGGAAGTATCATCTTCATTGGGGGTTGTTTGACCACGTGATCAAGAGGTTCACATTAATTTTTCTATGTTGGGCTAAACTTTCAGTTGAATCAGAGTTCGGGAAGTACTTGTGATATAGGTCAGAACAAGTTGTATGAATTTGTTATTTACTTTCTTTTGACTTGTGGATTTCTTATTTGGCAAGGATCCTTTTCCTACAAGAATGTGATGGCTTATTTTGGGAATCTCCTAGTTCTACAAGGATTTTTAATAGGCCGCAACATAGTTTTCAAGTGTGGCAAACATTCATTAATGTTTCAGAATCATTTATCATATTGCTTAACTTGTATGCTAAGAAAGAAGTTTAACTCACCAATCATACTCATCTCAAAATCAGATTTCATCTTGTTAGCAAACTCATGAGAAAGTGAATCATGAGTAGCTCCAAACACAATGTCATCAACATAAATCTAAACAATGAGTGTTACCTTTCCTGTTTTTCTTATAAAGAGTGTCTTGTTAGCATGACTTCTTTGAAAATAGTTATCTAACATGTATTTTGTTAATCGTTTATACCAGGTTCGTAGTGCTTGTTTTAAACCATAATGGGCACTAACACTATTAGAATTGAATCGAATGACGCCACAATGTCACCCCCAAGAAGTCCCAAATAGACTAAGAAATCTGATTTTACTGTGAAATTAATTCTGAAGTTTTCTTACCTTATTGCGCTTGGTTTCCATGTTCTACATGGACAATTAATGAAGAATCATTAATCAATCCTTTCCACCTTAGGAAATTAAATCTGACAGCTCACTCAACATCCTTTGTTGACTAGGAAACTTCCTCCTTTATTGATAAATATTTTCCTAAATAATAGGGAAAATAATAATTGAAATGTTCTTAAATTTTAGGAGAATATTTTGTGAATTCAAGTCCTTGTAGAATTAGAAAATCAACCCCAAACAAATCTGATCTGATCCCAACATCTTAATTAACCCAAGCCAACTTTGGACCCCATATGGCCCAAACCCATATTCATTAATAGGAACCAAATCAAACCTAAACTACACTCCAAATAAACTTTCTTTGCTGCCTAAAAACATCATATGCATAACCTCTCCTGATGTGGCTGAATCACCCACTAAAAGAATTGGGCCGAACCCATCATCCATAAGAATTTCAATCTGACCAAATGCATCCCTATGTAAAAATCCATCATAAAAAACCCAAGGCTGAACCATATACTGGACAGTATCAACAACCAATCTCAAACACATAACTGAATGCTTACTATAAGGAATCCACGACCGAACCTAAACCATATCATTATACCTTCATCTAATTTTCCAATGATCTCTTTAGGATGAATGTGTTTTATCCATGTGGAAGGTTCTTTTTCTTGGGAATGTTCACACCTATGTATAGAACTTCCTTCCTTACAATGTTAATCCTGTTCAGATGAGGTTTCTTCTATTGCTTCAAACATGTCATTAAGGTTGTTCCTGACAGATTCCTTTAGTTTGTCATAAAAAGCCATTAATTGTTTTCATGACAGTTAAGTTTGTAGATTATAGACTTTATAGCCTTTACTGTGTGATGAATATCTAAGAAAAGTTCCTTCATTGATCTTGTTATCAAACTTATAAAGTTTTCTCAATCTTTCAAGATGTAGCAAGAATTTCCAAATACTCTTAAGTATTTAACAGTGGGCTTCTTGTTTTTCCACAACTCATAAGGTGTGAGTTTTGTACCTGGTCTAAATACAACACAATTTTAAATATGGATAGTTGTGTGTCAAGCTTCCCCCTAATAGTGCATTGCAACTTTCTTGTCATTCAACATTGTCCAAGCCATTTTTTGTACAACTCGATTTGTCACTCAACCACACCATTTTGTTGATGAGTGATTGGAGCAAAAAATTCTTGATGTATACCCTGTTTATCACAAAAAGATAAAAAAAACTAGTATTTTCAAATTCTTTCCCACGATCACTAAGGATTCTAATATAGAATGATTTTTTTCTATTTGCAATTTTTGGATCAGTTTCCCTATAAGATTAAAATATTCAGATTTTATCTCTTAACAATATAGCCCAAGCATATCTTGAATAATCATCTACAATAAACATGATATACTTCTTTCCACCAAAGGTTTGAGTTGGACCCATTAGATCCTTGTGCAATAATTCAAGTGGTCTTGATGTCAAAACGTCAGCAGTCTTTTTGTGTTGAGCTTTAGTTTGTTTTCCTTTTTCACATCCTCCACACACCATTGTTTTGACTGTTTGCTTATATTGTAGTCCTCATACAACTTTCTTTTTATAATTTTTTGACAAATCTCTAAAATTGATATGACCAGGCGTTAATGCCAAAGATAAAGATCATCCAGTGATGCCTTGTAACATTTCAAGATAGTCAAGGTAGAAATTCCATAATAATTATCCAAGATTCTAGTACCTTTTATGATCCAGTTGCCAGCACAATTATAGATGTTTTATTCATCATTAGAAAACTACACACAATGATTCTCATCACAAAAATGACTTATGCTTAGCAGGTTAGCTTTAAAACCATTCACAAACAAAACATTACGTAAACAGGTAAACCAGGAATTTCAACATTTCTTTTACCTGCAATGGTAGTCATGCTTCCATCTCCAAAGGTTACTGAACAACCTTTTATGAATTCAAATTTCTTAAATTGATCTTTATCTCTTGACATATGTCTAGAACAACCACTATCTAAATATCACAAATTGTCATTCATAGTTTTTAGTGCAATGTGTACTATTAAACATATTTCTTTTTTATTAACTACACATTGATTTTTCTTTTTTGTTCTGTTAGGACTTTCAGTCTTATTAGATTTCTCACAACTTATTGACTTATCTAAGTCAACTATGTACTCTAGATTTTGATTTTTACTTGCGAAACAATTTCTTTTTACATGTCCTTCAATTCCCCAATGCTGATAAATAGGGATACACTTACCTTTCAACTTACCTTTTTGGACGTTGTTTGATTTGTTTTCTAGCATGAAAGATTCCTTACCCTTTACAAAGGGAATCCCTTTGGAGGATGAAGATACATACGTATTGTTGATGGAGTTTCCATGTGTCATGTATCCTAATCATGTACGATCAATAATTACCCTTTAAGCTTTGAACAATTATCAAGTTTTTGTGTTTTTTTTACAAGATAAGTATATTAACCAAAAAATAGCAAAATAAAATAAAAGGTCAAAACCCTATAAGGGGCAACGACGGATAAACTCGCTTAACCTAAATGCAACCAAACAAAGAAAGCCGAGGCATATCCCAAGAACAACTAAAAGGAAATACCCTCAAAATCTAAAAAGCCAATAAACAAATCAAATAGAATTGAATATATCATTAGAAAATCCCTAAGCAATATGAAGTAAGTAATCGAAGAAGCCATATTACGAATATAATTAACTTTTGAAATAATACAACTAATAATGTCTCTAAAAACCATTGTACTAGTACGAAGAGCATTACCATAAAGACGAGCATTCATTTCCCTCCAAATATAATATACTATAGTAAGCTAACATCAATCTCGTAAGCACATAATGAAAGAGCAACCTGCACTGAAATTAAAGAGCCAATAGATGGTATTATCCTAATAGCAATGACGAAAGGGAATGAGACATCTGGAGTATAAACCATACCAAATGTGATGGGAGAATGGGCACTCAAATAATAAGTGATCAATGTCTTCCCTATCACCTCCTCATAAATAACACCATAGGATAAGCTTATTAGGCTTGGTATTAGGCTCAACACCACACAAGAACATACCACTCTTATCAAGATTTGGATATAAAATTGAAGCAACTCGAAATTGATCAAGGCAATTTTTAACCAATGAAACCAAGGCCACTTTTGCTTTACAAAAGATCATCAAATCACCAGCAAAGCATAAATGAGTACCTTTTTTTTTTTGGTAAGTTGACGTATGTATTAAAAGAAGAAGATACAAACATTATAAGGGGCATACCCCAGATTTACAATGATAACAGAAACATAAAACAACAGATGGCTACAGGCT
>Ga0307511_10006580_pt1 | contig 11704 bp, 8 predicted proteins | sample 13_EM_MG_FD_200266 | JGI IMG/M metagenome (GOLD analysis project Ga0307511, IMG submission 200266) | Populus trichocarpa ectomycorrhiza microbial communities from riparian zone in the Pacific Northwest, United States - 13_EM | ecosystem: Host-associated > Plants > Roots > Unclassified | place...
GTGTATGTCCCCTGTTGAAGTGCGTTCAAGACGCGCTCGTCTGGCAGATTTCGGCCCATTTCTCGATCGTGAGCGGCCCCTGGAGTGTTTGCAGCACGAGTGCCGCCGGCACGTCGGCGTGGAAGCGGTAGGCGCTCCCGGCAGGCAGCAGCGCCATGTGACCGCGACTGAGGATGATGCGCCCCATTTTTTGGCCATCCGGGAGCTCGGTTGCGAGGCGATGGGCGCCCTGACTGTGGGCAGGGACGACGCCGTGTGGATCAGACAGCTTGATGAGATGAATCTCGACTCGCCCATCCATCGAAAGGACAAATTCGTCGTGCGCGCAGCTGAACCAGGGTGATGAGCCTGCGGCGCACGTTACCTCGATCACATATTCGAAATTCTTGCCGATCGCAACGCGCTCGTACGGCGCCGCCTTGGCCGCGACCTCGAACAGATTGGAAAATACATAGTTGCGCGCATCATCGTCGATGACCTGAACACCGCCTTTCTTGTAGTTCTGCAGGGAAGCAAATTGGGTAACCGTCATGATGTGCCTCGCGTAATCCTCTACAGCGCCCGCACCATCAGGGTCGGGGGCAGCGTCACGTAGAAGATAGGAAATGCGGGCGAGTCAGTCCTGCACGTTCAAGACTTTGGCTTGCACGAAGCTAGCGTAGGGAGTCCCCGCTGGGGACGTCACCGCTACCGCGGCTCCAGTGTCAGTCCCGCACGGATCGGCGGTAGGCGGCGGGTGTGACACCGACCAGGCGACCGAATATGCGCGTGAGGTGTTCCTGGTGACTGAAGCCGCACCGACAGGCGACCTCAGCGATTGATAGATCGGTTCGCAGCAGGCGCTTGGCCGTCGCCACGCGGGCATGCAGCAGATATTGATGGGGACTGCGCCCTGTCGATTTCTTGAATTGGCGCGCGAAATGGATGGGGCTCAGTGAGGCCACGTTCGCCATGTCTGCCAGAGTGATCGGCTCGCCGAGCTTGGCTTCGATAAAAGCGTCAACCAGGTGAATGCGATCCCTCTGCAGCCCATGCCTGGGCTGGAACGGTGCCAGCCGCGCGGTGGAGTGTTTGCTGACCAGTTGTACCGCCAGCACCCGGGCCAGCGAGTCCGCGAACCACTCCCCGGCGAGGCGTTCGCGCATCAACTCGCACGCCGTCTGCGCGGTATGCTCGATCATGCCGTCATGCTCGCCGAGGCGCGGTACGATTTCGACCTTCGTGCCATCGCCGACGACCAACTCCGCCGCCGCTTCACGAATGAGACTCGACCGCACATACAGGTGGGTCGTTGACAAACATCCGCCCAGTTGGACTGCGAAGTCGCGCTGCGCGGGCAGGATGAATAGTCCGCCCGGTTGAACCACGCGCTCCATGCGTTCGCCACATAGATCGCGACGTACGCGGACAGGACCATCGCGGTGAACGATGATCAGGTGATCGTCGGACGCGCGATAGCTATCCTGATAAGGACGCTCGCGCTGCATCGACACATACAGGGACGACCAACCGAGTTGGTCGCTCGATGCCTCGATATCGTGCTCCGGGCGCCACAATATGCCGTGCGTTTCGCGCACGGTGAATGCCTTACCCCCTCCTCGCATTTCAGATCCTTGACGATCCTCAATACTGAAAAAAGTATGGGCCTGCCTCCGACCCGCAGTCAATGCGGCCGGATTCAAAGACCTCCCAGCACAGCCGACAGTTCAGCGACCCCCAAACGCAATGAATCCAGCAGCGGTCCACGCAATTGAACAATATCTACACGCCCTGCCTGGGCGCTGACATTCATGGCGGCTACGACCCGGCCTCCAGCACCGAACACGGGAACCGCAAGAGATCGCAGCCCGATCTCCAGCTCCTGGTCAACAATCGCAAACCCTTGGCGACGTACCCCGTCCAGAATCTCTCGAAGCGCATCCGGATCAACGATCGTACGAGGCGTCAATCGCTGGAGCTTTGCACGCGCCAGGCGAGCGGACATCTCATCCTCAGGAAGGGCTGCAAGCAAGACACGCCCCATCGACGTGCAGTACGCAGGCAAGAGCGACCCCACCGAGAGATCTACCGACATGATTCGCTTGCGCGCTGACCGGGCCAGGTAGACCACCTCATCACCCTCGAGGATCGACAGAGAGCACGATTCACCGCAGCTTTCGCTGATGCGTTCCAAGAAGGGCTGTGCGACACGCGGCAGAGGGGCTGTTGAAAGATAGGCGTAACCGAGAGTCAGAATCTTGGGAGTGAGCGAAAAGTGGCGACCATTACTTTGCGCGTAACCCAACTCTATCAGCGTATGCACACAGCGCCTGACCGTGGCGCGGGACAGCTCCGTCGCTCTCGCAAGATCGGCCAAAGACGGCTCTGCCCTGTCCGGGCCAAATGCACGAATCACCGCCAGGCCACGCGCAAGCGCAGTTACGAACGGTTGGGAATCCTGGGATGCGACATCGTCGCCATCGGTACTACGCACAATAGTCTCGTTTTGTTCGTCTGACGAACATTCTCCATAACTATGCAACGTTTAGCAATATTGTTCGTTTTCTGATATTTTAAGTCGAAATTCGAACCAAGGCCTCGCCCGTCTATGGCCGCAATCTGTTCCCTGGCGGAAGCCGTCGCCCGCAACCTGCATGACGGCGAAACGGTGGCTATGGAGGGCTTCACCCATTTAATCCCGTTCGCCGCCGCCCACGAAGTCATCCGTCAGGGCCGCAAACAGCTGCGCCTAGTGCGTATGACGCCGGATCTGATCTACGACCAGCTGATCGGCATGGGCGTGGCAGATCGACTCGTTTTTTCCTGGGGAGGCAATCCCGGGGTCGGGTCTCTGCACCGTTTTCGCGACGCCGTCGAAAATGGATGGCCGAACCCTCTGGCAATCGAGGAACACTCGCATGCCGCAATGGCGAACGCTTATGAGGCCGGCGCCGCGAATCTGCCGTTCGCAGTGCTCCGCGGCTACCAGGGTGTTGACCTGCAGAAGGTGAATCCAAACATCCGCTCGGTGATCTGCCCGTTCACAGGAGAAACGCTGGCAGCAGTACCTGCGATCCGGCCGGACGTGACCATCATCCACGCGCAACGCGCCGATCAATTGGGTAATGTGCTCATTGAGGGAATCGTGGGCGTTCAGAAGCAGGCCGTGTTGGCTGCCAAGCGAACAATCGTTACTGTCGAAGAAGTCGTCAACGAGCTCGACGCGCCCAGTTTCAACTCCGTGATCCTGCCGTCGTGGACAATTTCCGCGATTGCCATTGTCCCGGGTGGGGCTTACCCATCCTACGCGCAAGGCTATTACCGACGCGCCAATGGGTTTTACAAGTCGTGGGACCGGATCGCCCGCGACCGGGCCACGTTTACGAGTTGGATGCAGGACCATGTGTTGGAGCAGGGCCCGGAGGCGTTCGTGAGTCATCGATTTGCAGTTGTTGAGGCGTTAGCATGACAACACGCAGCGACGATACGATCAGCCCGGATGAAATGATGACGATTGCCGCAGCTCGTGCTTTGCAGGACGATGACGTTTGCTTTGTAGGCATCGGCGCGCCGTCAGCAGCCTGCAATCTCGCCCGCCTGACGCATGCGCCGAACATCACGCTGATCTACGAGTCGGGAACCATCGGAACGCGGCCGAACGTGCTGCCACTTTCAATCGGGGATAGTGAGCTGTGTGAAACCGCGCTGACCACCGTGTCCGTTCCCGAGATGTTCCGCTATTGGTTACAAGGCGGGCGCGTCACTGTGGGATTTCTGGGCGGAGCTCAGATCGATCGCTTCGCCAACCTCAACACAACCGTGATCGGCCCTTACAGGGAGCCCAAAGTGCGCCTCCCCGGCGGCGGCGGCGCGCCTGAAATCGCTTCCAGCAGCAGGGAAGTGTTCATCACAATGGCGATGTCGCCGCGCGCGTTCGTCGAGCGCCTGCCATTTATTACGTCCTTCGGCCACGGCACCGGAAAAGGCAGTCGCGAAGCGTTGGGTTTAACAACAAAAGGACCCACGAAAGTCGTGACAGACCTGTGTGTGCTCGAGCCGGACCCCGACACGCGTGAGCTCGTCGTCGTCTCGCTGCATCCGGGCGTTACGCGGGAAGTTGTACAGATCCAGTGTGGATGGCCACTCAGATTTTCCAGTGAATTGATGCAGACGCCGGGGCCGACCGACGTGGAGCTCGCCACCCTCAGAGCCTTGCAGGACCGTACGAAACTTGCACATGGCCAGGGCGAACACCGATCTACGGCTTGACTCGCGGATAGCTGCGACTCTCCAGCGGCTGCGGGTGAAAGTCCGGATCGAAGTAGCACGCCTCGCCATAAATTTTCTGTGCCTCTGCACAGTCGGCGCTCAGAGTGACGACGCTTGGCTTTCGACCGTCTGAGATCCAGCTCATCATCGCGCGAAGCTGCGCCGCATATTCCGGAGTTGCCAGCTTGCTGTGCTCGTGCTCCGTGGTGAAGCTCTGTACGAGCAGCGAGTCGCGACCCGCCCTGGCCACCATGTCATGGAATGCCGATTCCAGCTCGACAAACGCTGTCGGATCGTCTTCCGCGTGCATCGTCAGGGTGGGCACTGTCAACACCCCGCTGAGATCGCTGTCGTAGGCGAGGTCGCGTACGCCCTGCGGATCCGCGCCGAAACGCTCCACCGCCGCATTCAGAGCCCGGTCGTCATCGGAACCTGCATAACGCACGCCGACATTACTGAACGGATTCTTCCCATGCAGCTGACGTTGGACGATATCCCGGAACGTGAAGGTGGCCCAGGCAAGATGGCTGGCGAGGGTTCGCTCCGGGATGTGGATGACGGCGAGGATGTTGGACAGCGCTCGCTTTTGCGCAGGTGTGCGGCTCGATTCGGGATGCTCGACACCGGTGCAGGCATCGATGCGCGCATCCAGGTCGCCGGTCTTCAGCTTCGAGTCCGCGGGCAAGCCCTCCCAGAGCGGATAATCCGGCTCGCCCGGCGCGGGATGGTTCTTGCAGAAGTATTGATAGACTACCCGCAAGTCAGCGCGGAAATCATACGACCGCGTGCCTCCACCAACAACTCCACTCGTCAGTATGACTCCATCATAGACGGGCTTGCTCGAGCTATCCTTGCCGAAGAGCTCAGCGGTCTTGGCCGCAACGTTCGCACCCCACGATTGACCGTGCAGGAGCGTGTATTTCGGCCGTCCAAACTTTGACCAGAAAATCTGACGTAAAGCGTCGGTATCCTGAGCGGCGTCGCGTACGCCATAGCCAGCATGGCGATAACTCGAACCGGCCCAGGCGAAACCCTCAGCCACTGTCACCCGGAAGCGTTGCAGATCGGAAGTTGGGTCATCGGGCCCCGGCACCTTCAGGCTGGGACCGCCGTGGCTGTGCATGACCAGAACATGATTCCAAAGCTCGGGGATGACGATCCAATAATATGCGCCGCGCGGATCCCGTCCGGCATAACAGGCGCTTCCCACTGGCAAGTCTTGCGGACACGTCCCGGCTTCCTGGCTCCTCACCGGCCCTCCCGAAAGGAACAGGACCATGATAGCCGCGGCGATCAGCCTCATCAGAGCAACACGCCTATGCTCGCATACAGATACCGGCCGTAGGGCACGTACAGCGCACCATTATAACCATCCGATTCCAGCGGCGGATTTTTGTCGAGGAGATTGCGTGCACCCAGCCGCAGATGCATATCGTGGGTGTGGAAGGCTCGCTCAAACGCGTACTGCGCATACAAATTCACGACTGTCATCGAAGCGACTTGCCAAGGCACGCCGCTGGGCGAGAGGAAAAGAGTGTCTTTCGTCTTGCCCGTGTAGACCACGGAAGCGCCCAGTCGGACAGGATCCAACGCCCAGTCGAGCGCGAACGTGCCTTTGACGCGGGGATTCCCGAGCACCTCCAGCTGATTGCCGGGGGTTGCCAGCGGTGTCGCCGCATTGATGAGACCGGCGGACCGCGCGTCGTACAAGGACTGCACCGCCAGAGACGGCGGCTGGTAGAACTTGTCGAGCGTCGTAGCATCGATGTTGACTGCAAACGCACCGAGGTGCGCCGTACTCTTGCGCCACATGATGCCGTAGTCGATGCCCGCGATGGTCTCGGGCTGAAGGTTCGCGAATTGATCGTTGACCTGCGTGATGGCCCCGACAGGAGTCAGGCCCGAGCCGGCAAAGGCGGCGATGTCATCAGCGGTCGGCGCTGCCCGTATGATGTTGGCGGAGCCCGCCCCGCCCTGCACGCGATTCAGATAGTCCTGAACGGACAGATTTTGCACGCCCACTACGCCAACCATCGCCAACTGTTTGAGCCGCCAGCGATCCACGGTCACGGTGAGGTCGCCGAAGGCCTCCGGCAGGAACCTGGGCTCGAAGACGATTCCGAACGAATAACTACTGCTGGTTTCCGGCTTCAGGCCGGGATTACCGCTTTCGTTGTAGGCGACCGTGCCCGAGTCGTTGCAGGCGCCGAAGCTCGCGAGCTTGTGCGTGCGCAAGTCGGCTTCGCAACGGTAGTAATCCACTACCGCTTGCGCACGAGCGTAGGTGAATGGAGCGGTAGTCTCGAGATTCGGCGCCTTGAAACCCTGCTGATAGGAGCCACGCAGCCGCACGCCGTTGACCACATCCCAGGCCAGCGCGATCTTGGGTTTCTGCACCGAGCCGAAATCGCTGTAGTGCTCATACCGCCCGGCCAACTGCAGATTCACCTGCCGCAGCAGTGGAATCGACATATCGGTGGAAACCACCGGCACGGCAAGCTCGATGTAGGCAGAGTAGACATCACGTGAGCCACTGGTGCTCGGTGTGACGTTGACTCCCGTGGCGCTGCTGGCGGAAACGAGCCCGCTCACCGGGTCGGTAAAGGGCACACTGCCGTTGACCGCCGGAGCGCGGATATCCTCGTGTGTCTGTCGCCGCGCTTCGACGCCGGTGGCGATGCCGAGGCCGCCGGCGGGCAGATTGAGCAAGTCCGGCCGGGTAAGCTTGAAATCTGCGCTGCTCAGCGTCGATTTCGAAACGCGCTTCAGGCTCATTGCGATGGCCTGCAGAGCCGCCTGATCGCTCGGGGTGCAATCCCCGCCTCCGGCCCCGTTGAGGCAACTACCGTTGAACGGGTTGTAGGCATCAGGAGTGGACAGGGCAAGCTGCTGCGCGAGCGCCTGACTGTTGATGGATCCCGAAATGTCGGTCGCCTGTGCCTCGCCGTAGAGTACGCCCGAGTCCCAATCGAAGCCGCCCAGGGTGCCTTTCGCGCCGACCAGGAACCGCGACTGATGGCTGTCAACATTCACCGAATCAGGCCCCAGATCATTGAAGCGGTAGGTCGCGAGTGTGAGCGGCAGGCCTGCAACCGGAACGTTGGTCAAGTTGGGCAGGCGATTGGGATTGACCGTGCCGTCGGCGAACACCACCGGCCCGAGGGGGTTGTAATAATTCGAAGCCGCCACACCGATCGGCACGAGGCTCGTGCTTTGGGTCGTCAGCCCATGGGAGCTGGCATGATAGTAGTCCGCCTCGGAATATACCGTCAGGGAAGAGCTCACGTCGTAATGACCATTCAGCTCTGCGATCTGGCGATGAATCGCCGGAGAATCGGTCAGGTAGTTGTTTTGCGCCGCATCGTATCTGAGCGAATTCGCCGCGCCGCTATAGGGGACCGAGCCCGAGCCGATGCACAGGCCATTGCCGATCTGTGTGAGACAGCCGGAAAGTGTGGCCGGCTGGACGTGGAAGGCGCCTGCAGCCGTCGTTATTGAGGTCGTCCCCTGCTTGATGGGGCCTTTGACGCCGAGAGCCACCAGTGCCGGCCAGGAGCTCTGATTGCCGCGGCCGTCCGGTGCCGAGCTGCCGGAATAGTCAGGATCGTTCGCAAATAAGGGACGCAGATCCTGTGTCGCGGTGTAGGGCTCATCCCCCGACAGCTCGGCCGAGCGCTCCGTCAGGTCGAGCGAGAGAGAGATGTTGCCGGCGCCAGCAGCGAAATTATGGCCGGCGAAGAGGTTGGTTGTGTTTTGCCTGAGCTGAGTGCCCTCGGCTCCACCGTATTCGTGGTCGAGCTTCAGGCCCTCGAAATTCGTCTGGGTTACGGCATTCACCACTCCTGCCACGGCATCCGAGCCGTAGATCGCGCCTGCTCCATCGCGGAGCACTTCGAGGCGGCTGAGGCCCGCGAGCGGCAACGATTGCGAATTGAATGAGATCAGCGGCACGCCCCCTTTGGACTGGCTCGTCGGGTACTCAACCATGCGGCGGCCGTTGAGCAGCACGAGCGTGTCGCCAATGCCGGCGCCGCGCAGGTCGATGGAGCCGATATCCCCACGCGCTGAATTGTTGGTCTGCTGCCCGTTGGTGGGGTTGAAAGTGACGTTGCCCATCTGCGGAATGGTGCGTAGGAGATCATCACCGCTCACGGCGCCGGTCGCCTGGATTTGCTCGGAGGACAGGATGGTCACTGGCAGGGCCGCTGTCGCCTTGGAACCGGCGATGCGACTGCCGACGACAACGACTTCCTGCAGCTCGGGGGGTGCCAGGGTGGCCGGACCGGCTTGCGCCCAGGCGTCCGATACTACCAGGACACTCGCGCCGAAAATGCCCGCTCCGAGAAGTCCCGGTAGCCTCATACCCCACACGATCTGACAGCCGTTCTGTTTGTTCATCAATTCCCCCCCTTGAGAACCACCATGGTGGGCTCCTCCGACGGCACGGGGTGCGAACCCGCAGCCAGTTCAGCGGCCAAACGCGGCCGATCGAGCTCACCCTCCCATCGCGCGATCACTATCGTCGCGACGCCATTGCCGATTATGTTTGTCAGTGCACGCGCTTCGCTCATGAATCGGTCGATGCCTAGAATCAACGCCAGGCCCGCTACGGGTACCGACGGCACGACCATGAGAGTCGCGGCCAACGTGATGAAGCCCGCGCCGGTGACGCCGGAGGCCCCTTTCGAAGTCAGCATCGCAATCAACAGAATGGCCAGCTGCTGCGCAAGAGTCAGATCTATGTTGAGCGCCTGCGCCACGAACAGCGCCGCCATCGTCAGGTAGATGTTGGTGCCATCCAGATTGAACGAGTAGCCGATGGGAATGACCAGGCCGACCACCTGCCTGGAGCACCCCATGCGCTGCAGTTTCAGCATCAGCGCAGGTAGGGCCGCCTCCGAGGAGGAGGTACCGAGCACCACCAGAAGCTCATCGCGGATGTAGCGCAGGAAGCGCAGAATGCTGAAATCCGCCATCCGGCTCACGATGCCCAGCACGATCAGCACGAACAGGACACAAGTCAGATAGAAGGTCGCCATGAGCTTCAGCATCGGCGCCAGGCTGTGCGCTCCGTATCGGCCCACCGTGAACGCCATGGCGCCACCGGCTCCGATCGGTGCCAGTCTCATGACCATGCCGATCATCTTGAAAAAGGCCTTGGACAGCGCCTCGAAGACTCGCAGTACCGGCTGTGCCGCTTCATCCAGGAAAAGCAGTGCAAAACCCGTCAGCAGTGCCAGCAGAAGTACCTGGAGCAGATCCCCGCCACTGGTAAAGGCGTCCGTGAAAGTCTTCGGAATGATGTGCAACAGGAAGTCGGTGACCGACTGCTCCCGCGCTTGCCGGGCGTACCCGGCCACCGTTGCGGCATCGAGCGTGGCGGGATTCACATTGAAACCGCTGCCCGGCTTCACGGTGTTGACGACCAACAGCCCGATGACGAGCGAGAACGTGGAGACGATTTCGAAGTAGACGACGGACTTCAGCGCCACCCGGCCGATCTGGCGGGCATGGCTGCCGCTGGCGATTCCGAGCACCACGGTCAGGAAGATCACCGGGGCGATCAGCATCTTGATCAGGGCGATGAACCCGTCGCCGAGAGGCCGCAGGGCAATGCCCGTCGCGGGCCACAGATACCCGATCAGCGCGCCGCAGACAATGGCGCCCAGGACCAACAGGTAGAAGCGGGATGCGCTCATTTTCAGGATAGCTGCCCCTTACCGCAGTCCACGGTTGCCCCCACTGCGGTGTTGGTACAATCTTGGGCCTGTCCGTCCTGGTCGGGAATTGCACATTCGCTTAGGCGGAGGTTGGCGTACACTCCGTGGGAACGCGGATCCGACCCGGCGAGCACGCCGGTTCTGCGGCTGGAGCGTCCATGAGTTCCTCACCCATTGCGTGGCGTCCCCGACGTATCGGCATCTTCGTACAGCTGCTGTTGGCCTTTCTGCTCGTGGCGCTGCTGCCCTTGACCACCTTCTGGCAGATTGAGCGTACCCGTATCACCCAAGACGGCAGCGAGGACGCGCACGAGCGATTGAAATTGTTCTCGGATCGGGTCGTGCAACAGGTCAACGACTGGACTCAACAGAATCTGTCTGTATTGAAGCTTGCAGCCAGCCTCCCCGAGGCTGTCTCGATGAGTCCCGAAGCGCACAAGCGGCTCGTCGATTCGGTGGCGCGGCAGCTGCCCTGGGCGTATCTGGTCCATACGACCAACCTCGCGGGGATGAACGTCGCGCGTAGCGATGCTCTACCGCCCGCCTCGTATGCGTTCCGGACCTATTACGCGGATGTGTTACGGGGTGCCGAATATTCCTCCGAGGTCAAAATCGGGCTCACTTCCCAGCAGCCCGCATTCCACGTGGCTGTGCCGATCCGCGACCCGGGCGGACCGTTGCGCGGCGTGCTCATCGAGGCGGCCACCCTCGATGCAGTCAGCAGGGCCGTCACTTCCGCCAACCTGGGGCGGACCGGGTTCGCCTTCCTGATGACTCCTGATGGACGGCTCATCGCGAACGCGCACGAGACCGCTAACGAGTACCTCGAGGATTACAGCACTCATCCCGCATTCATCGCCGCAAAGTCCGGCAAGGAAGGAATACAACATTACGTGGTTGGCAACCTCGAGCGCACCGCAATCATCCGCCGCACCGATCTGGGTTGGATCGCCGTCGCCCAGCAAAACACTCAGGAAAGCCTGGCCGGGGTCAACCAGGCTAATCGCAGCGCCCTCTTCCTCCTCGTCGTCACGGCCGCCCTGGTCACCTTGCTTTCGCTGATGGTGGCCCGGGGCTTCGCGAAGCCCATCGAGCGCGTGACCGCGGTGGCCGATCAGATCAGCCAGGGCAATCTCGACTTCACCATATCGACCCGGCGTCGCGACCAGATCGGGGACCTGGTCCGCGCCATGAATGGTGTGCGAACGACATTGCAACGATTCGTCGCCGCCGAGCGGCACATCGTCGAGGCTGCCGCGCGCGGGGACTTTTCCGAGCGCGGCGACGAAAGCTCGTTCCAGAACGCGTTTCGTGACATGGTGCGGCATCTCAATCATCTGATGGAAACCGCGGACGGCGGCCTCGCCGAAGTCGCGACGGTACTCGCTGCCGTCGCCAAGGGCGATCTCGAAGCGCAGATGACGGGCACCTACGTGGGCACGTTCGCCGACCTCAAGCGAGACATCAACACGACGGTGGAGTCGCTGGCAACGCTGATTCGCCAGATCGAATTAAACCGCGGCCTGTTGCGTGCCACCCTCGAGCACCTGCCTCAGGGCGTCAGCGTCGTCGATGCGCAGTTGTGCCTGATCGCCTGGAACCGCCGCTACGTGGAAATGTTCGACTACCCCGCCGACATGGTCCATGTCGGACAGTCGGTGGAGACATTGATCCGCTACAACGCCGCACGAGGCCTGTTGGGCCAGGGCGATGTGGAAGCCAACATCCAACGGCGC
>Ga0307511_10006582_pt1 | contig 11703 bp, 4 predicted proteins | sample 13_EM_MG_FD_200266 | JGI IMG/M metagenome (GOLD analysis project Ga0307511, IMG submission 200266) | Populus trichocarpa ectomycorrhiza microbial communities from riparian zone in the Pacific Northwest, United States - 13_EM | ecosystem: Host-associated > Plants > Roots > Unclassified | place...
CTCAGACCAAATCAACCACACCTTCACGTCAGCATTCTTTGCATAACTGGGAAAAGCCACCCCTGGGGTTTCTCAAGTGCAATGTAGATGCTGCTATCTCAAATAATGTTGCAGGTATTAAGATTGTTGATGTCAACAGAAATGCCAGCTCAATAGCGCATTTTCTTGCTAATTTGTCATTTGATTTTATGGGTGATGTTTCTTGGAGTCACGCTCCTGATTTTCTCTGTACTGTGCTTTCAAGTGATGCTTAATAATACCGCTACCTTTCTTAAAAAAGAAATGAAAAGGACCACTCTGTCCATTATTATCATGCGAGGAAGTACAACTTCGATTCTTTTGTTTTTTTTTTCTTTTTTTGTTTAAAAAAATATTTTGAAAATAGAAAAATAGACTCTCTGTCTCTCTCTCTCTCTCAACTTTACTCTGAGAGTAGGGTTTACTTGCACACACAAAACCCTAAGCCCAAGCACTCTCTCAACCTGCAAATTGTAGCTCTAGGTTAGCCATGATTCTTCATGCTCTGCTGTCTTTTTTATTTATTATTTATAGATATACATACACACACTCTTTTCCTGTCTTGCCTCTGTTTTTTTTTTTTCCCATATAGTTTCGTGAGTTTGTACAGGTCCAGTGTAATGGCGGGTACCCGAGAAATCACAGCAGCAACAGAATTCTTGCTTGTAAGTCTTTTTTTACTATCACTTTTCTTGGTTGTGATATGAAGGATAAAATTTTCAGTTTAATTTTTCTTGTTTCTGCACTTGCAGGATTCAATTTCTTGTTAATTGTTCTAGAAATCTTATTTTTTTGTGATTTGTTTTCTTCCTGGAATTCTATTACAGGGTAACAATAGGAAAACCCTGTATGTACAGAGAGATTTGCCTATTAATCGACGGAACCAGTTGCTGTTGGGGATGCTTCGTGGTCATAGGCCTGCGTTTGGTGTATCTGATAAAAGGAGTGTTTCATTGAGGTGTCGTGCGCAATCAAAGCCTAGAGCTTTGGTTTCTGGGGGTGTGACGAGTTCTGTTGATGAGCAGTCAAGTTTAATTGAAAAGCCCGCGCAAGAACTGATTCATTTTTATCGCATTCCGTTGATTCAAGAGAGTGCAACTCTTGAATTACTTAAGTCTGTTCAAACGAAAGTTTCAAATAAGATTGTTGGTTTGCGAACTGAGCAGTGCTTTAATATCGGGATTCGGTCTGGGATTTCAAGCCAGAAGCTTGGGGTTCTTAGGTGGCTTCTACAAGAAACTTATGAGCCCGAGAATTTGGGGACTGAGAGCTTTCTCGAGAAGAAGATGAAGGAAGGAGTGAATGCTGTGATAGTCGAGGCTGGACCCAGGTTGTCTTTTACCACAGCTTGGTCTGCGAATGCTGTATCAATTTGTCATGCTTGTGGGTTGACAGAGGTTACTAGACTGGAACGGTCAAGGAGGTACTTACTGTACAGTAAAGGTGTGTTGCAAGATTATCAAATCAATGAGTTTGCTGCAATGGTTCATGATCGGATGACTGAGTGTGTTTATACTCAGAAGCTTACATCTTTCGAAACCAGTGTAGTTCCGGAGGAAGTTCGATATGTTCCTGTCATGGAGAGGGGTAGAAAAGCATTGGAGGAGATTAATCAGGAGATGGGGCTTGCGTTTGATGAGCAAGATTTACAGTATTATACTAGTTTGTTCAGGGAGGACATCAAGCGGAATCCGACAACTGTGGAATTGTTTGACATTGCACAATCTAATAGCGAGCATAGCAGGCATTGGTTTTTCACTGGGAAGATTATTATAGATGGACAGCCCATGAATAGAACTCTTATGCAGATTGTGAAGAGCACGTTGCAGGCGAATCCAAATAATTCTGTCATTGGTTTCAAGGACAACTCGAGTGCAATCAAAGGCTTCCCTGTAAAGCAATTGCGGCCAGTTCAGCCCGGCTCAATATGTCCCTTAAATGCAAGCAACCGTGACCTTGATATTTTATTTACAGCCGAGACTCATAATTTCCCGTGTGCAGTGGCACCTCACCCTGGGGCAGAGACAGGTGCAGGGGGTCGAATTAGGGATACTCATGCAACAGGTAGAGGGTCATTTGTTGTTGCATCTACAGCTGGTTACTGCGTTGGGAATCTGAATGTTGAGGGGTCTTATGCGCCATGGGAAGATCATTCTTTCACATACCCATCAAACTTGGCATCACCTTTGCAGATTCTCATTGATGCTAGCAATGGTGCTTCAGATTATGGAAACAAATTTGGGGAGCCCTTGATTCAGGGCTACACTAGAACTTTTGGTATGCGACTTCCTAGTGGGGAGAGGCGGGAATGGTTGAAACCAATTATGTTCAGTGGAGGCATAGGGCAAATTGATCACACCCACATAACGAAAGGGGAACCTGATGTTGGCATGCTGGTTGTAAAGATTGGAGGTCCTGCTTATCGAATTGGAATGGGAGGTGGGGCCGCATCAAGCATGGTGAGTGGCCAGAATGATGCTGATCTTGACTTTAATGCTGTACAGCGCGGAGATGCTGAAATGGCACAGAAACTGTATCGTGTTGTTCGTTCCTGCATTGAGATGGGGGAGAACAATCCAATCATTAGTATCCATGATCAGGGAGCCGGTGGTAACTGTAATGTTGTGAAGGAAATTATATATCCAAAGGGTGCTCAAATTGACATCCAGGCAATTGTTGTTGGTGATCACACAATGTCTGTTTTGGAGATATGGGGTGCAGAGTATCAGGAGCAAGATGCAATTTTGGTGAAGGCTGAAAGCCGTGACCTCTTGCAATCAATCTGCAAAAGGGAAAGGGTGTCAATGGCTGTTATCGGAACTATTAGTGGCGAGGGACGTGTTGTCTTGGTTGATAGTTCAGCTATTGAGAAATGTCGTTCAAATGGACTCCCTCCCCCTCCTCCTGCAGTGGATCTTGAGCTTGAGAAAGTTCTTGGGGACATGCCTCAGAAAAGTTTTGAGTTCCACCGGGTGGTTTCTGCACGAGAGCCACTTGATATTGCTCCAGACATCACAGTGATGGATGCTTTAATGAGGGTATTAAGACTTCCATCTGTATGTTCAAAACGATTCTTAACAACAAAAGTGGACAGGTGTGTAACAGGTCTTGTAGCACAGCAGCAAACTGTTGGTCCTCTGCAAATTACACTTTCTGATGTTGCTGTCATTGCTCAGACCTATACTGACTTGACTGGAGGTGCCTGTGCCATTGGGGAACAACCTATCAAAGGTCTGGTTAATCCAAAGGCTATGGCGAGGTTGGCTGTTGGAGAAGCTCTCACAAATCTGGTTTGGGCAAAGATTACTTCTCTTTCTGATGTTAAGGCAAGCGGGAATTGGATGTATGCTGCCAAGCTGAATGGGGAAGGAGCTGACATGTATGATGCTGCCACAGCTCTTTCAGAAGCTATGATTGAACTTGGCATTGCTATCGATGGGGGCAAGGACAGTCTCTCCATGGCAGCCCATGCAGGTGGTGAGATTGTTAAGGCCCCAGGAAATCTCGTTATCAGTGCTTATGTCACTTGCCCTGACATAACAAAAACAATTACCCCTGATCTGAAGTTGAGAGATGAGGGTTTACTTCTTCACATTGATCTGGCCAAGGGAAAGAGGCGCCTGGGTGGATCTGCACTTGCTCAGGCTTTTGACCAAGTTGGCGATGACTGCCCAGATCTTGACGATGTTTCTTACCTGAAAAAAACTTTCGAGTTTGTGCAGGATCTTATTACTGAAGAAATAATCTCTTCTGGCCATGATATTAGTGATGGTGGGCTACTGGTCTGTGCCCTGGAGATGGCATTTGCTGGGAATTGTGGTATTCTTTTGGACTTGATTTCAAAAGGGGAGAGCCTCTTTGAAACAGTCTTTGCAGAAGAGCTTGGTCTTGTTCTTGAAGTCAGCAGAAAAAACTTGGATATTGTAATGCAAAAGCTCAATAGTGTTGGGGTTTCTGGCGAGATTATTGGGCGAGTGACTGCCTCACCCTTGATAGAATTGAAAGTTGATGGGGTGACTCAATTGAAGGAGGAAACATCTTTCCTTAGAGACATTTGGGAGGAAACCAGTTTCCATCTGGAGAAATTTCAGAGATTAGCTTCTTGTGTGGACTTAGAGAAGGAAGGTTTAAAGTCTAGGCATGAACCTACCTGGAGATTGTCCTTCACTCCTACCTTTACAGATGATAAATATATGATCTCAACATCGAAGCCAAAAGTAGCTGTCATTCGAGAGGAAGGCAGCAATGGAGATAGAGAGATGTCTGCAGCTTTTTATGCTGCTGGTTTTGAACCCTGGGATATTACAATGTCAGACCTTCTGAATGGAGTTATCACTCTTCGTGATTTCATTGGTATCGTGTTTGTGGGTGGCTTTAGCTATGCCGACGTGCTTGATTCTGCAAAAGGTTGGTCTGCTTCCATACGGTTTAACCAGCCTCTTTTGAATCAATTTCAAGAGTTCTACAAACGACCAGATACTTTTAGTCTTGGTGTATGCAATGGGTGTCAGCTCATGGCTCTATTGGGGTGGGTCCCAGGTCCCCAAGTTGGGGGTGTGTTTGGTACTGGAGGAGACCCATCACAACCAAGGTTTGTTCACAATGAATCTGGTCGGTTTGAATGCCGCTTTACAAGTGTGACAATAGAGGACTCGCCCGCTATCATGTTCAAAGGAATGGAGGGTAGCACATTGGGTGTGTGGGCGGCTCATGGTGAGGGAAGAGCATATTTCCCTGATGATGGTGTACTTGATCGTGTGATTCATTCAAATTTGGCCCCAGTAAGATACTGTGATGATGATGGGAATCCAACAGAAGTTTACCCTTTCAACGTCAATGGCTCTCCTTTAGGAGTTGCAGCAATTTGTTCTCCTGATGGGAGGCATCTTGCAATGATGCCTCATCCTGAGCGTTGCTTCTTGATGTGGCAATTCCCTTGGTACCCCACGCATTGGAGTTTGGACAAGAAAGGCCCTAGCCCGTGGTTAAAGATGTTCCAGAATGCCAGAGAATGGTGCTCTTGAGACAGGTTAGTGTCTTTCACAAACATTCTTGTCAGGGTTTTGCTTCAATTGCTTGCTGATACTCTATTTTTCTGTTTCAGGCCTGTATCTTGTCTGATGAACGGGGAGGATGGGTTCATTACTAATTAAGGCATCTAGAACTTTTTGAAGTCAGGTGGTGGATTTGCTTCTCTGTTCAAATCTAAGTATCTCCAAGGTTTCAATTTTTTTCCTCAATTTTTTCTGCCAAAAATACACAGAAGTTTGAGTGGATTTGTGGTGCACAACTTTTTTGAGTTTCATGTTGTTCCCTTTACCATGTTCTAGCTTCATCCTTTTGTACTGTAGCTAAAGTGCTAAATGAGGTAGGCATGAGGAATTTTAACTGTTAATGAAAAAAAAATATTTTTGGCCGTCCCTTGTGATGGATGAGAGGCATAAAGAACTGAGGCCAACTTCTTGCAATGGCCCTTCCATTGATTATGCTGATGTGCAAATGAAGAGGTTCCTTTTAACCAACTTGGAATGAACTGTTTTAGTTATGCAATCCATGAATCATTTTTATTGAAAGCCTAGTCATTAATATAGGGAAGTGGGGTGCACAACTTTTTTGAGTTTCATGTTGTTCCCTTTACTATGTTTTGGCTTTATCCTTTTGTGTTGTAGCTTAAGTGCTTAATGAGCTATACAGGAAGAATTTTAACTGTTAATGAAAAATAAATTTTTTGGACATCCTTTGTGATGGATGAGTGACATAAAGAACTGAGGCCAACTTCTTGCAATGACCCTTCCATTGTTTACGCTGTTGTGCAAATGAAGAGGTTCCTATTTAACCAGCTTGGAATGAACTGTTTTAGTTATGCAATCCATGAATCATTTTTATTGAAAGCCAAGTCGTTAATCCAGGGAAGTGTCAAACAGAGTAGTCAGGGGTGTGTGGCATATGGAATTGAATGAATTTTATGTTCAGTGAATCAGTCAATTCAGGATAACCTCTCTAGTTATTCACGATCTTTAAGAATTATGTGGTTTTCCATGTTATGGCCAAACATTATCTGCGTTGCAACCAATTGAACCTGTACAATTGCGGTGCATATTTTGTCATTCTATGTTTCAGTAATCAAGTGTACAGTAGCACACAGAAATGAGATGGTGGCTATTGTCCATCTTTGAAGCCTATAAACCTGATGTTTGTGATTGTGTATTTGCTTATATTTTGCTGTTTACTCCACAAATTTACTTCCCCCTTTCAGGTTTTGATTATTCACCCACTTACGTCCCAAAACAAAAAAGCTTTACTGAGTGAGGTATCAGCTGTGGCCTGAAGGTCATCTAAATTTTTTTGCCACAGTTTCTCCACAGAGAAGATTTAATATATTATAGAGCTTGCGTGCCCTATCTTCACGTCTAAAATTGGCTGTATTTTTGTCAAAACCACAGTTAACTGCGCTTGGTGCTAAATACTCGTCAAACCATCTTAATATATCCGTATTTCCATCTTTCTGTCACGGTATCACTTTTTGGAGGCTTGGTTCATGTTGCATCACCATATCACTTATTCACATCATTGCAGTGAAAATTTATATCCAGGTGACATGGTGCCAATATATTTTACCCATGCCGAGCCTGTTTAGAATTTCAGTATGATAACATGATATGATATAAAATTATGTAGCCCTGCATCTGTATGCCTGTCTCAGTATGTTGTCTTTCTTTCTGTTGGTACTTGTGCATGCATATTATGTGCTGCAGGTACTTCATCTGGTTCTGCTCTAGTTTCATCATCCAAATTCTTACAGACTTAATTGATCCGAAAGAAAAGGGTGTTGCATGGTGGGGATTCATTTTGGAATACATCTATGCTTTTATGTTTATAATCATAGTTGTAGTAAAATTACAAAATAGCAACCCAAATTTGTTCCCTGATGGACCAGAAAAATTCTTATGTTATTCAAGCTCATATGGAAGCCTTATTCGATCCTAAGCTTGGATCTCTCATGGTTGTGCTGTCATTGACAAATCATGGGCAATGTGCAGAGGCCTCTTCGTTTGTTCCTTCCACAAATCTCTACAATAATTTTGGCTCAGACCTGCAAAACAGTGGATTTACAAAATCTCTCACTGTACACTGTTTTCTCGTTGGTTACGGGCTTACAGCCTGTATGTTGGGGTATATGATCCTGCTAAACTCAAGCGTTTAAAAAATAAAAATTTGCAGCCTATGCTCTGTGGAATGCTGCTTGAGGCTCCATCCTTTTCACGCAAGGAGTTCCAGGCACTTCTAGATCTGAATGAAGGCAGTCATCCTTGCAGAAAGTGGATTGACCTTAAAGTTTAGGTATGTTGTCATTCTAGCATGAGCTTTTCTCCTGCTATTTCATTCAATTTCATTTTATCATGCTTGTCTGCTTAATTCCAGCATTGAAGTTACAAATACTCTATGATCTCAATCACCCGTATGTATTTATTTTATAGTACTAAAGGTTACGATCTATTTTATAGACAATTATTAATATTATAATTTGCTAATGAGATAGTCAGGCAATGTTTAATGGTGTCATAGCTTGATCTGCATTTGTACGATTGCATATGAAAATGAGACCAATAATTTTTTGTGAAACAGCATGGTTGGAGCTAATTGTTGCATTCTAATGGAAGGGCTGTGAAAGGGGCATTCCCAACATAAGATGATAGATAAACTAGTCCTAGAGTGCAAACTGTGGTTGTTGTTACGAATTGGAAACTATTTGTAGTTGCATCAATTCAATCATATGACTTGGAAAGGCACTGCATATTTGAAGTTCACTTTCTCTATGGTATTTTTGTGTTTGGTGACTTGGTGCAAGGTTGTGGGTGCATTTTTTTTGGATTGAGCACACCATGATATATTCCTATCATAATCATGTTTAGTATGTTTTAGAATTTTTTCAAGTATCTCATTTTTTTTTATCACAATTGTGGATATGTGCTTGTCTCGGCTAGTTACTAAATGATCTATTTTGACAACCAGAACTTGAATAATTTCTCAAATAGAATGGGTTTATTTTAGGCTGCAATATATTGTAATGACCTTGAAGCCTGATCGCAAACTGCCTAATCAGTCTGGTTTAGATTTCCCGTGTAGCATTTTGCAGTCTATGCATGTACCTTTTTTTTCTATTTCTGCTGCTACCTGAATCTGTCGTCTTGATCTCTTCTGTCTTGATCTCTTCTCATCATCTTGTAAAGGCTACTAAAGGTATTTGATTTGATTTGATTTAGAGTTCTGGATAAAAGAGATGGTTGTATGGAATTCATTTTGAAGCTTCTTACACATGTGGCATTGAAAAAGGTTTTATATGGGTAAATATTGAGAAAAGTATCAATCTGTTGAATGCTTTGCATCACTTAATATTTATTTGGTTCATGAGTATGAATGTATTGAATACATCAAATCACTTAATATTTCTTTGGTTCATGACTGGTAGTGTTGCCAACTGCTAGGAATACTATTGCCTTTGCTAGAGTTGAGCGAAATTTTTTCTGGATGTGTCTCATCTATATGATTGCTTGCAGGTCTGAGGTTAGATGTTTTTAGATGACAGGAAATGCTTATTTGGAATCTCACACCCAGACCTTGAAACCGTTGCAATCTACATAACTGAAACTACAAAGATGCAAACACAATTTTCCTTATTGATCCACAAAACATCTGTTGTGCTAGCCCTGACTTGCCACAAATGCTGTCCCCAGAGTTAAGGATCTTCTCATATTATTTTGTTTCCGCTGTCTGGTCATGAACAAAAAGTGAAGATCTCTTTGTCCATTTCTTCGTGGAGTCTCTCTAAAGGACGTGGTGAGGGTTGCAAAAACTGTTTTGGTCTTCCCATCCATATAAAGAAGGAAGTGGTGCCTTCACTTTGTGCGCTGCTGCTAAGTGGGCCGCAGCCTGGTCGTAACAGAAGTACGGTGAAACACACATTCGCTTGTGCACTTTCTTCTCAGGAATTTGCAGGCTCCGCATGAAGAGCCCAGCCCTATCATTGTCCTATGTTTTTTACTTATTTCTGTCACGGTGATTTTACTTGTAAGAAAGCTGGTTTGTTTTGGAATTAGTGTTGAGATTTGCTCTTTATAATCATCACTTGCAAATATTTAGTTATGGCTAAGAGACATTCTCACTTTTCCTATTCTTTAGGGTCTTCCTTATGGGCTTCAATTTCATTCTCAAACTGGGTAGGGTTTTCCTGATTCGTGCCTTGAAAGGGCTTTATTCATCAATAATCTTCATAAATAAACTGATGGGAAATCTAATCATCATTTTCATTGGTTGGGCTCTGAAAATGTGATATAATTGCTATAAATAGTAATTTATCTTAAAAAAGAAATGCCACCATTCAGGCAAGTACATCAGTCATTTCTTTTTAATTGGCGTTATGAAAAGTTCTTTGCCGAGGAGAACGATTGTAAGAAAAAGGGTCCTTGAACTTTTGAAACTTGGAATGTGGGCATTTCCATAAATTTTAAGAAACGGGATCCACAAATCTGACTGTCCTTTCGAAATCTCGCTACTTCTTTTGCTGCAGGCGACTAGATTCTATTTCTTTGTTGCTTGCTGTTTGTGAAAATGCAGTCTAAACAAAGCCTTTACTATAGAAGTTGAATCAAATTATGCAGTTCTGACAGTGTTGATCTTATTTGTGATGTGATGCCATCTTAATGAGTTTCTTGATTGCTTTGTGAAGGTTTAATGGACCTAACGTCTTAGGTTTTATCATGAGATCTCAGCAGAGCAGTTGCTGAAGAAATCATGATAGGGGCTTCATTAAGTTATAGTAGTTGCTAAATTCCATTGACTTGGAAATATTTGGGCTTGTTTATGCGTATGTTTCTCTCGTCAGAATTCATTTCAGGAAAAAAAAGAAAAAAAGAAACGGAGACTTAAGTTTATGAAGGTCACCAACTTGTAACTTTTTTTCCCTCTGGACTCAGATCCAACCATGTAGATTGGTGCAATGCCAAGTCCAACATGGTCGGTGTGTAGAGATAATGGTATATTGTTATTCAAGATTTTATTTCTTTAATCAGAATCAAGCTTTAGGATTTGGTGCATCACGGCTTTAAGTGTGCTCTTTTAGCTGAAGGGAACAAATTTATGTTGTTTTATATGCTGAAATCATAGCTTAGGCATTGGACATAAAGTGCATGACTCATAACAGCTTTTTGTCTGGTTCGCACTAATCCCCTAATTATGCAGTTTTTGATCGACTTAATGAGGCAATAATCCAATACCTAAGCATGTTTTAAAGTTACATTTAACGGATAGGTTGTTGCCCATTTTATAATAGTTACTTTCACGGCTGCGTTTCAAATAACGTTTCTTTGAATTTTGAATTTTGATTTTTTATTATTATTATTTTTTAATGTGTTAATATTAAAAATATTTTAATATATTTCCAGCAAAAAAAAACATTTTAAAAAGTATTCATTATCATAATTCTATATTCTGAGCGATATAAATTCCTATTATTTGTCTTTTCAAAACTGTTAAATTTTTCTATTTAAATGGAATTATGACAGGCAGGTGTTTATGGGATGGTGGAGGATGGAAGCTTTTTGGCTTTCGGGTATAACGATGAAAGTGTCTTTCTCTAACATGGAATGATGATCCGTTTATCCATCTACAAGTGCTAAAGCTTGCTTGATAACTTTTCTCCCTGAACCTATACTTTGCACGTTCAAGAACCTAATTGTTTACTAATTACTTCATTTAATTTTTTTATTTACCTAAAAAAAGAAAGATAATACACCTAACTGGATAGAATTATAGCATTCACACACAGACAGTCCCTTTAGGAGTCGCGGTCTTTGAGGCCATTAGAGCATTTGTGGGCCAAATTTTAGGTCCCCATCTTTTCGTTTACTTCCCAAAATGTCAAGACTCAGAATTTCAGAAGAAGAGCCCCAATTCAATAGGAAGAATTTGGGTCCCAAGCTAGGAAGATAAGTCTCTAGCTGGATATCGTCACCTGTGGCTGTGTTTCAACTTTGAATTCTGTTCGGCAATGAATGGACAAGGCGGTTCAACAGTCACCTGGACAAAACCATCGACAATTCTTGCACATGACATTTTGACTCTTCTGATGAGATCCTGATAACCATTTATAATCTCAGAATTATCCTGCAGGGATGTGAGTTTCGGCCCGTAAATAATTAGGGGTTTTCAAAATAACCCAGATATTGTTCTATATTTATATTATTCGAACCGAATTTACATGTTAAAATTAGATAATATATATAGGTCTGGTTAGGATTTTTAAAACTCGTTCAACTTGAAATAATTCATACAATCTAATGTAAATAATATAAGTTTTTGATGTAAATAATATTTTTCTTTCTCTCTAATTATCTTCACATTTTCAGTCACCTTTCATTCTTTTAATTTCTTCCCCTTTTCTTTATTCTCTTCTTCTACAAAAATTATATTTGTTTTTTATAAAATTTGATAATAACAATGCATTTTACAATTCTATTTTTTTTTCTGTTTTGCAACGAAGAGATAATAGAATAACAATTGAAAATTTCAAGAATTTAAATTAAATTTTTTTTTCTAGTCAAATCACAAAACCAAAGGTATTTTATAGTCTCTTCCTGTTAGACTATTTTTTATATGATATTATACTCTTAACTGTTTGATATAATA
>Ga0307511_10006584_pt1 | contig 11703 bp, 6 predicted proteins | sample 13_EM_MG_FD_200266 | JGI IMG/M metagenome (GOLD analysis project Ga0307511, IMG submission 200266) | Populus trichocarpa ectomycorrhiza microbial communities from riparian zone in the Pacific Northwest, United States - 13_EM | ecosystem: Host-associated > Plants > Roots > Unclassified | place...
GCTACCTTCAAAGGCTCCGATCTTGTCGGCCTCACCTACACGCATCCTTTTCTCAACGACGGACGCACGCGCCAGATTTTTTCCGCCGATTTTGTCACGGCCGATGCGGGCACGGGACTTGTCCATATTGCGCCCGGCCACGGCCACGATGATTATCAACTCGGACAGCAACACGGGCTGCCCGTTCTCGCCCCGGTCGATGATCGCGGCTGCCTCACGGCGGAAGCAGGCGTGCCGGAACTCACGGGTGTCTATGTCTTCAAGGCGAACCCGCTCATCATCGAACTGCTGAAATCGAAGAACGCGCTTTTTGCGCAGGAAGATTACAAGCATGACTATCCGCATTGCTGGCGCTCGAAGACGCCCATCGTTTTCCGCGCGGTGAAACAGTGGTTCATCAAGGTCGATGCGTTCCGCCAGCAGGCGCTCGATGAAATTGAAAAAGTGAGCTGGATTCCGGCCTCAGGCAAGAACCGCATTCGCGGCGCAGTGGAAAGCCGGCCCGACTGGTGTATCTCGCGCCAGCGCACCTGGGGCATCCCGTTGCCCGTTTTTTACGGTGAGGGAGAACAGCCGCTTCTCAGCGAAAAAACGATCCGCAAATTTGCCGATCTCGTGGAGAAGCAGGGCGCGGGCATCTGGTTTTCCCGTTCCGCCGATGAGCTGGCCAAGGACCTCGATTTGCCGCTCGGCTTGAAGAAGGGCCGCGACACGCTCGACGTCTGGATCGATTCGGGCACGAGCTGGGCGGCGGTTGTCGGCAAGCGCGACGATCTCAAGCCAGCGCCCGCCGATCTCTACCTTGAAGGCAGCGACCAGCATCGCGGCTGGTTTCAGTCCTCGCTGCTCACGTCGGTTGCGGCTACCGGCAAGGCGCCTTACAAAGCCGTCCTCACCAACGGCTTCGTTGTCGACATCGAAGGCAAAAAACTTTCCAAATCGGGCACCGGTTATCAAAAGCCGGTCGATCTCATGTCGCTGGTCAACGAACACGGTGCCGATGTGCTGCGCCTCTGGGTCGCCAGCCAGGATTACCAGGACGACATTCCCTTTTCGCAGGACATCTTCGCCCGCGTCGCCGACACCTACCGCTCCATCCGCAACACTCTCCGCATCCTCCTCGGCAACCTTGCTGATTTTGATCCCGCTAAAGATGCTGTGCCGCAGGAGAAGTGGACGGAGTTGGATAAGTTTTTTTATCAACGATATGTCGGCCTTGGTCGTCGCATCGAACAGGCATATTCTACATATCAATTTTCACAGGTATATCAGATGCTTAATCGTTTCTGTGCTGTCGACCTATCAGCACAGTATGTGGACATGCTAAAGGATAGGCTCTATTGCAATGCCAAGACAGATTTGTCACGACGAGCATCGCAAACTGTGATGACATACATTCTTGGCGGGCTCGTAAAATATCTAACACCATTGATTCCTTTTACGTCCGAAGAACTTTGGCAATATTGGATTCAGACAAGTTCCGTTCATCTGCAACCATTCTCTCCATTACCTGCCATAGTAGCTCCCGAAGATGCATGGGCTCCCGTATTTCGACTTCGAGATAGCGTAAACCAAAAACTCGAAGAAGCTCGCCGCGACAAAAAAATCGGTAAAAGCCTCGAAGCGTGCGTTGAAATCACGACGTCCCGACCGCCGCTAGGGACAGCGGCGGCTACCACGGAGACAGTAGCTCTCGAAGAACTCTTCATCGTTTCCAAAGTCATCATCAAGCCGACCGAGGGCGAAGAAACCATCACCGTTACGCGCGCTGAAGATCACGACATGAAAAAATGCGTCCGCTGCTGGAAATATTACGACGAAATCGGCAGTCACAAGGAGCATCCGGAATTGTGCGAGCGTTGTACAAAAGTCGTCTTGCAGTGGTAGCCGCCGCTGTCCCTAGCGGCGGTGCCTTTAAAGTCATGACTCCGCGAAAACATCTCAGTCACAAAACACCTTGCTGGGTCACTCCAGACGCCGATTATTTCATCACCCTTTGCGCAGAACCGCGCAATCAAAACCATTTTTGCCATCCGGCAATCGGAACAGATGTTCTCGAAGCCATTCGCTTTTATCACGATAAGCAATGCTGGTTCTGTCATCTTGCCGTGGTTATGCCGGACCATATCCATCTTTTGGCCTGCTTCCCTCCCGACAAAATTCTTTCCCAGGTTGTCGGACTTTGGAAACGTGCGCTGGCGCGAAAACATGCGATTTCGTGGCAACGCAATTTTTTTGAACATCGGTTGCGCGCCGAAGAAAATATTCGACAGAAAGCCGATTATATCCTGCATAATCCCGTGCGTGCCGGACTGGTTGAGCAGTCGCAGGATTGGCCTTACATTTGGATGCCCAATGCCTGAGCGCCCGCCGCTGGGGACAGCGGCAGCTACCAACTACATCGGTCAACTAGCTACATTAAAAGAATCATGATCATCGGCGTGCCCAAGGAAATCAAAACGCAGGAACATCGCGTTGGGTTGCTGCCGTCGGCGGTATATCAGCTCATCAAGCGGGGGCATCAAGTTGTGGTGGAGCGAGGTGCGGGAATCGATGCCGGTTATCCGGATGAGGACTACGCCGGGGCAGGCGCGAAGTTGGTCGCGACGCATGAAGAGGCTTTTGCCGGCGACCTGATCATCAAGGTGAAGGAGCTGGTTCCTGCGGAATACGCGCTGCTGCGCCCAGGCCAAATTCTTTTCACCTATCTCCACTTGGCGGCGAATCGCGAATTGACCGATGTGTTGGTGAAATCGGGTGCGACGGCCATTGCTTACGAAACGGTCACGCGCAATCACCGGTTGCCACTGCTCGAACCGATGAGCGAAATCGCGGGGCGCATGTCCGTGATTGTTGGTGGTCATTTTCTGGCCAAGCCGTATGGCGGCAAGGGCGTTCTTCTCGGAGGTGTGCCGGGCGTGCTGCCGGGGAAGGTGGTCGTGCTCGGCGGGGGCACCTCGGGCGTGAATGCCGCGCGGATGGCCACAGGACTCGGCGCAGACGCCACCATTCTCGAAGTCGATGTGGAGCGGATGCGCTTTCTCGACATCACCATGCACACGACTCACACGCTCTATTCGAGTGAAGCGCATCTGACGGAACTGTTGCCGACGGTGGACCTGCTGATCGGCGCGGTGCTCGTGCCGGGCGCGAAGGCCCCGAAACTGCTTTCGAGAAAAATGTTGCGGCAGATGAAGCCGGGAAGCGTGTTTGTCGACATCGCCATTGACCAGGGCGGCTGCGCGGAAACGTCGCGACCCACCACGCACGACGATCCAGTCTATGTGGAGGAAGGCGTGCTCCATTATTGCGTGACCAATATGCCCGGCGCTTACGCCCGCACCGCGACGCAGGCGCTGACCAATGTGACTTATCCTTATATCGAGGCGCTGGCCGATCTCGGTCTCGACGAAGCTTGCCTGAAGCAAACCGGCTTGGTCCAGGGTGTGAACGTGCACAACGGTCGGATCACCTGCGAGGCGGTGGCCGAGGCGCACCAACTTTCCCACACGCCTTATCCGTCACGCCAAGCGATGAATTGAAGTGCGACGGCCTTGGACCGCCGCTACATTTGGGGAATCATGCACGCCGATCCTAAAATCGACCTGACAGCGCAATCCCGTACCGCGACTGCGGATACGATCGTTGCGCTGAGCACGCCTCCGGGTGTCGCGGCGCTGGCGGTGCTGCGTCTGAGTGGTTCGGAAAGTCGCGGCATTGTCGGGCAGCTTCTCGCCACGAAAATGGAATGGACGCCGGGCCAGTCCGTTTATCGCGCCCTCACTTATCAAAATCAGATACTGGATGATGTCGTGCTGACTTTCTGGCAATCACCCCATTCCTATACGGGCGAAGACACGGTTGAGATTTCGTGCCATGGCAATCCGCACATCGTGGAAAATATCCTGCAAGTCTGTCTTGAGCTTGGCGCCCGCATGGCGCGGCCCGGCGAATTTACTCAACGCGCTTTTCTTAACGACAAGCTTTCGCTGACCCAGGCCGAAGGCCTGTTGGATTTATTGTATGCGCCAACCGAACGCGCACTGGCCAGTGCGCGTGCGATGAAGGAAGGTCGGCTTGGTCAGGCCTTGGAGCTGGCGCGAGCCGAGCTGATCGATTTGCTCAGCCACCTCGAAGCGAGTCTCGATTTTGCGGAGGAGGGAATCGAGCCGAAGATTGGCGCGGAATTCATCGTGCGCACGGAAAAAGTTCGGACGCAAATTGAGCAACTTCTTCGCACCGCACCGCTGGGCCGTATTTTGCAGGAGGGTGCGTTGGCTGTCATCGTGGGCGAACCGAACGTGGGCAAGTCAAGTTTGCTCAACGCCCTGCTGCGCGAGGATCGTGCCATTGTTGCGCCGACTCCCGGTACGACGCGTGATTTGATCGATGCCTCCTGCAATATTCGTGGCCTGCCCTTGCGCCTGATCGATACCGCAGGCCAGCGCGATTCGACCGACCCGGTGGAAATGGAAGGCAATCGTCGCGCCCGTGCGCTTTTGCCCAAGGCGCAATTGCTGCTCCAGGTGGTTGAGGCGCATCAGTCGTATGTTCCGGCGAAGTTGGAGCTGCCCGACAACATTCCGAATCTGCTTATCGCGAATAAATCCGATCTGGGGCGGCATGCTTCTCTTCCGGCTGAGGCCCTATTGCTATCCGCGTTGACGGGCGAGGGGCTGGGCGATTTGGAGGCGCAAATCGAATCGGCGTTGCTGGCGGAGATGGGCCATGAAGCCGGAACGGTGTTGACGATCAATGCGCGGCAGAATGCGACCCTGCGCCGGGCGGCGCAATCGCTCGACCGGGCGCTGGAAGCCTTGCGGGCTGCGGCTGGATTGGAATTAGTGAGCGTCGAATTGCGCGAGGCGCTGCGCGATCTCGCGGAAGTGATCGGCGATACGACGACGGAGGATGTCCTGACGAGACTCTTCCAGAATTTTTGCATCGGGAAGTGAGCTTTATTTCCAGATGAGTTTCTCTTTGTTTTGAGCTAAGTTGAAGCGTGCCTAAAAAAGCCGTCGCCATTTTCTTCATTGCCGCACTTATTGGGGCGGCCCTCTTTGTTTATTTTACCTTTCCGCGAACGAAGGAGGAAATTCCCAAGAGCAATAATCAGCGCCCTTTTCCCTCCTATCCCTCCTCGCCTGAACCCGGTGGCGTGCCGGCCCCGGAAACGGTTCCGCATCCCAACACGCCCCAACCGCCGCATGGCCCAACGCTTCGCGTGATGGGTTGGGCCGCTCCGGATGAAGCGAAGATTCTGGAAACACAGGCCGACGCTTTTGCGTCCGCGACCGGCAAACGCGCTTCTTTGACCATCGAAAATAATGTGGCGGATTACCGCCGTGATTTGAAAGAGGCCCTTGCCTCCGATACTCCGCCCGACGTGTGCATGGTCGGTGCGCGGGATTTTTCCGGAATCGATCCGGCACAAGATCTTATCGAGGTGAAGCCGAATCCCGACACGATTGTGCGCAGCGTTGAGGCCTTTACCGTGGCGGGCCAAGTCCGGGCGGTGCCGGACGAGTTTTCCGTGGAGGTGCTTTTTTACAATCCGCAACATTTTGATCGCGCCGGTATCGGCTATCCCGACCGGCATTGGAATTGGGACGTCCTGGAGGCGATGTCCCGCGCGTTGGCTTCGCTCAAGCTCAAGAATGCCGCGGGCGATTCGATCTATCCACTCGAATTGCCGACCGATTTCGATTTCTGGAACATTCTCTGCACCCAGGCGGGACATCCTGCGCTGGACCTGGATGTCTGGCATCTTTCGGATACCGGGAGCAAGGACTCACAAATGCGGGCACTCGATTTCATCAACGAGATTTTTCATGGCCTGGTCGTAACGGCCCCTCTGCCGAAGACGAACGAAAGACCCGGCTGCTTCTTCGCACAAGAACAGGCTTCGCTGCTGATCGCGCCCTCGGACATGGTCGCATCCTTGCCGAAATTTCATTATGTCAGGACACTTTTGCCCGGTGATATCGCCCGGGCGAGTCTGGCCCAGGTCAACGGCTGGGGCGTCACAGCCAAGTCGTCTCAACCGGAAGCTGCGCGTATATTGGCCTCGTTTTTGGCCCGGCAACCCATTCATGCAGGATGGAGCTCAGTCCAAAAACCGACGGACGCCAATACGTCCGATGCGGTTTGTTATGAGGCGTTAGGTCAGGCAATCATTCCCCGGATCGATCCGAAAGCGGCGCCGCTGGCCCAATTACTCGACCAGCAAATTGGAGCGCTGGCCCGAAATGACCGGCAAAAGACGGACAGTCTTTACGCCCAGATTCAATCTGAATATCAAAGCAGCGCCGTGCCGCCTGCGGTCGAAAGTGGATTGCCCCAGGCCGTTGGGGTTAAGCCCAGCGTAAAGGCGGATGCCGGGGCCCAGTTGCGCGGGTTGTAAGAAATGGCGGATTCGCTAATCGGCGTTAGGCCCTGAAAAGGGAGAGCGCAAAAGGGTTCGCATTTCACGGACGGCTTGAGTGAGGCCGACAAAAATTGCGCGCGCGATGATGGAATGGCCGATGTTGAGCGTGTGGAGGTGCGGGACATCCTCGATGTACTCGCGGACATTGCTGTAGTGCAGCCCGTGACCGGCATTGACCTGCAGGTTGAGCTCATGGGCACGGGCCGCGGCGCGGGCGTGTCGGACGAGTTCCTTTCGGCGCGCGCCAAGAGACGTGGCATTGGCGTAGGTGCCGGTGTGCAGTTCGACACACTGGACTCCGGCCTGGTGGGCTGCTTCGACTTGTTTGAGATCGGCATCGATAAAGGCGCTGATTTTGATATGCGCGGAATGAAGTTTGCGGACGATGCTCTTGAGCCGACGAACGTCACTCGCAACATCAAGCCCGCCTTCCGTGGTGATCTCCTGACGGTTTTCCGGCACGAGACAGATTTCCTCCGGCTTGAAGAGAAGCGCCTGACGGGTCATGGTCAAAGTAGCCGCCATCTCCAGATTGAGAGGAATCTGAAGATCACGGGACAACTGCCGCACATCGGTCTCTTGAATATGGCGACGATCTTCGCGCAGGTGCACGGTGATGGCATCGACCCCGGCCTGCTCGGCCAATCGGGCTGCTTCGAGCACATTCGGCTCGGGCGGCAGGCCCCGTTTCCAGCTGCGGTAACGGGCTTCGCGGAGGGTGGCAACGTGGTCGATATTCAGTCCAAGTTCGGGCATGCCCCTACCTTAGGGAGGGTTGGCAAAAGAGGGCAAGGCCGCGCCTGATCACATCTTGGATGAAGCGAAGCTTTACTGTCCTCGGCAGGAATGGTTACTTTCAAGCGATGCCGGTTCATTTGGAAAGAGTCCTGCGACACGCGGAACGCAAACTTGTTCACGAGTCTCATTTGCGTCCCACCGACCTGCTCGACATCTATCGTCGGTTTTTAAAACTGGAGGAACACCGGCTTAAACTGGAGCACATCCGTGGCGAGGGCGGACGCGAGGTGGCCCAAAAGCGGGCGGATGTCATCACCGTCATGCTGCGCCATATCTGGGTGGGCGCGGCGGAAACTCATCTGCGTTCCCACATCGACAAGCCGCCGCGCATTGCGCTTCTGGCGGTGGGCGGGTTTGGCCGGGGCGAACTCAATCCCTACAGCGACATCGACATCCTCTTTCTTTATCCCAACGAGGGGGGCAAAAGCGGCAGCCAGGTCAATGACATCGTCCAGCACATCCTCTACATGCTCTGGGACATCGGCTTTCAGGTGGGGCACGCCACGCGCACCATGTCGGAATTGGTCACTCAAGCCAACGGCGATCTGCGGACCAAGACGTCTCTACTCGAGGCCCGCTTTCTCTGCGGAGACGAGGCGCTTTTCGCGGAATTTGAGCAGACCTTTGCCCGTCGCTGCCTGCACGGTCATGAAAAGGAATTCCTGGAATGGCGCGTGGCCGATCAACGCGACCGGCACGAAAAAGCCGGGAACACCGCCTTTCTCCAGGAACCCAATGTGAAGAACGGATGCGGCGGATTGCGCGACTACCAAAATTTGCTTTGGGTGGGAAAAGTCAAACGGGGGTTCCGCAGCACGCAGGACTTTGTCGATGCGCAATTGATTACTCCCGCTGAACGCAAGCAACTCGACCGGACCTACGATTTCCTGCTTCGCATCCGCACGGAACTGCACTACCAGCAAAAACGTTCCGGCGATATCCTGACCTTGCGGTTGCAGGGCCAAATTGCCGGTGTTTTCGGCTACCAGCACCGCACCATCCTGCGCCGGATGGAGGCCTTCATGCGGGATTACTACGAGCATACCTCGCTTCTTTATAATCTCGGCAACACGCTGGGCAACCGGCTTTGCGGCAAAGGAAAGCCTAGCCGGGCGCGCTGGGCCTTTCTCCCTTTTCGGGCCACGCACCGGGAGGAAATCGACGGATTTATTCTGGAAAATGGTGAATTGGAAGCTGCTTCCACCACGACTTTCAGTGATGAACCTCTTCGACTGGTCCGTGTTTTTCTCATTGCCCTGCAGCGTCAGGCCGAGTTGGGGCCGGAATTAAAACTCCGTCTTCGCCGCCGTCTTTATCTGATCGATCGCCGTTTCATTTATCAGACGGCGGTGCGCGAAACGCTCCTGGCCATCCTGTCACGCAAAGGACAGGTCGGGCGTGCGTTGAGATCGATGCATGAACTCGGTTTTTTAGGTCGTTTTTTCCCTGAATTCCGTCCATTGACCTGCCTGGTGCAGCACGAATTTTTTCATCGTTACACCGCCGATGAACACACCCTCATCTGCATTGAGACGCTGGATAAGATCATCGATGCCAAGGAGACTCCCTTTTCCAAATATCGCCCCCTTTTGCAACAAACCGCCCGCCCCCACATTCTTTATCTGGCCATGCTCCTGCATGACACCGGCAAAAGCGAAAACAGCCGCCGCCACGCGGAATCCAGCGCCATCAATGCGGTGAGGGTGGCCCGGCGCATGCGGTTGACGGGCGCCGATCTTTCCACGCTGGTTTTTCTGGTCGATCACCACATGAGCATGTCCGAAATCGCCCGGCGAAAAAATCTCGATAACGAGGAAACCATCATCGAGTTTGCGCGAGTCGTGCAAACCCAGGAAAGACTCGACCTGCTCATGCTCCTGACGTTTGCCGATATGCAGGGAACCGGTTCCGGCCATACGTATTCAGACTGGAAGGATCTTCTGCTCTGGCAGCTCTACCGACGCACGACCAGTGCGTTGAGCGGCATCACCGAATTTATTGCCGTGGCGGAACAGGCGCGCCGGGAAATCCAACAGCGTCTCCTGAAGAATCTCGACCGTCAGCTCGATTACGGCGAGATCGTGGCCCATTTTGATAGCCTGCCCCCCAGTTATTTTGAAAGCATGTCGGAAGAGCTGATCCGCGAACACATCGGCATCGTGCACGGATTTCTCAAGTATCAGATCACTCACGACGATGCCACGCTGCAGCCGGTCATTCACTGGCGACATTTTCCCGACCAGGGCCATTCCGAAGTCATCGTCGTCACATGGGACCGCGACTATCTTTTTGCGCGCGTAACCGGTGCGCTTGCCGCCTGTGGCCTAACCATTCTCAAGGCCGATATTTTTACCCGGGCCGACGACATCGCCATCGAGACTTTTTACGTCGCCACCGAGCGGCTGGAGGCGGTTACCGATCCGCGAGACCGGGCGGCTTTTGAAAAAATTCTCAACCAGGCGATGAGCACGAACCAGTACGACTTCCTGACCACATTTGCCAAACGGGCCCAATCGGCGCGCGCCCCCGTTTACGACGCCTCGGAATTTCCGACGCAGGTATCGGTGGATCAGAATGCATCGCGTACTTATACGTTGCTCGATGTCCAGACGGCCGACTATCCCGGCCTGTTGTATCGCATTGCCTGCGCCATTGCCGATACGGGTTTGAATTTGGTTTCGGCCCGGGTGACGACCGAAAAGGGGGCCGCGCTCGACACCTTCTACCTTTGCGATCGGGATGGAAAAAAAATCGAGTCCGAAGAGACGCTTGGCGCTCTCACGGCGGAAGTGCGCAAGCGCGTCGAGACATGAAACGCGTCACCAAACCCACTCTTTTTTCCGAATTGCGCCGACGCGATCTGCGCACGCTCCTTCATCCCCAGAAGGCCCTGGAGCGGATTCTGGCGGCCGCAGTTCGTTCCACTCGCGCCGATTCCGGCTCCTTCATTCTGATCAATCCGAACACGGGTCTCCTGGATATCGAAGCCAGCCACGGACTCAGTGAAAAAGCCAAGAAGGTAAAGCTTCGCCCGGGAGAAGGCATCACCGGTTGGGTGGCCACGACGGGCAAGCCTCTGCGCACGGGAGATGTCCGCAAGGAAAAGCGGTACGTCGCCATCAATTCAAAAATCTGTTCCGAAATGGCCGTGCCGGTGGAAATGCGGGGACAGGTCGTCGGGTTGCTCAACGTCGATTCGACCAAGACCAACGCCTTCAGCGGAACGGACGAGGAACGCCTTGTCGACATGGCCTCGGAAGCTGCTTCGTGGCTCGACCTCGCCTGGGAAATCGACCAGTTGCGACTTAAAGGGCGACAACTCACCAGCTTGGTGGACATCGCGCAAATGATCATCTCCGAGATGAATCTCGATGAGATTCTCGAACAGATCACGGTCCAGACTTCGCGCCTGATGAAAACGCGCCTCTGTTCCGTTTTTCTACTGAATGAGGATGGTTCCGAATTGGTCCTGCGCGCCTGTCACGGGGGCACCAAGCTTTATCGTGAGAAGCCCAACCTGAGCACGGAAGATTCGCTGCTGGGAGGAGTGGTCATACGGCACAAGCCGATTGCCGTGGTCGATGTCATGAAGGAAAAAGGTTACATCCAGACCGACATCGCGCGCATTGAACATCTGGTTTCCATGTTGGCTGTGCCGCTGACCTTCGGCGAAAAGACCATCGGTGTGTTGACCGTCTACACGCAGCAGCGTCACCGTTTTTCCAACGACGAGATCAAGCTCCTGACTACGCTGGGCGATCTCTCCGCCGTGGCCATTGAAAAGGGACGTCTTCTCGCCCGCGTGGTTGACATGGAGGAAAAACTCCGGGCCAGCGAACGTCTTTCCGCCCTGGGATTGCTTGCCGCTGAAATCGCCCATGAAATCCGCAATCCGCTCACGGTGATGCAGATGCTCTTTCACGCCCTGGTCGAGACGCAGCAAATGGATGCGACTTCCCAGCGCGACGCCGAGTTAATCAGCGAAAAAATGAGGCAGATGAACCGGATTCTCGATCAGGTCCTTTCCTTCGCGCGCTCTTCCGAGCCGATCAAGGAACCGGTGCACGCCCAACAACTCATCGACGATGTTTTTCTGCTGACCCGGCACAAGCTGTTGCAACAGGGCATCGAGGTTCGCGCCACCATCGCGGAAGATTTGCCGCCTTTTCGCGCCGATCGGGCGCAGGTTGAGCAAGTCCTGCTCAATCTCATCCTCAATGCCGCCGAGGCCATGCCTCAGGGAGGCATCCTCCGCTTGAGCGCGGCGCAGGAGGACTTGAACGGCAAGCCGCATATTGCACTGGGAGTCCGCGACAATGGCCAGGGGATGTCGCCCGAACAGATCGCCAATCTCTTCGCGCCATTTCTTACCTACAAGGAATCGGGCACGGGCATTGGACTGGCCATCGTGAAAAAGATCATGGAGAACCACCAGAGCAAAGTGGAGGTCGAATCCAAACTCGGGCAGGGAACCCGGT
>Ga0307511_10006585_pt1 | contig 11702 bp, 4 predicted proteins | sample 13_EM_MG_FD_200266 | JGI IMG/M metagenome (GOLD analysis project Ga0307511, IMG submission 200266) | Populus trichocarpa ectomycorrhiza microbial communities from riparian zone in the Pacific Northwest, United States - 13_EM | ecosystem: Host-associated > Plants > Roots > Unclassified | place...
CCAATGATATTTTTTTATTTTTAAAAAATTATTTTTGACATCAGCACATCAAAACAATTTAAAAATATAAAAAAAATTTAAACAAACAAAAGAAATTAAATTTTGAGGGAACGCGGTTTGAACCGTGTTCCTAAACAGACTTATAAAGGAAAATAAAGGTGGGTGCGGTAAGAATTTAAAATTGAGGGTTTCAAAAAAATTGTATCTTTTATACTTAGATTTGGTTTAAAATTCAAACCAAACCGGTTCGGTTTAGTTTGATCAATTTTAAACTTTTAAAACAAAAACCTAATCGAATTGATTTTTTTTCCAGGTTTTCTCAATTGGTTTATTGAATTATTTGTTTTTGTTTGTTTTCTCTCTTGCTTGATTTTTTTGCTAACCCCTACACATAATAAAGCAAAGAAGGAATATTACCATCGTGAGATTTTATTTAGATAGATTAATCAATAGCTTCCACGAAAGAAGTTAAATCCAGTGGGGATCCATGGATTCCTTGCACTCTAGATGACAAGAAACGGAGCGTTGGTCAGTTGACACGTTGCAAAGCTTGGTCAATTGACTAGTATTCACTAGGCAGCAAAAATTATTCATATAATTAGTGTGAACATGTTTATTTTTATTTTTACATTTTAAAAGTATTTTAAAAAAATTAATTTTTTTATTTGTTTTAAATTTATTATTTTCTAGCATTTTAATGTGTTAATATCAAAAATAATTTTTAAAAAATAAAAAAATATTATATTAATATATTTCCGAATAAAAAACACTTTGAAAAACACCATAATCACACTCAGAAACATACTCCAAAAACATCCCACCCATGCTCTCTAGATTTTAGTTAAAATAGCTAAAAAGACATTTTAGCTTAGCTATATAAAAAAAGTTATCGGATTGAATATTCTTTTTATTTTTTGTTATTCAAATTATATGTAAGATGAGTATTCAAGTGTATCTATCCAGCATTCTCTAGCCTACTGATATCTGAAAGCTTTCTAACACAGGCATCCTGCAATTGATCATTAACTAAGATGAGAATTACTTACATTATCCTCTAAGGTAGTACTGTTCTCGTCCATGGAACATTTCAATCTGCTGTAATAAAATGAGGAGTAGAATATCCAATATACATAAAGAACATGTTTCTCACCAAGACGCAAGCTCATCACCCGATTACACATCCTGTCAACATCTGTTTCCCATATTTTTAGTGCAAGATCATCTCTGCAAAATCAATCCAAAAACACCAATTCAATTCTCTTCCACGAGCAACACGACTTAGTTTTTTCCTTAGATTACTTAACGAACAAAAGCTCTCCAATCAATGATCATCAAAATGAAGGAAAAAAAGTTTTACATACCTACAGGTAATCATTCTGTTTCCTTCAGCATCAGAAGCAAGTGCCCGGACAGTAGAAGAGTGGCCAGTGAGTAGATATCAACACCTGGCCAATTAGCAAGTAAAATGTGATTTTACATTTCTTTAAAGTTCTGAATAGAAATCAGCGAGCTAAGCCAGACCAGTTCTATTTATCACATCTTGCAATCATTAAAAACATTAGCAAGTAATATGCAGCTTAACTATCTGCATGCCCTAACAAAAAAGCTTAAGCTCAGTTAGTGTCGCAATGAAGTTTCAACAACATCACTAAGCCCTTACAGTTTTAAATTTATGGGGGAAAAAGTGAAAAACCAACCTCAACATATTAGTAAAAGGTTATATTCGGCCTTCAATGCATTCGATTTCCCTATCAATTTTTGGTTTTCTAATAAAACCTTTTCCCTCAAATGGTGTTGTTATTGCGTTCACTACCCCTTCCAACAGTGCACCTGCCATCAAGAAGGGCAATTTGCCTTTCAAAATCCACGCCAAAGCCACTACACATGTTCATTTCTTTAAATTTTGACTCAAGTCCAATAAATTTTGAAACTTTAAAGTATAACATACCATTAAAAAAAAAGAAAAAGAAAAGACAAGAAACCTGTGTTCTTAGGGAGGCTACGCCAGCAACCAAGACCAGGTTTTTGAATGTACTAAACCAAGAGTTGGTCTTCTTCAGGAGTTCAAGGTCCTTTATTTACTCCATCTTTATCATAACAAGGTCCCCTCCCCAACTTCTCTACTGTCGGACAACAAAACCCACAAAGCTCTATTAGTTATATGAGATATGATATGACACCGAGTATAAGAATTTAGGGACTCAAAAACTCCAAACCACAACTTTAATAACTAGAACTCATAGTGGTTTAAGATTCAGAATTTAAGTTACTAAACCAATTATCTACAGTAACATCAAAGAGAGTGAATATATGCATGCTAACCAGGGGAGTAGGGAGATAAATCAGGATCAATAATTGGCAAATTTCTCATGCGACTGCGCATGTAGAGAGAGAAATCAGCATAATTGTCAATCTTAACAATTCAGTGTGCAGCGTGCAAAACCCAAATCAAAAAACAATTTATAGTCATACCCAAATCATAACCAAAACCCATAAAGTGGAGAAATCAAACAAACTCAGCAACCAGATTGTTGAACCAAACAACATATAGAATGTAAATAATGAAATGAAAACATACACATCAAAAGATTCTCGAACCTCCTCTGGAGCATAGAAGAAAACATTTTTGTGCCATAGATTGAAATTGTTTTCTACCATCTTCTTCACTTCAAATTCAACAAAGCCCACAAAAACAAAGACTTCCTCGTCTTCTCTAAGCTCATGTTCAGGCCCTGTGCTTGCCATTAGATTTTATGCTTTTGGCTGGAGAAAAGAAAAAAAGTGTGTGCCTCCTTGAATTTTAGTGTTAAAGATGAAAAACAACCTTTCCCCGTGTGCTGCTTTCTTTTTTCCCCTACCAGGAGTAAAAATTTGAAATGCTCGCTATATGTAGCGAGCAATGTTCACAGAGCTAGAGAGCATGGATGCCATGAAAAAAAAAAAAAAACTCACTAGCTACTATAGCTAAGGATTTGATTTAGCTGGGAAGAGTGGATGCTCTAACCCAACTGAAATTTTTTAACAAACATGACAAAAGCACCCAATTGAGAAATAATTGAAATTTTAAGAATATGTAAAAAACTTTTTTGAAAGAATGCAATTGAGAATTGTCTAATAGTTTACGGGTTAATTTGAAGTTTTAATGACTTCTTATTAAAAAAAAAAGCCATCAGCATTTTTCTGAGCATTGACCCTGTTCGTTATGAATTGAAATAGTGAGAGAGCAATTTTATCATTCTAAAAAAAAAAATACCAACCTTGTTACTAAAGATAATATGATCTTTTCTATATTTTATTTATAATAATATTATTAAGGTTACTAAAGATAATATGATCTTTTCTATATTTTTTTATAATAAAATTATTTAATTACTTTTTAAAGAAAAAAAATAAACTCACATAAAAGGTGTTTTTTTTTTTATCTTTTTAATTTTTAGCATATTAAAATTACTTAATTATCTTTACAATCAAAAAATTCTTAAGCTTGCGTCCATAAGTATTTTTATCTTTTAATTATATATATATTTTTTGTTATAATTATATTTACTTAAAGACTATTTAGTAATTTAACAAATAAAAATATTATTTTATAATAGTGGATGACGCACACTTCAACACGTGAACTGTCCTCGATAAGCAATTTGTGCAGCACTATACGATAACCAAACACCACACGCAATAGTGGTGTTTGAATCATCTTAGTGGATTTTCCATGATGCAATAACACATGTGGTCAATGGGTCTCCAGTTTGGTGCTAGTGACTTTTTGTTTTTTTTTTCCTTTCATCCTCAATTTTCATGTCTGACCTTCAAAATTTTAAAGCTTCACTTCAATTGTTACTTCTTTAAATTTGGTCCCTCATTTTTCTATTATTGTTTGTTTTATATTAAATAATTTATAAAATTGAGTTTTTTTTTTTCAATTTCCTCTTCCTTTGATTTTTTATGTTAGATTTGATCTTTATTCTTTTGATCGATATTTGTTTTGTTTCAAGTAATTTTTAAAATCAAATGATTTTTTTTCATCATCCTTTGTTTTTTTTTTCATGTCAAACTTAATCTTTTTTTAATTTGAAAACCTTAATTTTTTTTTTTAATTTCATCTTTCAACTTTAAATTAATTTGGAATTGAACTTTTTGTTTGAGCTCAAGTATGAGATTTTCATGGGTTATGAGTTTGGAAAATTAGTCAAGGTTTAGGAGGTTTGTCTAGGTTTGCTTGTTTTTTTTTTTTAAGCTAATATTTTTTTTCATTCTCATCCTTTAGCATCTATTTAATTGAAGATTGTAATTTATTTTTTATTTTTATTTTTTTGCTTTATATTGGATTTTCCGCTAGTTTTGAAAATGTTATAGGATATCTCGTCTTTTAACATTGAGTTATTTGATAATTAAATTCAATTTGTTTTTGACAAGATTATCTTGGTACCATAACCAGGTCGTTAAATTTGCATGTTGACTCGGTTGGACTCGGGTCGAGTTTTTTTAACAATTTTTGGATTTTATTTTTTCCTTTAATTTTTCCCTTCATTATTTTGTTCTCTAAAGATTATGTTTCAAATTTTTTTTAATTTTTTATAAAGTTATCACGTTCTAATTTATTTTTTTTCTTCGTTGTCAAATAAAATCTTTCAACATTTTATTTTTTAAAATTGATTTTTTATTTATTTTGATTTCATCATTTATTGATTGGAAATTGATTTTTATACTTTTTTTAATTTCCTTTCTATCAAATTATCTCGATCTTATATTCATAATCACAAAGTTAAAAGGTTAACCTGGTTTGACACATGTATTTTTTAATTGTTTATTTATATCAAAATATTTTTTTTTCAGTTTCTTCCTTTGATATTGAATTATTTGATAATCGAGCTTGATGATTTTATTCAATTTACTTTTAATAAAGTTATCATGGTGTCATGGACAAGTCACATATTTGACGTACTAACCTGAATGGGCTTGGACCGAGTTTTTCTTTTCTTTTCATCATCTTGTTTTAGTTTATATGTGATTTTTATATTTATGTTATTACATTAGTTGAGCTTATTAGATATTGAACCAAAAACCTACTCATATATATATATATATATATATATATATATATTTAGAAATGTTTACACCTTCATATATATTTTTACATCTGGGTTGTGTTTGTTTTTAAATGGGTACTGTGTTTTTTAAAAGAAATCAAAATTATTTATTTTTTTTAAATTATTTTTTATATTTTATTATTATTTTAATGTGTTGTTATTAAAAAATAATTTTTTTTAAATATTTATTTTTAAAAAATACTTTTAAAAAAACAAACAAAAACAGTACCTGCATTTAAAAAGATAAAAAAAAGGCCGTGTCTAGTTTTTTGACTCAATTTGCTCTTGTTGGCGCTCATAACCCGGCCTCCAAAACCCTAAATCCCACAAAACACACCCAGACACAGGAACCGATCACATTGCGCCATGGCAAAACCAGTCGAAGCAGAAGCAGCAGGCATGGAAGCCTTAAACCGCCTAAAATCCATTGACCCACCACTATGGCTAGCACCATCGTCCTCTCTGTCTCAAACTGCACGCACAGCTTGTAAACATCTCTTCTCGTCAATAAATCCCCATGTCCCTAAATCCCCCTTTGATCAACTTCTAATTGATGGGTGTGATGCTGAGCAGATTTGGCAGCAAATTGACTTACAATCACAGCCCTTGTTGTCCAGTTTACGCCGTCAAGTTTTGCACTTTCAGAAGAATCCAGAGGAAATTAAAGTAAATGGTGACAAAGTTTTACAAGGGAAAAAAAAGGGCGTAGAAGACAAGGAGGTGAAAAAAGTTGATGAGTTTGATAATAGTGATGATGAGGATATGTATGAAATTGATGATGAAGATGACAGTGATGATGATGCGGACGGAGGTGAGGAGGAAGAGAGTGGAGAAGAGGAGGGAGAAAAGGGAGTGATCGAGGATAAGTTTTTGAAGATAAAGGAATTGGAGGATTTTTTGGAGGAGGAGGATGCCAAGGAATATGGATTGGATACAAGGAAGAATAATAAGAAAAAGAATTTAAGCGACGAGGAGGAGGATGAAGAGGACGAGGAAGATGATGATGATGAAGGGGAGGAGGAGGAGGATGAGGATGAAGATGATGAGGACAAGGAAGATGATGAGGTGATATATACTTAGACTGTTAAATTAGATTTGTAGATGCATGGGCATTTTTTTTTGTGTGTGATTATGGTTATTTGTTTGGTTTGGGAATTCATAGATATAATTCTGAATTTGGGAAGTGTGAAATATGGCTGGTTTTACTGTTTGTTGTAATGGAGGTAATATTGGAAAATTATAATCAATTACAGCTTTTAATTAGTCTACATCAAGTATCAATCTGGGATTCTGCATATTGTAGATGTGTTTTTTAGTTGGGTTAGCATAGATTTTTCTTTTTTGCATTTTCAACTCTTCCTTTTTTTATTTTCTCTATGGTTTATGTTTTTGTACTCATTGGACATCTAATCATACAGCTTGGAGTTTTTGGTAATGGCGATGATGAAGATGAGGATGCAAGCAAGCGTGCCAGGTTTTTATTTTTTTGTCTTTTTTTGTTCTAGATGAGTTATTGGTTATAGAATCATAACTGAAGTTACAAAGTGATGGTTAAAGCACTTCTTTTCATCTATTTATTTGTTCAAGAAAAATCTCACAGAAACTTAGCAAGGCAACCATTTGCCCTGTTCTGATGAAACTGTCACTTTAATGGTCATGATGATTTGTATATCATCTTCTTTTGTGCTTTTTAGTTCACTACTGTCAGTAATTCTCCATGTTCATACTGCTTGTAATGGTGCCACCAGCATCTGTCCTTTCCACCATCCTTAAAAGTTTAATATATTTATTTTTAACATTGAATCACTGATTCCTGGTTTCTCTTGTGGATCTCTGACATTCAGATACGAAGACTTCTTTGGTGGTAAAAAGAGAAAAATCTTAAAAAAGAAAACAAAAGAAGACTCAAGCTCAGATGATGAACTTGATGATGAAGCATTGAATGAGGTAGTATGATGTTTTTGTTATGTCTGCACGCATTCAGCAAAGTTTCTGCTGCCTTTCTCATGGTATTATAATTTATATTTTAAGAAGTGAATGCATGTGAAAATTTAACTAAGTTGTTCTTATTTGCATTCTGCAGAGAAAAGGTAGACTTTCTACCCATGAAAAACAACTTCAGAAGCTTCAATCTGAGATAGAACAGATGGAGAAATCAAATTTGGAGCCCAAAACTTGGACCATGCAAGGAGAGGTAACTTTGGCCTTTCTTTAATGTTTAATTCCGAAAATCGCTTTTATAGCTCTATGCATTCCTATTTTTAATTTTTTATGTTTTTCTGGATATGAAGCCAATCCAATCCATGTCAAGTTGTGGTTTTGATGTCACATGATATGGACATTGCAACAGGTAACTGCTGCAAGCAGACCCAAGAATAGTGCGTTAGAAGTTGATTTAGACTTTGAACACAATATGAGGCCCGCCCCTGTAATCACTGAGGAGGTTACTGCAACACTTGAAGATATGATTAAGAGTAGGATCATTGAGGTAAACTTCAAATTTGAATGGATTTCTGACTTATCTAGCTGTCTTGTTAACACATCACTGTTTTACTTTATTTCTGATGTTTAATCCTAATTTTCTTGTTATGTGTTGATTTCTTGTAACAAATTGATTATGATTTATGATTCCCGTGTCCTGCCATTCTTCTTTTATTTTGTATTTGGAAACCGAGTAGAATCTTTTTCTCAGTTGCTTCAAGGTAAACTCAACTATATCGATATGATGGCCATGTGACAAGCTGATGCACCTCAGATCCACGCACTCACATGCGCACGATCCCAACCTTGTGTTGGAGTGACAACAGTTATCTTTGTTTGTTTCATATGCAAGTCTTCTCTTACTATGAGAACACTGCTTTATATTTGGTTGTTTTTGTTGAGAGATGTTGGTGAATAAATTGTGCTTGGAAATATGTATATTTCTTTATTCAAAGCCATGGTACAGTTCTTCAGATAGTTTGAACAATGTCTGTCTTGAATTTTTGGGCCTTTTAGATAAATAGTGAACAGTTGTCCAAATACTCACGTTCTTAAAGTTGGCAGAAGCATGGATGGTATTATTGGCAGACCAACTTTCCTTCTATGATTTTGACTTTTCCAAATTGCTATACATGCAGAAAAAGTTTCCTAAATCCTTGGTCAGGCTTTCAGAAAGAAATTGTCTATGTACCTGACAATATCAATAGCTTCATGGAGTTTTCTGCCATCTTGGGAAAATTTTGTTTATCTTTTGACCTTCTTGTTTCTTATTGTTGAATCCATGATGCTAGTTCCCTAGTTAAGATGTTGCTGCTTCTCATTTTGCATTGGACAATGCTTGTTTGATCACTATGCTATGTTAGACATTGTTATCTGTGTGGGTGCACTCAAGAAACAATCTTGCCATGATGATTTTAGGGGCGGTTTGATGACATTCGGAAGGCTCCCAGTTTACACTCTAAAGCACCAAGAGAACTGAAAGAGTTGGTAAGCAATATTGCCGGTAACATAGTACAGTGTGGTTCCCACTGTTCCTTGTTATGATATAATATTAATTCTGGAAGCTGTATTTTTCATAAAATCTGCAGGATGAGAATAAGAGCAAGAAGGGTCTTGCCGATGTTTATGAGGTTTGTCTATCTTAACTAGCATGCTCTGTCAAGTTTCCAATTTTGTTCTGGATACTATACTGTTTGTAATTGCTTCTGAGCTTGATTGTTTTCTTCTGTTGCTGAGCTCTTGCATATTTAATCCAAATTCCTATATGATTATTTACAGGAAGAATATGTTCAAAAGACAAATCCAGCAGCTGCTCCATTATCTTTCTCGGATGAACAGAAGAAGGAGGTAGATGTTAACAGTAGTGTAATCATTGTTATTATTTCTCCTTTGTTGTTTCTTCATTGCATATTTTCATATCTTCAACTGGACTCCAGCACATGACATTTTAGTATGTTTTCTGTGTCCATCTGTTTTTATTACATATGCATCTTTGATTTGTGTAACCTTGTTATCTTTTCTTTTTTCTTAGGCAAGTGTCCTGTTCAAAAAACTGTGCTTGAAGTTGGATGCTCTTTCTCATTTCCACTTTGCTCCTAAACCTGTATGCTTCTTAATCCTTAAATGGTGGATTTTTTTCCTTTCTTTTGGCCACCTTTTGATTTTTTAAAAAAAAATTGATCTCTTGTGTTATTGATAGGTCATAGAGGACATGTCTATCCAAGCAAATGTCCCTGCTCTTGCTATGGAGGAGGTAAAAAGATACCTCCATATTCTCTCCAGTCTGAATTTTGTGACTCTACTTGCTAATGCACATTCTCTTCCATGGATAGATTGCACCAATGGCAGTTTCAGATGCAGCAATGCTGGCTCCTGAGGAAATTTTTTCGGGCAAAGGTAATATCAAGGAAGAAGCAGAACTTACAAAGGCCGAGAGGAAGAGGAGGAGGGCTAACAAGAAAAGAAAATTTAAGGGTGAGATCTGATAAGAAGGTTTATTAATCTCGCATAAGGCCTGTTGCTGCTTTTGGTTTTTAACACCATGAAAAGAACTACCAATTAGTAGCTTAAAGCATCCAGTAGAAAGCTGCTTAATTCTTCATTTTCTCCATCTCATCTAGGTTTTGCTTGAATGTTCGATCTTTCCTTTCTTATTAACCATTAGTTTGATCTTTCCTTTCTTATTAACCATTAGTTTGGTGATCACAGCCGAATCAGTGAAAAGGATGCCAAAGAAGGCACAAGAGAACACAACACTAAACCACGATGATGGTGAATGTTCATCTGAACTGGCTGGTGTCATTATTTCTGGAAGTTGAAATGAACCCAATTTATGGTCCTTAACGTCAAATTTTGATTAAATTGCAGGCAAGGAAGAATCATAACTTGGTTCCTGATTATATCCGGGCATAAGGAACTCCCTGAACCTTTTCAAGCTATGGTTTCCAGTTTAGGACAGCCATACAGAGAGGAGAAACAGGAGAAGAGCGCTATCTTACAACATTGTAAGGTGCGTTCATGGTTTTAACAAGCGGTGCACTAGCTATGCCAGAAGAACTAGAAAGATTTGGGATCTAGCTTGAAAGAAACTTGGTGGGAAGTTTGCAACTATAAGCTATACCTTTACTTTAGAAATAGAGGTGAAATTTTGTTCTGTGTTTCATTAAACCGCCGATCAACGTTTGACACATTAATTTGTCATTTTTTTCTTTAATTGGGCTGGTTCAATCATGCAATGTAATATGAATCAGGAGTTAAAAGCAAGGACGAATGATGAAAGGCATTCCCTAGAAGAATATGCCTAACAAGACTAAATGCTCCTTTTGGGCAATTTATCAGAATGCAGCTATCCATGCTTGAGTCTTGTATCCGTATTTTTTGTTTCAAAATATTTTGAAAAAAATTAATTTTTTTTTATATTTTCAAGTAATTTTTTAAAAATAACAAAAATTATTTTAATATATTTTTGATTAAAAAACACTTTTGAAAAATTATCGGTACTACTTTTAATGCTCATCACTTTTAATGCTTATCACAATTGTTACACTTTTAATGCTTAGGTTAGGTGTTTTTTAAAAAATGTGTTTATTTTGGAAAAAATATTAAATTTAGTGTTTTTTTGTTGTTTTCTTTTATGATTTTGATGTGATTATATGAAAAATAAAAAATAAAAAATAAAAAAAATCATAGTTGCCTTGCATAAAAGATGATTTTGGAGTAGAATCTCCAGTTATGTTTGTGCATTATTTTTTTTAACAAACATGATGCTTTCACAAGGAAGGGCTGAATTGAGCATTATTTTATTTGTAAGTGCTGCGACAAGATCAGGGAACCAGGGGCATGACAAAAGCTTTCGGACTTCGATTTCTGTTGTAAGTTGATTGAACCCTATTTAACCAATCAAGAGTCAAGACAGTATTTGTGTAAAAGAGGTAAATCTCAAACTCCAGATGGTTCTTAATCCACGCATGCATTCCACCAGTTTCACACAAATTTATTCACGTGAGAGCAAGAAAACAGTGATGTGCAAAAAACTCAGAAGCACTTCAGCAATGGAGATATCCACTTACAACAGATTCAACTGCCTCCTCGGCGCCTCCTATCAACTTTCCTATGCACAATCCAGCCACACTGGGAATTTCGGAGCATGCTGATCAGCAAAAGTAAAAACTGCCCCGCTAGATAATCTGTGTATTTTAAAAATTATCTACAAGTTGTTTTTTAAAATATTTTATTTATATATATCAAGAACATTATATTGTGTGTGTATTGTGCCCACGAGCGCACACACGGAAAAAAACCATGTTTATACTATGTTTACAATTTCTATGTGATGATGTTCTAAAAATAAAAGGAATACGATTGCAAGTCCAACTATATATGTGTGATGATGCCCCAAAAAACTTTTTATGAGTGAAATATATAATGTTTATACAAATTTTTTTGCTAGTGTTATATACACTGCCACGCCGAATCAAACCTGGATCTACCTAGCGCTAAACCCAGCAAGTTCGAGGCTTTGCATTCTATAAAAACCAATCGTGTCTGAGTCTGGTTAATGTTAGACCTAGCATGTTAGAGCTTGATATACTGTCAAGCTTAAAGCATTTTCACTTAAACGTGATTGTTTTC
>Ga0307511_10006586_pt1 | contig 11702 bp, 9 predicted proteins | sample 13_EM_MG_FD_200266 | JGI IMG/M metagenome (GOLD analysis project Ga0307511, IMG submission 200266) | Populus trichocarpa ectomycorrhiza microbial communities from riparian zone in the Pacific Northwest, United States - 13_EM | ecosystem: Host-associated > Plants > Roots > Unclassified | place...
ATTATTATTTTATTATCTTATGCTAAATTCTTTTAATTTAATTAGAAGAATGAAGATAGCAAAATTTGTATTTATAATGTTTTAGTATCATGTAAAACAATCATTACAATGAAAACTCAAACTCAAGTTATTAGATAAAGTTTAATGATTGTTTTTATATTATTATTTAATAAATTCTCTTAATTAAAAGCCTTTAGAATTTAAAATTCAGACGAGTTCATCTGCTAAAATTTGATTAATTAGAAGAGTGAATTTAATAGGTTTTAAACTTGAGATCATTATTGTTATTACAGCATATTAAACTTGAGATCATTTTTTTGTTTGTCTCGTGCTTTTAATTAGTTCTCTTGTCATCGAAAATTTAGATTCGGATAAAGCTAAATTCTCTTAATGTACATGTTTTATATGGTAACAGCATGGAGAGGATCCTTGAACGTTATGAAAGATATTCATATGCTGAGAGACAACTTCTTGCAAATGATGATCCCGAAAACCATGTATGTCATCTATCTAATTGCTTTTTCAATTTATAATAAGACTTTTTTTCAATGATATTTAATTAATTATCTAATTATACCATAGTTTTTAAATAATATTAGAGCCTTTTATTATAATATTAATATTTCTTTTTTGAATAATTATACATAAACCTAATGTGCAAAATGTTTTTAAAATATTGCTCATAGATATTCAATATAAAAAAATATCTATTTTATTTTTTTAATACATTCACATCTCATGATTTTTTTTTATTAAGACTTTCTTTTAAGATTATGATAAGTTTTTTATTTTAAAAAATGCTTCTAATAAAAAAAACATGTTTTTATAGAAATAAAAACACGTGAATAAGAAAAGAGGATTTTGACTATAGATACATTTTTTTTTTATTTCAAATCATTATAATTTTTTTGAATATTTATTTTAATTACTTTTAGTTTTTATTCAATAAACTATACTATTATTAAAAAATATATGTTTTTGTGAATTTAGAATGAAAAATATTTTTTTTATAAAACTTAAATGATTGACTTTCTTACAAATATCCATTTTAATTTTCATATATTTAAATAACAAAAAATTTAAAAATACCTCGCAACACAAGATCAAATACTTGCAAGCTCTTGTATCTTTTATTTCTTATAAGAAAAGATCAACTTCTCATTTTAATATTTGATTAACTTTAATCACTTTTAATTTACAATTTATTATTTCATATATTTTTTTATTCATTAGACATTATATTTTTAATTCTCAATGAAAAAATTCATTATATTAGAAAAAGAATCCAAAACCTTTTCTTTTATGACTAGAAAAAAAAATCATTAAAACTAGAGAGTGGAATTTTTGGTATGTCTTGGAAGATGAAATAGAATACCAACCTTTTCTTTTTCTATTTTTTTGCTTTTTTTTTAATTTTGTCTTAATATAACATGGTTATGAAAATTTAAAAAAAAAAAAAACTAAAGAAGAAGGGGGTTTTATTGTACCCCTCCTTATATAACAATATTTACTGAAATAATGTTCTTTTCTTCATTTGATTTTTTTTCCATATATATATATATATTTTAATTTCATCATTCAACATTAGGTTTATTAAGGATTTGACTTCATGATTTTTTTAAATTTACTTTTTATGAGGTTACTCCATACTCATGACCTGATCCGTAGGTTTAACAAGTTGACTCGAGTTTTTTTTTTAATTTTTTAATTGATTTTTTTTGTCAATTTTATCCTTCAACATTGGGTTAATTGAGAATTAGGTTTCGTAGTTTATTTCGATCTGCTTTATATTTCATCTTCGTGATTAAGAATGAACATCATCTAATTAATAACTCGGGTCACGAGTTGTTTTTTTGTGTTCTTTTTTTAATTGATTTTTTTAGCTTTATTTTTTAGCATTAGGTTGATTGAGAATTGTGCTTTATAATTTGTTTAAATTTGCTTTCTATATGATTATCTCGGTCTCATAACTTGGGTAACATGTTTGAAAGGTTGATTCAGGTTATTTTTTAGGGTCTTTTTTTAAACAATGTTTTTTTCCGGTTTCATCTTTTACCATTGGGTTTATTAGAATTGAGTTTTGTAATTTCTTTTGATTTGTTTTTTATAGAGTTATCCTGATCTCATTACTAGGTATGCGAATTGACAAGTTAACTTGAGTTGACTCGAATCAATTTAATATGTTATCGTCTCAATGTTTATTAAAAAAATTTCCTTCTTAAATATTTATTTTGAGTTAAACTAAGTATGTTTTTACCGATTTTATGAGTTATTTTTTAACCCATCAAGATAACGAAGTCATATCGAATCAAATTTCATATGATTAATTTTTTTATTAAAAAAATATTAGAAATGTCTAAATATTTTTTTATATTAAAAAATTAATCTAATCCGTAGCATAGTGATAATGATATAATATATATAAAGAAATGACATAAGTGTTTCCAGGGTAGCTGGACTTTGGAATATGCGAAGCTCAAAGCTCGGGTAGATGTTCTACAAAGAAACCAAAGGTATGAACTTTTGAAATGAAATGCAAATGTTCTAGTAGAACTTATGCTAGTAAGACCAATTTATTACCATTAATTATGCATGTTGGCAGGCATTTCATGGGAGAAGATCTTGATTCCTTGAACATCAAAGAGCTTCAAAACTTGGAGCATCAGATTGATTCAGCACTTAAGCACGTGAGATCAAGAAAGGTAATGTCCGTGCTTGAACTTCTCGATAATTGAGGACCATGTTACTGATCAATGTTGCCATTTCATTTTGCAGAATCAGTTGATGTATGAATCCATTTCAGAGCTACAAAAGAAGGTACGTAATCCTTGGCTGATCCACTTTTTATGTTTTTTTTTTTGTTCTCCTAGCTAGCCAGTGGAAGGTTGTTTGATGCTGTGATTGTATAGAATCTTGTTTTTTCCAGGATTATATTGTCAGTATCTTAAAGGTTGGCTTAATCATTAAGTGAATATGCCCCAACCTCACTAATTAGGATTAAATTTTAAAATTATGGGGATGGAATATTAATCATTAGGTGAATATCCTAACTAGTGAATGACTCTTTTGTTTTGAGTAAATTGGATAGTGAATTTATACTTTGCGGGTGATTCCACAAATTTTTCAATGTTGATAAGCACGTCATGCTTTTATGGGATAACTTTTTGGCTTTCAGATTCATTAAGGATCGAATCTCATACATTTAAGATATTGTTAGATATTATTAATATTTTAACTAATAAGATTGGTTTATTTACATTTAAGATATTGTTAATTAGATATTATTAATATTTTAACTTTTTCATTTTTAATGATTAAAACTATTTTATAAATCACACATACTACATTGATTGAAAGTTAAGTCTAAATTCTTAATGATGTCTATTGCAAGCTATTATTATATGTTACGTTAAATAAGAATATATATAAATTTCAAAACAAAATTTAATTATGATCACGAGGTCTTAATGTATTTTTTTTATATTATTTTGACACTTTGCAATTTAAAAAAGTAATTTTTAAACTTTGTAAATTTTAAAGGAAGTGCATCTTTTGAAATACACCATAAATAATATCATAAAGTTGAATACAAAAAAATACCTAGAGTCATGTTAAACACTAGGAGGGGATGTCATATAAACTTTTTCTTGAAAATCTCCATTCAAGAAGGCATTTTTAATATCAAATTGATAAATATGCCACAACGAACTGAAGCTACTGCAATAAGAGTACGAATAGTTGTCATTTTTACAACAGAAGCAAATGTCTCCTCATAATCCATATCATATTATTGAGAGTATCATTTTGCAATCAACCTAACTTTGTATCGCTCAATAGATCCATCAGAATTAATCTTGATCTTGTACACCCAACGACAACCAACAACACTCTTATTAAGAGGTAGAGGAACCAAATCCTAAATAAATGTCTTGTGCAAAGCAGAAAGTTCCTCATCCATAGCTTGTTGCTAAAGAGGATCAAGAATTGTTTTTTTATAGGAAGGGGGTTCAGAGAGACAATGAATAGAAGCTAAAAAGAAAATATAAGATGAAGAATAACAAGAATAGACAAAATATAGTAACTTTGTGGACTTACCAATGCGTATGGATTGATGTAGAGGTGGATCCACGATCTCAGACAGAGCTTGAGGGACTATAGAAAAAAAAAAGCTTCAGGTATACTAGAGAGTAAAGTGTCGGTACCTGCAAAATGATTAGTATGAATTGGTCGAACATAATAAGAGGTATGCGAAGTATTAGGAACCTGAGATGATAAACTATTTAAATCCTTAGAAAAAAGGATCTATACAAATAAGATCAAATTTAGTCAAGCTATAAGTAATGGAGGGAATAAAAAGAAAGGTATATGCTCGAGAAAGACAACATGACGAGACATATAAAGTTTTTGAGTTATTGGATCAAAACAATGATACGTCTTTTTACCTTCATCAAAACCAAGAAAGACACAAATAACATATCGAGAGGACAACTTACTGCGTTTTACATGAGGATGAAGAACAAAACAAGTACAAGTAAAAATTCTAAAGAATGAATAATCAAGGGCATACCCATACAACTTTTTGAAATAAGAAAAACCTGAAATATGAGAAGATGAAATTGAATTGATCAAATCTACAGCAATAAGAACAACTTCTCTCCAAAACACACCGGGAACAAAAGTAGACAACAAGAGAGAACGAATAGTTTTAAAAATGTGCCTATGTTTTCTTTTAGCAACGCCATTTTGCTTAGGAGTATCTACACACGAAGTTTGGTGAATGGTTCCATCTAAGACAAACAACTCATAAAATTTATTAGAGGTGTATTCTCCATCCAAATCACACCTAAAAATTTGATAACACAGAATGTTGAGTTTTGACAAGAGCTCAAAAGGTTGTATATATCTCAAAAAAATCAGAACAATGTTTCATTAAATAAACCCAACAATAACGAGTATGATCATTAATAATAAAAAAAAATATCGAGACCTTTTTTTTGTGGTAATAGAAGAAAGTCCTCTACATTAGAATGAATCAAATCAGATAGAGAAGAAGAAACATAAATACTTCGCTTAACAAGTAAAGTGAAAAATTTTGTCAGTTTACATCCACTATAATAAGAAATATCACTGTAGAAACACAAATTTTCTACCAATCAAATTTCGCCATGTGTTATTTTATTTTTTAAAAGAAATGATAAAATAAAATTGAAATAAATGATATGGAAAATAAATGAGCCTTCATATATTTCTTGGCTAATGAAAAGTTAATACTTGTGATAAGATATTCAAGATATCTTGTCATAAATACAAGATCCCATCAGATATCTTGTCATAAATGCAAGATCCCGTCAATAAATATCAACCAATAAAATTATGCCATGTGACATTGGAAAAGGACATGAGAGCCCCTACAGATCTCTATAAATAGAGGGTCTCAACCTAAAGGAAGGAGGATCCTGGGAGATATAAATTTCCTTCAAGACAAACTCTTCAAGTAAGGAAGCTCTCTCAAAGAGTTCTCAAGCCTCCTTCATTAACGCTTGAAGTCTACAAAGAACGAAGGTCTGTTGGATCAAGCCTAAACGCCCCATAAGAGTTCTTCAACAACACTTTGAAGACAAATCAAAGGTACTCTTCAAAGCATCAAATCACCAAATCTCGCTAAGCTCTATTGGATCTAGCCTAAACGCCCCATAAGAGTTCTTCAACAACACTTTGAAGACGAATCAAAGGTACTCTTCAAAGCATCAAATCACCAAATCTCGCTTCGCAATACACGCCCAAATTCGCGTTCTTGCAAAGCACAAATCTTGGCTTGATTTCTCAAATAAATCAAGTCACCATACATCAAATTCAAGGGAAGAATCAGAGGATTGCCATATTCTTTTGAAAGAATATATTACATAGAGATTGTACCCATTCATATATTTAATAAAATCATATACTTGTACACGTGTGCTTGCTTAATTTCAGGTGCACAAAATTGTGTCTACAATCACTAGTTTGTAAATTTTTTTATAGCTCATATGGATGCCAAAAATCTCAAACAAGAAGACAAAACATAACCTAGACGAGAATGCCATAAATAAAAACTAGAAAAACTCAAACGAAAAGAAGATAAATCAACACTAGTAGCAGCAACAATAGTAACTAAAACTTTTAACTCATTCAAAATATATAGTCCCTTCTTTCTACGGCCCATCTTAATTATCTTCTAAGACTACAAATCCTATACACAACAAAAAGAAGGGGAAAAGAAGACTCAATAATTATCAGAATCACATGACAGGCCAACAAGAGCAAGATTCAATGTGAGTTTTAGAATAAGGTAAAAATCAGGGGGAGACAAGTGAGGTGTGACAACAGAACCACACTTGCTAAGGGCGAAGGGGACACAAGTAAATGATGAAGAATCTGAAGACATGATGTGAAGCACCAGAATTCAAGACCCATTCAAAATGTGACATATATGAAGAACTATGAGGCAACTGACTTACAACAAAAAAAGTGGACATAGCTTGTGGCTGCAAGGAGAGAAACTTCTAAAATTGCTCAACCAAAGTACTAGAATCGGTGAAAGGACTTGATGAAACTACTGTTGTTGTATTGTGGTATGGTGATTTGTAGCTCTAAGGTGGTCTATGAGTATTAGATTGTGACTGGTTGTCAGACTTTCAAGCTTGATTCTGCTGTCTCAACTTGGGACACCAAGCTTTCCAATGATCTTTCTTCTTATAGAAACTACACTTGTCGAAGACAACTCTTGTGTAAGGCTTTTTCTGATTATTAGAAAATGGTTTAGAAGGTATTACTAGCATAGAAGGATTAGAAGTAGAAAGAATTCTCTTTTCAGAATAAGACTAAAGACGTATTTTTTCAGTCAATAACTCATTGACAACTCAGTCAATAGAAGGCAATGAAAAACGATGTCAAATTGAACCTCTAATTCCTTCAAAATCACTTTGAAATGCCATTAAAAATTGTACAAATCGTTGTTGCTCTCTATGAGCAATATAGATACCATATGCCTTTAATTCTGTCGATTCTATAAGAGCCAATTGATCCAAAGATTTGTCATAGCAAAATAAAACTCCTGAATACTCATATTTGTTTGGTGAAGAACTGGTATGTCATTCTTTAATTAATACTGCTTTTCAAAATTTGATTGCGTGAATAACCTTTGCAGATGATCTCAAGCCTCCTTTGTCATCTCATACTTTGCAAACTATGTACTTATAGAATGCTCAACAGAATTGTTAATCCAAGTAATAATTTTTGCATTGTTTGCTTCTCAAACATCTATCAAAGTAGCATAACCCTCACCAGTATTCATGGGTATCACAAAAGTTGCATTAATATATCCCCACATCTTTATACCCTAAAAAATTTCTTATCACATAACTCTAATACGAATAATTTTTTCCATTCAACCTCACACTCACATACGAAAGTGAAATATCTCTTTCAATAGCCATAAAAAAAAACCAGAACACAAAAGAAAGAAAAACAAAATACTAGATTGTAAAAATTGAACAAATATCTTTTAAAACTAAAAAAAAAAGGTGTGTTTGAGATTAAGATTTGTTCCATTAAACAATGCCCTGATACTATGTTAAACAATCCAAAAAAATAAAAAAAATACAAAAATAAAAGAGGAGGAGGTTAGGGTTTCATTGATACTACATGATCATAATAATATAAAAGAATAGGTTTAACATAAATACAAAGAGATTATATAAAAGCTAAACTGAAAAGAAATTAAAAATATTATTCTACTCTTAATAAATAAAACGAAATAACCCTATATTTCTTAACAAAATGAATGGAGTCTGGTCAATTTTTTTTTTCAACATCTTCTACATTTTCAAAACATTGATGTCCACCAAAAAAAAAAACCTTGAATATAATCCTTCTAAACCTCTTTAAATCTATTTCTAATGTAAAAACTATTTTCAATCTTTTAAAAATAAAATCAAAATTTTGAAACCAAATTCAATCTTGGTTTGTAATTTAAAGAGTTTTTCAAGGCAAATAATAAACTTCAATTGTCATGACTATCCCATTCGCATTATTTTTTTGCCGAACACCTAAAAGGTTATCGCCGTCGACTCTTGCTCCTTTGTTTCTTTTTTCTCAATTTCGCACCCCACAATAGGATCGAGGAACTAAAAAAATGCAAATGAACTTTAGAAACTAGAATGAAAAAAAAAAAAAGAAGAAGAAGCAATTATAATAGTCCATAAAAGTTAGGAAAAGAATAGTTGAATATTTGTTAAACTTGATCCAACCCAGTTGGTTGTCTCGAGAAACCTGAAATCAAAGCCTAACCCGGGTCAAGTTTCTAGTATAGTCGAACAAGACAATGATATGATCAAACTCATTCAACATGGTGTGGTTTTATGTGATCTCGTTGATCTAGTCAAAACCTGGTTGGGTCAATATCATGAAAAAAAGAGAAGAAAGAGAACAAAATACTGTCATTTTAGTAAAAATAATTGATGGGGTTTACTTGGTGACTTGAAAGTTGAATGGTAACAAATAAATAAGTATTTCTAGGATGCACTTTTATTAATAACTTCTCATGACCATTAATAATGAAAGTTTGTAAGATGAGACTGATAATAACTAACTCATTAATATTTCTTGACTTTATGAACTTTCGGATGAAATATAACCTTTTCTCACATTTTCTTCTTTACTTCATTCATCAATCAATATTATTCCAACTGTTTTCAATCGAAATACTTGGAATCCTGGTTAAAAGGGCATATTTTGTAAGAACTCATGATTCACATAGTTGAAGCACACAAGTTCTTGTTAAAGCAAAGCTAATGATAAACCAGATTCCAAAGAGATACAATTAGTTTATATGTATTCATAATAAAATTGAATAATAAATATAAAAAAATGAAGCTTCACTAAAGTTGATTGACTAAGTTTTAATAATCTAGCAAAACGATGTTCTTTAATATTGTCTCTACCTTTTAGCTTTCAGTATTCTTCTAAATTGTGAGTACACCCATATTCTCCTTCTTATTTTTATTTATATTAGATGCTTATTAAATATTTAAATTTGATTTTTATTTAATTGTATAGTGATTATTAATCTTAGAGTTTTTTTTACAAACTAGCATAATGCTTAAATAGAGTAGTTTTTTTTTTAATTGTGACAGCATTATTGATGTAATTGAAAAAATTGTGATAATCATTATACGTCACTTTTTAAGTTTTTATTTGGCATTGCAGTATAATCATGTTTTTAAAATTATTAATTTTTTTAAAAAATTTTAAATTAATTTTTTTTGTTTTTTAAGATTGTTTTGATGTGTTAATATCAAAAATAAATTTTAAAAAATAAAAAAAAAATATTATTTTGATACATTAGAAAAAAAATATTTTAAAAAGTAACTTTTAACACACTCCTAAATTGACCCTTGACCTATGACAGAATAATTGCCGCATCCTATGAATTTTACATCAACATAATTTTTGGATTGTTTTTTTATTAGATTTTATTTGGCATTACAGTCCAATCATATTTTTTAATTTATTTATTTATTTTGTTCGTTTTAATTTATTTTTTAATATTTTTAAATTATTTTAATGTAATAAAACAATTTCAAAATTTAAAAATATTATTTTAATATATTACATTTTAAAAAATAATTTTTATTTTACTCTCAAGTACACAATTATAATAATATAATAAAGATTTAAAAAATTATGTTTTTTTAGCTCAGATGTCGTGTCTCTAGCTAGCTTGCTTGCCGACATTTGACGTGAACAAGATAGCATGTGCAGTGAAAGGCTATTGGATTTTGAATTTGTTGTCAGAAACCTAGCTGAAAGCCTAAATTTTTTTCTATGGTTTCCACAGCTATATAACCTCTAGTTTAATAATTTATTTGTTTTTATATTTTAAAATTATTTTTAAAAAATTTAATTTTTTTTATTTTAAATTAATATATTTTTAGTATTTTTAAATTATTTTAAAATATTGATATTAAAAATAATTTTTTAAAAATAAAAAATATTATTTTAATACATTTTTAAATAAAATAATACTTTAAAAAACAATTAAAATAACCCTTCCATGCTTCCCAGTGAGGTAAGGGATATATTAGAAACCTGCAAGTATAGAGGTAGATATAATTTCTTGATTTTGTTTTTAACAGTAACACTGTTAGAAAAATATTTTACCCAAATAACGTTGGGTTAAAGAAACTATTTACAAAATAGCATGGTTTGAGGTTAGTTTTGAGTTAGGATTGATTTGAAATTCATTCAGGGTTAATTTGGGATACGTTTAGAGTTGAAGAAGTTTTGGGTTTGGATTGAAAATATATTTTTGTTTTTATATATAATAAATATAAATCTACACCATTTTTTCTGTGAAAAATCTTCCAACCAGACATGGGTTATATGATTGGGTTCTCTCCTCAGCCCTCCTCTTTTTCTCCCATAAGAGAAAGGTTTCCAAAACTTGCCTCCATGAAATCATATTTCTAATTTAAAATTATTTTGATTTATTTTTATCATAAGATGCTAAATGAACTCATAATCTTCTTCTCTATGCAAAGCTTGTTTAGCTAAAGAATCTGCTACTAAGTTGCCGTTTTCTAATAACATGTATGAAGTAAACATGGTGCAGCTGCCTAAGTAAAGCATTGATACGATTGAAAATACTCATGGCCGATCCTCTTGTCTCTCAAACATCCCAGCTGATAGCATTAAGTGAATCAAATTCAATGATTAATCTTGTCTGACTTGTTTCAGTGGATTTCGCTCCATTCTCCAACGCTGTTAACTTGTATATATTTTATTTTCAATTTGATGGTTGTACAAAATTATAGGATTGTGCAATTAATTCTAGAGACCGTTTATCCCTTCTCCTTTACAGGACAAGGCGCTCCAGGAGCAAAACAACATGCTTGCAAAGAAGGTGAGAATCTTTTTATTAAGAGTTTTAATTTTTTTCTTACAATAAAATGTTTAGACTTTTATTAATCTTTTAACTTTATAAACCTTAAACAATCAAGTAAATGTTTGTTTAGCTTCCGTCGAGTTACGATTGAATACATGGCATACAAGTAAAAAAATACAGCACTCACTAGTCAGATATTGAGTTTACTCCCTAAAGATCACTAGTTTAAGTCTCATAAATCTTAAAGTCACTGGAGGTTTACATGGTCTTTAACTTCAGGGCTCGTGAGACTAGTCGAAGTACACGGAAACTGACTTGAACACCCACGTTAATCTAAAAAAATACAAAACCCTTAATGATCTGATGTATTAATTTTTGCTTCGGCACATAATATATATATTTTTTTAAAAGCAATGAATTACTGGTTTTTTTTTCTTTTCATGAATAACAATTTATATACAAAAATAAAAACCCTCTTCTCTCTCATCCACCACATACTTTCATCATTGTAATTTTTTTTTATTGTTATTAACGTAACAATAAGATATTTTAATTATAAAAGTATTAATATTTTATTTATGGGAAAAAGAGTAAAAAAAAGGATGACATAAATAATGTGGGTCCTATAAGTCCTATATTTTCTTAGTGTTTTTTTTCAAAATTAAAACTTTCATTTTAAACAAATAAAAGTAAGAGAGATTTGATTGCATATCAATTCAATTGAAACATGATTGTATGATAAATATATTTTTATTTAGAGATTTTTAGGACCTTAACA
>Ga0307511_10006587_pt1 | contig 11702 bp, 6 predicted proteins | sample 13_EM_MG_FD_200266 | JGI IMG/M metagenome (GOLD analysis project Ga0307511, IMG submission 200266) | Populus trichocarpa ectomycorrhiza microbial communities from riparian zone in the Pacific Northwest, United States - 13_EM | ecosystem: Host-associated > Plants > Roots > Unclassified | place...
AGGAATCCACCGATGATCCAATGGCCAGACGTGAGCAGCTCCCGAATAATGGCGGCAATTCCCCGGACTTCATGCTGCAGGACAAATTCCAAATTACCCGATGGCATAGGGATGCTTGGGGCTGTCCAAATCACCATGGCGGGAGCAAGGATGCCGATAATAAAGAAAACAAAAGAAATGGTGGTCAGCGAAAATAAGGTGGCGCGCGTTGTGAAACTGCGTTCCATCATCAGGACAATGACGATGTAAAATAGACTGAGATTTAGCAAGAACCAGGACCACCACGCGACAATGGAGGATTCCAATCGAACCTCTCTCATCAGATGAGCGACGTCTGAATAGAGGGCTTTATTGGCTTGCTCGGCAGAAGGAAGTTCAAAATTGTGTTTAATGGGCGATGACAAAAATAGTCCGAGTATCGGGTTATCCTTGTTAAAGCGCTCCAGGGCATGCGCGCCCTCATTTTGCATATTGTAATGCACGAAAATTTGCTCAATGGCTTGCGTGGAGGCTTGAGTATGTAGGATTATCTTCCGGGCAGACAGGATCGCGCCCACTGCGTACAGAAGAGCCAGTAAAATGAATATTTTTTTGCGGGTGAGCATTTGAGGCTTTATTGGACAATAGAATACGTCAGCAAAAATATTGTCGCATTGAAAATGCCAAGATTCGGAATCTAGGCTAAATAACGGCCTGTTAAGAGGGCTTTCTTCGTAAGAGTAAGATACTCTTGGTCTGCAAATTACAGAAAACGGAGAAGCGGTTCGTGCAAAATGCTCGAAGCTCTTTCCGTTGTTGGGACTTTATTTGAGAACAAACTAAGGTTATTCCGGCTTTCCCAGCGTGGCGCGCTTGCACCAAAGCTTGCGTCCCTTGAATTCGATTCCATTCAGTTTCGATACCACGAGCTCCGAATGTTCTTCGGCTACATCGACAAACGTCTGCTTGGTTTGCAGGCGGATGACTCCAACGGTGTCTTTGGGTAGTTTCGTGATGCCGACGATGACCCCGAGCACATCTCCCGGTTGAACGCCATGATCGCGCCCGACTCCGAGGGTCAGGCGCACCATCCCGGATTCATGGGAAACTTCGCCCGATTCCCGATCCGCTTTTAGACCTGTTCCCGTAGTGCGAGGTCTGGGTTCAGGTCGTTCGGGACGGTCCCTGTGCTGGGGATAGTCGGCTTGACCGGAACGCGGATTGTCTTCCCGCCGGGCCGGAGAGAACGGTTGTTTCCGAACGGGTTCGATGGGCTTTGTTTCCTTGTCTCCGTAGAGATGAATGAGTGCCGAGGCGATATCGGTTGCAACATAGCCTTGGTCCAATAGACGACCGATGAGGGCATCCTGCCGCTCGTATTTTCCGTCCTCCAACGTTTTGTGGAGCGAATCATAAAAGCTGTTGGCGCGTTTTTTTTCCACTTCCTCTTCCGAAGGAATCCTCTCCCGCCGGATTTTGCCTTTGGTGAAGCGGATAATGTTCTGCATTTTGTACAATTCACGACCGGACACGAACGTGATGGCGCGCCCGCTCCGCCCCGCTCGGCCCGTGCGGCCGATGCGATGGATGTAATCATCTCCGTCGTGCGGCAGGTCGTAATTGAAGACCACTTCCACATCATCGACATCGAGTCCTCGTGCTGCCACATCGGTAGCGACGAGAAATTCCAGTCCGCGTTTGCGGAACTTTGCCATCACTCGTTCCCGCATGGCCTGGGTCATGTCGCCGTGCATTTTGTCCGCAGCATAGCCGCGTGCCGCGAGATGCTCGGTCAACTCATCGACCATCATTTTTGTTGCGCAGAAAATGATGGCGAATTTGACGTCCTGCAGATCGATCAAACGGCAGAGGACATCGAGCTTGGAACGGCGATCCACCTCGTAATAGACCTGTTCGATGGCGGGCATGGTCAGCGCCTGCGCTTCAATGGTCACGTTCACCGGATTCTTCGTAAACGTTTTGATCAAATCCTGAATCGGTCGCGACAAGGTGGCCGAAAAGAAAACGGTTTGCCGCTGGGCCGGGGCTTGTTTCAGCACCGTGCGGATATCGTCCAAAAAACCCATGTCGAGCATGCGATCCGCTTCATCGAGAATGACCATCTTCACTTGCTCCAGCTTCAAGGTGCGCCGGTCGAGATGGTCCATGACACGGCCGGGCGTTCCGATGATGATCTGGGCGCCGTCTCTCAAGCCGCGCAACTGGCGGTCGTAGGATTGGCCGCCGTAAATCGGAATTTCCCGCACACCCTTTTTGAATGTGGCCAGCTTGGCTACTTCTTCGGCCACCTGCACGGCGAGTTCCCGCGTCGGACACAAAATTAACACCTGTGGCGCACGTAGACGGACGTCCACTTTTTCAATGGCGGGCAAAGCAAACGCCGCCGTTTTACCTGAACCGGTTTGCGATTGCCCCACCACATCAGCTCCGGAAAGCAGGGCGGGGATGGCTTGCGATTGAATATGGGTGGCTTCCTCATACCCCATCTGAACCACCGCTTTCAGTAGTTCCGGCGACAAGCCCAGTTCAGTAAATAATTTCTTCTGCATTTAGACTTGTACACGAATGCTCGCCTTTGCGGCACATCTAATTGATGGCCCACTTCCGCTTTCGCAGCGGAAAGCTAGGATCAGGACACTCCCGCGGTTGCGAGATCGCGCTTCTTGAGTCTGCGTTTTTGCCGGGAAAGATCGTCGAATTTTCTAGCCTCCTCGATATCTTTGTCGGTGTACTTATAGACAATTTTGATCAAATCGAATTTTTCCAGGAGCAGCAGGATCTGGTAGGTAATGTCGCTCCACTCTTCTTCCGGGAGGATGGCTTGAGAAGCGGCAATGTCCTTTTGATGATGGTTGTTGTGCCACCCTTCGCCCAGGGTAAACAAATTGAGCCAGCCGCAGTTCTTGCTTTCTTCACCGGTATCGAAACGTGCCGCGCCCATCATGTGCGCCAGCGAGTTGATGAAGAAAGTAAAGTGGTAGGTCAGAAACGTGCTCGCGAAAAACCCCCCGAAAAGCATGGCCCATCCACCGATGCCGGTCGCGATGCCAAGGAAGAAGCACCCGATTCCGAGTAGTGTCGGGGCAATGAGGTAACCCCGCGCTTTTTCGAAGAACATAAGTTCCGGAAACTTTTTCAGGTCGGGGACCTTATCGTAATCGGCTTTCTTGTATTTCTTGAGCAGGACCCATTTGACATGGGAATGGTAGAAGCCTTTCCAGAAACTTCCGGTCTCCTTGTGGACGTAATCGAAGGAATGAAGATCATCGGCCGTATCCGAAAACTTGTGGTGATGGCGATGATGGGAGGCCCACCAGATCACGCCTTTCTGGGCATCCGCCGTCGCAAAGAACGCCTCGATAAACTGCGCGAATCGAAGGTACTTTTCTTCGCCGCTCGGGGTCCGAATGATCCATTTAAGCCACGCGGGCACCTTGTTCTTAAAGGCGCGGTGAGAGAAATAGCGGTGCCGGAATCCCGTCACGAAGAACATCCGCCAGTAACAATTGAACAGGCAGACCGTCAGCATGGCGCCACCGGAAAGAAGTTGATGACGATTCCCGAAGCCAGCCAGGAGATCGTAGCCAATCCACGCGAGGCCAATAATTCCCAGCAGATTAACAACGAAAAACCGGCTCTCGTAGAGGATATCCTTGAGGCTGATCTTTTCCCCGACTCCTAACTCATCTTCTTCAGAACCTATCATGCCACGCATTATAGCGTAAGAGCTGGTTTAATTCCAACAAAGACAGCAAAGACCAACCTAAGATGCTCGTCAGTTGGAAGCATTCGGCTATGCTGCGAGACTCATGTCCGCAACTGAAGCCATTGTACTTGAGCCGGTTCTCGATTCGTATTTGCACCGCGAGGTGTCGAAACGTCGCACCTTTGCCATCATTTCCCACCCGGACGCGGGCAAGACGACGCTGACGGAAAAACTTCTGCTTTATGGCGGGGCCGTAAACCTGGCCGGGAGCGTGACTTCGCGCAAAGACCAGCGGGCGACGACCAGCGATTGGATGGAAATGGAGAAGCAGCGTGGAATCTCGGTTTCCTCCACGGTCCTGCAATTTGAATATGGCGGCTGCGTGATTAATCTTCTCGATACGCCCGGCCACAAGGACTTTTCGGAAGATACCTACCGCGTGCTGACGGCCGTGGATGCCGCCGTGATGGTGATCGATGCGGGCAAGGGTATTGAGACGCAGACGCGGAAGCTTTTTGAAGTTTGTCGTTTGCGCGGGGTACCCATTTTCACTTTTATGAACAAGATGGATCGCCCTTCGCGGCCTCCCCTGGAATTACTCGACGAGCTCGAATCTGTTCTCGGTATTCAGGCCATGCCGTTGAATTGGCCGATGGGGGATGGCCCGGAATTTCGAGGAATTTTCGATCGGGAAAACCAACAGGTTCATTTGTTTGAGCGCACCGCCCAGGGTGCCTATCGGGCTCCCGTGGCCGTGCGAAATATAGAGGACGATCTCGTTCGCAATACCATGGACGCGGGAGTTTACCGCCGGGTTTGCGAGGAATTGTCTCTCCTGGAAGGCGCGGGATCTTCCTTTGACTTCGCGGCGGTGCAGGCGGGAACATTGACTCCCGTTTTTTTCGGAAGTGCGGCGAATAACTTTGGCGTCCAGCTTCTGCTGGATCGTTTTCTGGCGCTCGCGCCGCCTCCTGCTCCGCGAAAGTTTGCCGGGGGAATTATCCAGCCGACGGAGAAAGGCTTTTCCGGTTTCGTGTTCAAGATTCAGGCGAACATGAATCCCAAACATCGGGACCGGGTTGCCTTTATCCGCATCGTCTCCGGCACATTCGAGCGGGACATGATGGTGATGAATACGCGCACCGGTAAGCGGATCCGTCTTTCGAATTCGCAACGGCTTTTCGCTAAGGAACGCGAGACCATCGATACCGCCTTTGCCGGCGACGTGGTGGGGATTGTTGGCAATCACGATTTCCTCATGGGCGATACTCTCGCCGAGCGACCGGATATTCATTTCGACGAAATCCCGCGCTTTGCTCCGGAATGCTTCGCCTTCCTGCACAACATGAGTTCAGCCAAATTCAAACGCTTTCGCGAAGGGCTTGAGCAACTTCTTAAGGAAGGGCTTGCGCAGCCCTTTGAAATTCCCGGTTCGCATCAATACGTTCCCTTGTTGGGAGCGGTGGGGCCTTTGCAATTCGACGTTTTAAAATACCGGCTCGAATCGGAATATGGAGCGGAGTGCCGGGTGGAAATAGCCAGCTGGCGAACCATTCGATGGATGATTCCCACCGGCGAAAGGACAGAGGACGCCAAAGCCATTCGCCCAGAAGTACCGAGTGAATCGAAGCTCGTGCTTGATGCTTTCGGGACTTTCGCGGTTTTGCTTCCCGACGCGTGGGCCGTCAAAACCCTCGAGTCACGGAATAAAGACTGGAGTATTCAGGCGATGCCTCCGAAAAAGAAATAAGCTTGTCTTCTGAACAAAGTAAAAGGCGCTGGCAGACTTCCTGCTTTCACGATGTGCCGTTTTTGTGTCCGACGTAACTTAATCTCGACTCAGCTCTTTTTCATGGCCATTTGTTCTTTGGTTAACTTCTTGCCCTTCATATCTCATGACGACTAATCCGCCCTTTCACAGTTTTTTTGAAGCGACCACTGAATCGATGAAACAGTCGATTCTTTACCACATCAAATTTGGCCTGGCCCGCGATGTCTATTCAGCAACGAAACGGGATTGGTGGTTGGCGACGTCGAAAGCCGTGCAGGAGCGCATCATTGAACGGATGATCGCCACCCAGGCGGTGCATAATCAGCAGGACGTCCGCCGGGTTTATTATCTCTCGCTGGAATTTCTCATGGGCCGTCTTTTTTCCAACAGCGTTTACAATGCGGGCATCTTTAAGGAGACCGAGGCCGCGCTGAAGGAGCTGGGTCTGGATATGGACGAATTGCGCGGGGAGGAATACGACATGGGGCTGGGCAACGGCGGCTTGGGTCGTCTGGCGGCCTGTTTCCTCGATTCGCTGGCGACGCTCGATTACCCCGCGGTCGGTTACGGCATTCACTACGAGTTCGGTCTTTTCCGCCAGGAATTCAGCAACGGTCACCAGATCGAATTGCCGGACGATTGGATGCGGTACGGCACGCCGTGGGAAATTGTGCGGCCGGAATATACCCAGGCGGTTGAATTGTACGGCCACGTCGAAAATATTTTCGATGATAAGGGCAACTATGTTCCGCGTTGGGTCAATACCACAAAAATCGTCGGAGTGCCCTACGACATCCCGATTCCGGGCTATGGAACCAACACGGTCAATTTCCTGCGTCTGTGGGAATCGCGTCCGTCGGAGAAGATCAACCTGGAGGCGTTCAATCGCGGCGGTTACAGCGAGGCGCTGGCCGCCAAGACCCAGAGCGAAACGGTTTCCAAGGTTCTTTACCCAAACGACAAGACAGAGGCGGGCAAGGAACTCCGTCTCATCCAACAATACTTTTTTGTCTCGTGTTCGCTCCGCGATATTATCCGCCGCTTCCATCGGACAAATCTCAACTGGAGCGAATTCCCCAATAAGGTGGCGATGCAGCTCAACGACACCCATCCCTCCGTCGCTGTGGTCGAGCTCTTGCGCATTCTCCACGATGAGAATGGTCTGCTTTGGGACGAAGCCTGGGACATCGTGACCAGGACATTCGCCTACACCAACCATACGCTCCTGCCCGAGGCCCTCGAAAAATGGAGCGTTCCGCTTTTCCATAAGGTGCTGCCTCGCCACCTGCAATTGATCTTTGAGATCAACAAACGCCTACTCGATACCGTTGAGGCGAAATATCCCGGCGACGCGCACAAGAAGCAAGTGATGTCGCTGATTGAAGAAGGTGGAGTGCAAATGGTGCGCATGGCGAATCTGGCCGTTGTCGGCAGCCATTCGGTCAATGGCGTCGCGGCCCTCCACACGGAATTGCTCAAGAAGCATCTCTTCTTCGACTTCGATGCGTTTTATCCCGGCAAGTTCAACAACAAGACCAATGGCATTACACCCCGGCGCTGGTTGCAGGCGTCCAATCCGCGCCTTTCCGAGCTGATTACCTCGAAGATCGGCAACGGTTGGGTCAAGAATCTCGACGAACTTCGCCAGTTGGAACAATGGGCGGATGATCCTTCTTTTCAGAACGAGTTCATGGCCGTCAAGCACGACAATAAAGTTCATCTGGCCAAAATCATTCTTAAGGAATGCGGAGTTGTCGTGAATCCCTCGGCCTTGTTCGATGTGCAGATCAAGCGGCTTCACGAATACAAACGTCAGCACCTGAATCTGCTTCACATCCTCGCCCTTTATCGACGCATCCTGCAGAATCCAAACCTTGACGTGCAGCCCCGCGTCTTCATTTTTGCGGCCAAGGCGGCGCCGGGCTACGATCTGGCCAAGTGCATCATCAAGGCGATCAATGCGGTTGGTGCCAAAATCAATAACGACCCGCGCATAGGCGATAAACTCAAGGTCGTCTTCCTGCCGAATTACCGCGTCTCTCTTGCTTCGCGGATCATCCCGGCGGCGGATATTTCGGAACAGATTTCCACGGCGGGCAAGGAAGCCTCCGGTACCGGCAACATGAAGTTGCAACTCAATGGCGCGCTCACCGTGGGTACGCTTGACGGCGCCAATGTGGAAATTCTCGAGGAAGTCGGGCCCGACAACATCTTCATCTTTGGTTTGGCGGTCGACCAGGTCGAGGCGCTTTGGGCCAGTGGCTACAATCCCCGCGACTATTATCTCGCCGATGAGGAATTGCGGGCGGTGGTCGATTGGGTCGGTTCAAACTTCTTTACGCCCGATGAGCCCGGCGTTCTAAGTCCGTTGCAACACAGCTTCCTCGACGGCGGCGATCCCTATCTTTGCCTCGCCGATTTTCGATCCTACAGTGATGCGCAGGATAAGATCGATGCGGCCTACCGCGATAAAACGCGCTGGGCGCGCATGGCGATCCTGAACACGGCACGCGTGGGCAAGTTCTCGAGTGACCGGACGATCCACGAATATGCCCGCGAAATCTGGCGCCTGCCCCAAGTGCCCGTCTGACATTAGCAGGGAAGCAATTAGCCATCCGTGAAGTTCGTTTAATTGTCTTGGATAGAACTAATCAAGTATCTCCACGCACAGAATGAGAACTCGTTGGCTTTATTCTGCGTCCTGACCAGTAGTAGGAAGTCGATGCAAACAACTTGATAAAGGGCTTGAACCCACCATCCCCTTCCGTTACTTTGCCCGTCTGCCAATATGCGGGTGTAACTCAGTTGGTAGAGTGCAACCTTGCCAAGGTTGATGTCGCGAGTTCGAGTCTCGTCACCCGCTCATCTCTAAGCCAATAAACGACTTAGGGATTTTGCATGACTCTCGGTATAACAAAATTTGGGCACTTGGTATAACAGATCGCCAATAATTACTCGTGCCGCAGATGCCTGTGGAAGATGGAGGTAGATCACAGCTTTGTCACAACACTGCAAAAGCGGCAGGCAATGATATCGGGCAATCCCTTCCACCTAATGCAATCTTTGGCGATGTGCCTCTTCGGAGATCTCCTCGAGCAGACGGTCGCCCTTACGGCAGTTTACCTCCTTACTGGCCAGCACACATTTTTCCCACGAGGTCTTGGTACGCGTGAGCGAGGCAGAACATGGTCGATTTCGCCTACGCTGGGTCGTAGTCTGCAACTTTTGGCGGTAGGGCGATCTGGATCTGCTATCCTGATTTTTCGATCTACGCGATACCCAGGCACAGATTGGCGTAGGGATAAGTATCGGGAAATATTGTAATCGCTAAAAGGCGCGTTGGATGAGACGCCATGTTGGCTACTTCATTTATCGCTCGGCTCGATTTCTCTCGGTTTTCGTCTGACGTGCCCCTTGTCGTCACGTGGGTGGCCAGTCCCACCGTTTCTTCGGGTGTCGGATACGCGGTGCAGATAATTTCGCGTCCTTCGGTTTGGGTTGGATTACTCGCGGTCTCGGTCAAAGTAGACTCAACCAGCGACCAATACGTTTCCTGATTCTGATACGGGAAGCTGAGCAAGATGATGGCTGCCTCCGACCACCCTCGGAATGCCTTCTTTTCGACTTTCTCCAGCAAATCGTTCCACCACTTGTTAAGTTTTAACTTGGGCACTTTCTTGGATAGGCCAAGATCTCGTCGTCGCAGGAAAGAATCTAGCTTCCGTGAGGCTGATGAGACGCTTATTTTGACCTCTGGGTCTGTGGGCCATTGCCCATCACCCAAGTAGTAGGCAATGAGATCCAATTCGTCCCCCAGAATTTCAAACGTCCTTTCCAAACTTGCTCTTCGATGAAGGTAGTGCAGACGCTGCGCCGGTGCCTCAATCAGAAATAACAGATTTTCCAAATCAACAAGGGCCATGCTCACTGCGGCAGGAGCCGAACATTTGATCATGCCGATTTTTCGAAGTAGCTTGTCTTGGCAAGCCAATGGTCCCCAATAATCCAGCAGGATATTGAGGCGCGTGTAGCTTCTTATCTGCGTGGGATCGATCTCTTCTGTTATTCCCTGGTCGGTCGTAAAACGAACAGGGCCTTGACTATTTCTCAAAAACCGCTCAAAACGAAATCCTTGTTCAGTCGGTTCCTCGATAAGTTTTTTCAAACTTTCCTCGAGGCTTTTGCCGCCACGGCGCGCAGCGTCCTTGATGCGGCCGGATTTACACTCAACGATGATTGCATGCGTATCGAGCAACACGAGAATGTCATTTTCTAGGTCTTTGCCTGTCTCCAAATCTTTCCATCGCAAATTGCGTAGAACACGGACGTTCGAACCGAAGCTGGACAACATTTCAGCGGTTTTGTCTTCCGTAAACTTGGCCCTTTGCTCGTGATATGCGTCTTTGAGGCGCTGATCTGTTTCAATCTGCGCCTCGAGCATCTCCATGCCAAAGCTGATGAAGGAGGGGAAGACAGGCCAGAAGTATAACCCTTCCGATAGTTCAATGAAGGGCTTTTGCCAAACCGGGTTGCTCAAGAAAAGGTATTCGATCGGTGAAGAGCTTAAGGCCCCGAACTTTAAGCTCCAGACCGAAAGAGCTTCCTTTAGGATCATCGGATCGATCGAGCCCGGATACATGCCAACAAGCTCATGCAGGTTTGTCGAAAACATTCGCGGAAACACGCGTTCGCTGTAATGGAAGAGAGCGGCTTTCGTGTCTTGAAGCGAAGAACATAGCTGCAAATATTCTCCCGAAAGATAAGTCATCTCCGATTCCGACAATCCGAAAGTTCGTCCGAAAGACTGGATCATGCTTTCTCTGTTCGATTCTTGGAAACAACGCTGCATTATCTTTCGATGAGAATTGATGCGGGCAATAATCTGTTGAACAAAACCTTCGCAAACTGTGCACAGACCGGAAAAGGACACGCCTTTCTTTTCTAGTAACAGCGAGTCTAGCGGCGAAAATAAGGCCTTCAGATTCCCCTGAACTTGACCCTGAGTGCCTGGATTGCGGACCGTTTGCGTCCCGGTCCTAGCCAATTCACGAATGATAGTCTCAAGGCCCCGCTCATTCGCCAGCCGCTTGAACGCGAACGCTAAGCCGACGGTCTTCAGCTGCTCATTAATCTCGGTTCGCAAAACTCCACTAGGATGTTCGTTTCGGATCTCGGTTTCGGGAATCGCAAGAATCAAGGCTTGCAGGATCTCGACGTTGTGTTGTTCGACGGGAGAATATTCGGAGTCGGCGCTGTAATTTTCATAAAACGCCATATCGAAATAGGCGAAGTGACTCAAAAGCGTGATAGGCGAGCAAGTACGTACGAGACTCTGTAGTTTCGCAATGGAGGCATCGAAAGTCTGTTCCGCTCCTTGTCCCCATCGTACTACCATTCGCTCAATCTCATCCTTGGAATTGTTCTGCAGCGGATTCCCTATACGCAGGCCCTCAGTGGCGTTTGGACTGGATCGGAAAACATATACTCCGCGGCTCTTCTATCATCGGTCAAGGATTTCAAAGGCGAGGCCACCAGTTACCTGCGAGTAGCGCATCGATGGCTACGCATTCACTTTGAAGAGCGCAAAAAAGAGGTGGAATCGAATTTTCCGGGCCAAGACACTCTGAAACGAACCGAGATCCTCGAATTTATTTGGACACACTACAATTTGAGCGGAGCAGCCTCTGCCGTCACTTATTTGCTAGGTTGGACCCCGCCAGACGTAATTTTCGAAGTTGCTGGACTTCTGGTTCGACGTCTTATCGACGCCGGAGATTACGGGGACCTGGACGCCATGGCGCAGGCAGGAATGCACAATCCCTACTTTATGATCGCGTTGGCAGATGAGCTTTCTGCAGCTCCGTACCTACTACCAAGAGCAGCTTTGGCTTGCGCCCTGGAGAAGCTCCTCGCTGCAAAAGCCAGTATTCCCAAGACAGCTCCTGCCTACGGCAAACGATCATATGTCTACGCGATTGTATCCTTTACGGAGGCTTGCGCCGTCCGTGGCCTACCTCGGGCAAAGATACTAACTCTCCTACATCGCTATACCTGGCTGATGCCGTCACCGAACATGGCAGAAGCGTTCGGCGGGTTGGTCTGGTCTGCATTAGGATCCCCCCATAGCGTCATACGCTGGCAGGCTGCCCACTGTGTTCGCCGATTAGCTGCCCACGGTTGTCATGAACAGTTGGAGGCATTGATATCCTGGATGCAAGCTGGGTC
>Ga0307511_10006588_pt1 | contig 11701 bp, 5 predicted proteins | sample 13_EM_MG_FD_200266 | JGI IMG/M metagenome (GOLD analysis project Ga0307511, IMG submission 200266) | Populus trichocarpa ectomycorrhiza microbial communities from riparian zone in the Pacific Northwest, United States - 13_EM | ecosystem: Host-associated > Plants > Roots > Unclassified | place...
CGGGCATACCAGATGGTGCTTGACCCTGGACCGACCAGTTCAGTAGCGAGAGAGATATGTAGAGCAATTGAACCGACCATAGTAGAAAAGGTGGCTTGAGACGCGAGAACTGAAGTGGCAAAGGAACTTCACTAAGTCCGATTAGCGCGAAGGACGCGTCAGTCTACGAAACTGGCGGATGGGAAAAAACTTCTATATCGGGGCTTACAACATTCCCGGGACTGAAAGTCCAGGGTCTTGCAGTTTTTTCATTTACTTCCGTCCTGCAAAAAAGACCAAGTTTTGTGGGGGGTCACCTGCCATGTTCTCACGCTTCGGTTCACGTGTCCCCTAGAGCTCGCCATTATCAGCTTATGTGCTTTGTCATCCTTCGTCATTATCCCCTTTCCCCTTCCTCCATTTTCGCCCCCAGCGACTGCCTGTGAGATGCAAAGCAAAACACTCTCCGGCCTTATCGGCTCTTCCATGGTGTCCGTAGCGGTTCAACCGACGACCGTCTCATCCACGATCACGCTTTCCGCCGTTTACCGGCTTGGGCTACTTCCTTTATTTGATCGCTTCGGCCGCTACGCCTGCGAAGCGTCATTATCTGTTCCAACTAACAATGGGTTTTACACCTCCCGAATGTCTCTTAGATGCTGTCATGCACCAGGAGAAAGCGATATCGTCCTCGGTTCGGACTGGGCAGCTGCGAGTGGTGCCGCCCTCTGCAGCGACGGGTCCAGCTTACTGGATCCCCCGCAATCTACCATCGCGTCGTTACCAGAGGGTTATTACTGGAGCCCCAACGAAGGTAAGAATTCACTTGTTGCAGTATTGCGGTTCGGTAATCTGCTTCTAGACAGGTCCCATTTCAGAAATCACTCCGTCGATGCAGAGCTTGTATTATCCCTGTTGAACCAGTACCTGGACAATTCCATCGTTGATGTTTCTACGTTTCTTGTTGCTCACGGCATGGACGTTGAAGACCCGCTCCTGGATAAGTCCGATGTGATCTCGCACCTAATGAACGGTTGTTGTGCCAACCATTCAACTGATGCATGCAGAGAGGTCTCACGACGTGTCAAATCGCCCGTGAAGATGGCAATCACAGTTACCAAGATCATCATCAATGCATACGGTCAGGGACAACTCTCGTCTGAGAACCTCCGATCGGTTTGCTCTGCAGTCGGAATCAAGCCCGATCGTCGTCGACCGGAGAGTGCCAACCTCGTCGATAAGCTCAACTCACGGTGCAAAGACTTGCAACCACTCTTAAACGGTACTGGGCTCGAGAACATATTCAGCATGGTTGAAGAGCTTGGGAAACGATCGCTTCAGCAGCTTGCCATCCAGCACCAACTCGGCATGCGCAATCGACGGGCCGATAATGCCGACGACATTAGGACGCAGCTTGTGAACCATATCTCATCGGGTGGCTGTCAAGCGTCGGGGTCTGGTTTGTGTGCATCGTTTCAAGATTGTCACCGTGACACAGCATCCAACGACCTCGAAACACATATCCTTCAATTTGCTTCAACAAAAAGGAACGCCGTGAGCAAAAAAGCGTTGAGACGGATTCTTGCGTACAGGAACGTCGAATTCAGCGATGATGATAACATCAACCACCTGCGAAACCTCCTTCGTGAGCACACCACACAACTTCGAAAGGACAAACGACCGGAACAATCTCGAAACTTACGCTCTCAGGAACAACGTAAACATGATGAGAAGTTGGAAGAAATTCGCCGGAACTGGCCACAGCCCGCTAGCATGGAAGTCAAGGAAGAGTGCATCCGAAACTTCCGGTCAGTTACATCATCTAAAAGCCTTCGCGAATTCACATGCGCATGTTGCGCTGAGGCCGTGAATTGTTCTGAACGCAAGGTTGTCGCCGTCAAGGACATCGACGTGAATCTGATGCGTAATCGCACGGACCGTATTTTCGACACCGACCGATGCACCCCGCCTGGTCTACCCTTCACCAACGGACCGCTTGCTGATATAGTTGTCGATCAGGACGGCGTGGTAGACACCGAGGATGGGTTGTCCCTACAGCTGTGCAACCGGTGTCATTCGAGCCTATCACATAAGAAACTCCCCCGTTTGGCTGTCGCAAACTTGAACGTTCTGGGACCCGTTCCGTCAGAAATGAAAGGTATGACGATGGTGGAAGAAATGCTCATCGCTCGCTGCCGCACGAAGCATTGCATCGTGAAATTGCAAGACCATCGCAGCGATGTCAGCCTACCGTCCTCGCAACGTGGATTCAAAGGGCATGTCATTGTTTATCCTCAAAAAGTAGAGGAACTTTCGAGTGTATTACCTCCACCTGTTGACGACGTAGTTCATCCCATATGTATCCTGTTTATTGGGTCCACGCCGCCATCTCAATCATGGTTGAAAGAAAAGGCATACCCACTCGTTGTGAGAAGGGAACTTGTACGACAAAACCTCATTTGGCTAAAGGCACACAATCCGCTCTACAAGGACGTTGAGATCAACGAGGAACGCTTGCAAGCATTGCCGGTCGATGGCCTGTTGGACTACACTATCGAGCACATCAAAACTTCGGACGATCCGGATGTGCTTGAGTCTCGATATGATACGAACCCCTCGTCAGAAACCACCGACTCAACACAGCCTCCTGACGACACAGCACGCATCCAGTTTTCCAACATAGTGATCACCGACGTTGATGGCAACACATCCCCGAGAGATCTCAAAGCCGCAGCCTTACGACATTACAAACGAGGCGGCTCGTTTCTCGCTGTTGCACATGAGCCTGTCCCTGTTAATGAGTTTTGCAACCCGAGTTTGCTGCCGATGATGTATCCGACTCTGTTCCCATACGGTATTGGTGGTGCTGAAGACAAGCGGCGAACGAATGCAATTTCGTTCGAGAATCACGCAAGGCACTTTCTTTCACTAGCGGATCGCAGGTTTCAGGAGCACTACTCCTTCATGTTCACCGCATTCAACATAATCCAGCGTAGGAAGATGTTGCTTCACACAAGTTTGAAAGTCAAGCGTTCGAATTTCGAGTCGTGGGCAAGCAAATTCAAAAGCGTTTCACGAGACGCGATTGAAAGGGTGATATCACAATCGTCCGACGGACGCTACGCAACCGCCCGTGATGATGAAGAATGGAAAGTGTTGGGTCTTATGAAAGAGGTAAACACCATTACCTCACACGTCCCTGGGTCCGCCGCCTCGCGCGTGGTGATGAGGAACGAAATCAGAGCCCTCACAATGAAAGTCGGATTGCCGAGCTTTTTCATCACGGTGAATCCTGCAGACATTCACAACCCGATCGTAAGATTTCTCGCTGGCAAAGATATCAATATCGATGCATTGCTTCCTGAACAAGGCCCAGACTCATGGGAACAGTCCGTTCTCATTGCGAAAAATCCAGTTGTTGCTGCCCGATTTTTCGACACTTACCTACAGGCGTTCATTTCGACATTGCTCGGATATGATCCAACGCAAAAAGACCTAACTGGTGGTGTGCTTGGTCTCGTGAAAGCGCACTACGGCTGCGTTGAAGCACAGGGGCGCGGAACGTTGCACTGCCATATGCTTGTATGGCTTGACGGCGCACTGAACCCAAATGAGATTCGTGACCGCGTCATGAAGAACGGTGACAGAGAATGGGGACAACAACTTATCCGATACCTCGACGACACAATCACGAACGTCATTCCTAGTGATCCCGACCCTGAGCTATCAGTTCCATCGTCGATCTATCATCCCTGCTCGGTAAGAGGTGTGGACCTGGATGAACCCAATCCAGCCCTCCGACTGAAATCCCGGCTGAAGGACCTACACAACGTTGCAAAAGAATGTCAGGTTCATTCCCATACAAAGACGTGCTACAAACACAACAAGGGAAATGAAAGCCTCCACTGCCGTTTCGATCATGACGAGAACAATTTTCGCGAAACAACTGAGTTTGACCCAGACACGGCCGAGATATGCTTACGCTGCTTGCAAGGTCTGGTAAACAACTTCAATGCAACGATGCTGGAAGCCATTCGATGTAACATGGACATCAAATTCATTGGTTCTGGAGAGTCCGCGAAGGCAATACTGTATTACATCACGGACTACATCACGAAAACCGATCTGAAGACCCACGTTGCATTCTCAGCATTACGACTTGCCATCGAAAAGCTTGGCGAGTATGATCCGACTGCCGACGAAGTAAAAATCAGAGCAAAACGTATGTTGCAGAAATGTGCGTACACAATGTTGTCCCATCAGGAACTCTCTGCACAGCAAGTAGCCTCGTGGCTCGTTGGAGGCGGTGACCACTATACCGGTCACAAATTCCGGAACCTATACTGGACAGCGTTTGAGGCGAGCGTGAACGCTGAGAATCCATCACCAGAATGTTACAAAGCACGGCAACCGGCATCTGAGAAACAGATTGATGAGCTTGCGGAGAACATCGGTGTTGATGGCCGGACCGAGAATGACGAACCAGAAACCCAAAGAGAAGGGAGTGCGCATGAGGAGACACAGACAGGGCTGCAAAACAGCGATGAACGTGACAGTGATGACAGTGACGACGAAGGCGATGACAACGACAATGAGGACAATGATGTGCACCTTTCATTTTCCCGGAGTGGCCAAGTCTTTGAACGTAGTTCTCAAGTGGAGGATTATAAGTTGCGTGCAAAAGAACTTGATCGCCTGTCAGTCTGGGACTTCATATCGACCGTGGACAAAGTGACAAAGACTCCTGGAACAGACGAACCTTTCAGCGAAGAACCGGACGACATTGAAGACAACGACGAACCACTCACGAGCGTTGATCGTAGTACGAACACGGGCCCATATGAACTTCACATAACTCACCGTGAACATGGCAAGAAAGTTCAACACGTCCGTACACGCTGCTGGAAGCATTTTGTTCCCGTCCCAATCGGACCTGCGATTCCCCGTCGTGATCGTCCTGAGCTGTATGCAAAATATGCGCGGTTAATGTTGGTGCTTTTCAAACCGTGGCGTGTAGAAGCAGACTTACGTGGTGGTGCAAAAGACTGGCCAGAAGCGTTCTCGCTGTTCATGGAATCATGTGAACCTGGAGTGCGACAAATCCTGGACAACATACAGTTATTACACGAGTGCAGAGATTCGAAGGATTCACTCCAGAAAAAGAGGAATAGGGCCATGGACAGAGAAAGACGAACCAGCGTTCGTGATGACGGTAGTGGGGAACCAGATATGAATGAGGTAATGGATCACATTGATTCCGTCGAGAACTACTACAGCCGAGCCACCTATGAATCCCAGGCAAATGTCGATGACTGCCTCTGGGAGCTACAGGCTTCCGGAATATTTTCACACACGGAACGTGACAATCCACCTCTCCCAACTTCTGAACGGATCATGTTACCCGATGACGACACACTCGAAGATCAATGGGAGACTACCTATGAGGACCGTCGGAACAAATGGAAACAGAAGCTCAGTGATACGCAGATTGAAACCCCAACAGTCCCACCAGTACAGCACGCACAGCCGTCCGCTGTTATGAGCATTACCGATGCGAGTTGCACTGCAATCAAACACCAAATTATGCAACTGCCGATGGCGCCGACACCCAATGACACGCCTAACATATCGATTGACAACTTGATCGACGAGTGGTCTCTCAACACCGAGCAGGCTAGAGCGTTCAGAATCATTGCTCTACACTCGGCTGATGTGAAATCGAAGCCGTTGAGAATGTACATTGGTGGTGCGGGTGGAACCGGGAAATCAAGGGTGATCTGCGCATTGACTGACTTCTTCAAACGTACAGGACAATCTAGAAGATTACGGTTAGCATCGTTCACAGGAGCTGCGGCAAAAAATATAGGCGGAACTACTCTGCATTCTGCATTGTGTATGAGTCCAGCGAGCAACAAGTCGGCTGGTACGAAAACGCGGGCAGATCTGATAGCCATGTGGGACGGCGTGGATCATCTCTTGATTGACGAGGTGTCGATGATTGGTTGCCGCATGCTGGTTAAGATTCACGAAGCTCTCGTGAACGCCACGGGTTGCACGGACCCATTTGGTGGCATCAACGTGATATTCGCTGGTGATTTTGCTCAATTACCCCCCGTAGGAGATACAAACCTGTATGCGCACCTAAACTATGAAAAGCTTCATGTGGACACTCAATTTGGTCAAAAAACAGTTTTCGGAAAACTCCTGTGGCGATCCGTTGACGTTGTTGTGCTGTTGAGCGAACAGATGCGCCAAACCGGTGAAGCAAATGCTGGGTTCGTTTCTCTATTGAGCAGGTTGAGAAACGGATCATGCACGGAAGATGACTTTGACCTTCTGAACACTCGTCTACTTTCTGTTGCTGGAGAAGACCTTACAGCGATGTCTTGGCGAAACACTCCAATGATCGTCTCAGACAATGCAGTAAAGGACGCAATCAATGTGAGAGCCACATTAGCGTTCGCCAAAAGAACCAACCAGGATGTACAATGGTTCGAAGCAATAGATACGTACCGTGGAACCAAGATTACAGATCCAAATGTCCGTGAATATTTGTTGGGGCAACCGTCGGGAAAGACTGGCCAACGATTGGGCAAGTTTCCGTTGGCGCTCGGAATGCCGGTGATTGTCAATCACAATTTTGATGTCGGTAGCGGCGTGGTAAATGGAAGCTTCGGGTACTTGAGAGAGTTCAGATCCCAGGAGAATGAAGATCGAGTTCGATCGTTGAAATCGTGCATTGTGGAAATACCAGACATCAAATGCGAACCGCTGCCTCACCTTCCACCGAACCACGTCGCCATCATCCCAGACACGGTTGAAATGTCCATCAAACATCCAGCTTCTGGAAAGACCTGTAAAATGCGACGTTCGCAAGTCCCACTGACACCCGGCTTCACCATGACTGCGCACAAAGCACAGGGGGTCACCCTTCCACGTGTCATTGTTGACTTCGTTGGCTGCAGGGGTACCGAATCCCCCTACGTCATGGCCTCACGCTCCACGAGCCTAGAAGGTCTCCTTGTTATGCGGCCATTCAATATATCCAAAATCTCTTGCCACCGGTCCCAAGAAGCAAGAGATGAATTTCACCGACTTGACCTCGCTCGCTGGCGAACAATAGCCACCCATGGGACCCCACAGGAGCAGGCCTCGGCACGAGAGCATTTGTTCACCAACGAGATCAACAACTCGATGGAGATTGAACAGCTCTTCACAGACAGGGGCACTAATGACCACAGCCGGGTGGCCCAGATCGTTGCACGGATCCAAGGTGATGGAGAGCGAGCTGAAAAAGGTATAGCAAGGTAGTCTATCTTTGTCGCATATTTTAATTCCCCAAAGGTTCAATCAGAATTCACAAGCGGCGGAGAGTCGATCCACCTCCACCCCGGATTACAAAGCGGAGAAAACACATATAGGCCTCCTGACACTTCATCGTGACCCACAAGTCCCCCCTTCTCACAACGTCTCTCTACCATGGCTGGTGATCCGCGCTTCCAACATCGTACTGGACCGAAGGGCATCTACACCCTCTACCCTCCGATTGCAAGGGCAGACGAAAACTGCATCTCCCTCATTAACCCCGAGAGGGACTTCACCTACGTTTCGAACTCTTGGGGCGGAGGCAACCATACGACCCGATTTAACCAACGTGGTTCTCGGAACGAAGTTGTTGTGCAGTTGTTTGGGGAAGTGCTCAGCCCCGAGAACGGTACGAAGATGGGCTTGATTGGTAGTCTTTCATTATCAGACGATGGAGTATGTTCATTCTCGTTCGAATTTACACCGCCTGACTAGTATAAAACGTAGTGTATCGAAGATGGCACCTCCGTCAGGGATGTCATGGCACTAGGCCTCCCTACGATGGCAACCAAGGAGTTGAAAACCCTTTACGACGCTCAGATCGACATTCTTGGTCGCATCTCTCGGATGGACCTCAATTTTGTAAGTAACCCGCTTCTTTCGATAACCGTGCATTGAAACCATACACTGCAGCCGGGGTCGGACAGGAATTGGGTTCAAAATGGCGCAATTTCAGTCGCGCTTGGGCGCAAATACGATGTACGTTCTTCACAAAGTGGATCTCTCGTCAACGGCAGAATTAATAATATACCCAAGATTGTTGAATCTACACAGCGGGATACCAACCCCGTCAAACGTCGGAAGACCGATGAGGACATGGATGTTTCTGATACTTGGGAGGAACAGGACCGTCCCTGTACGTCTTCACACCTCGTTACTACCATAATTTATTGACCATCCCTAAACCTACGAAGCTTCAATCTCCATGTCCTCGTCCTACTCTCCTACCGTACTCGCCGACTACAACCCACGAATCATGAAGTTAAACAAAGCCAGGTTGATGCAGCAACCACTTCATGACATAGCTGATCGCCTCGTCCCACCCTGGGAAGCACAGAAAACATTCCGTCAGGGGACAGTTGTCCAGGTGAAAGCTCACTTGAATGTTCACCACTTCCCACCTCGTGGAAACCGCCGAGCTCACAATGTACGTTTGAAACTTCAAGCTTTCACTCACTACTCCGCTGACAAAATGGTGAAGTCTTACCAAATCATGGCATCATACGTCAGGGTGATTGCCAAGTCTCCGCTTCCGTTTGATTCGTCGATCCTCCGCCCCCACACCAACATCTCCTACGAACTTTCCGATCTCATTGATGCAGCCGGTGAAAATGCGGACACCCCCTCCTCCGCTGCTGAAGTCGACAAATCCCTGGAGTCCGACACGGGCACTGGGAAAAGACACCATGAAGAATGAACGCTCCCACCCACCCGGGACTTCTCTAACATGGCTAGGTTCCACCATTTATTACTTCCACTGGTGGTTTCCGTGTATTACTTAGTTTTTTCCTTAGCTATTTTGAGTTTTGAATGTAGCCATGTTTAACCGCTGCTTCGATTCAATAAAAAAACTCTTTTTAACAGATCTTATACGCCATACTGGGGCCAGCGGGGTCAAACGGTTCATGTGCGGGAACCGTCCAACACCCTACCCAGCCTGCAGCGCTCTGCACACCACCAATTTGAACTCCCTCTGTTCGCAACTCCATTTCCCCGCCCACATTACTATTTACAGTCCACCTAATCACTTCTTCCCCCTCGTCACGGACTGTGCCCCATACTTGGGTCCCTGTTGGAACCCCTCGGCAGGTGGATCCTTCAAAATGGATAGTTGGCTTCCTGCCTGGATAACGGCCAAATGGTGGATCGATTGACGTGACGTGTGTGGTGACTCCAAGGTACGCATAGGCCTGAGCAAATCGCGAATTACGAAACACGCTCAAGTCTGGTTCATCCGTGATGTCCGGCAGTTCGCCAATTGGCCACTATAATTTAAATCTGGGATAAGGTCCCGACGACAGAGGATTGTGCAAACATCTTACATTGTATCGTACCAGATCCTGATATCGCGCCCATAATATGATGTAGCGCCAAAAACCTTGGACGCCAGCCCAGTCACCATCCACGGAACTCAAAGGGGCCGTCATTGACCGGGTCATTTCGAACCCAAACGTCCATACACGAGGGAAGTCATGGAGACTACCGCGAACGATGCTCTGGAGGACGTTCATAAGGTGCCGAAGGTGGATGTAGTCGATCCGAAGGGGCTCATCGTGAAAGCTCCGTGGCAAAAACGGACCATAGAGACTGGAGCGGCGGTAGTTGCGCATGTCATAGACGAAGGCGCGGGCTTCAAACCTGTTTCTTCGCGAGCCGACTTTATCATATTCAAGGACCTGGAGTTCGGACCAGAGTTGCAAATGTGGATTTGATTGGGAGGAACCGGGGATTACGGGGGGGTGCGGGCGTGATAAAGCAGGGGTCGTGAAGATATCGTTGAGCCATGTCACGTTCTTCGACGATCCCCAGCCTGGAAGCGCAGATCGAGCCACCTGCACCAGAATCTCGAATGCACTTTCAAGCTCCTGAGCCGATATCTTTCTGGAGGGGAATGCGAGGATGGTGTGTTTAGCTCGAATGCGGCACTGAACTTGACATTTCCAGTTCGTGGAATGATCGTATCCCTCGGACAAATCGAAGGACCCTATAAAGAGTGATTTCCAGAGGAAGCGATTGTTCTGAATATAGGCATGAAAACCATGGGATGTCCGGGAGACGCTTGAAACGGTCTCCGAGCCGGCCAGGATAAGGATGTGATCAATGATCTCGAAGGGTACCGAATGGAAAGGATTCATCGTGGTGGTCGGTGATTTGGGATGTTACTTCAAATGATTACAAAGGTAAACGTACCCCCCATTCTCAATGGGGCAATACAATCCCACCACGGTCATATACCCTCAAAATCGCCAAGCACAGGGGATGAAACGCACATGAAAGTCCGACGTGGTCAGGTGTTCGCAAGTAGGAACCACTCTCCACTCCCCTCTGTGGGGAGCGCACAAGTTCTAAGATATTCTGAGTAGACGGTTTGATTCTATATATGCGAGACACAACATACCACTAATAAAATCACTTCGCACGATAAATCGAAAGATCCCGTCCGATACCGACAGCGTCGACAATGGTCCTAAAGCGAAGCCTGGTGAGGCTCGTCTACTTATCTTCCCATTGATTTCCCAGGGTGGAGAGAGGGGAAGGGGCAGGCAGGGCCGATGGGATCACTTGTAGATTCCGATAGTCGCAACTCTCGCGCAAGGTAAGCGAACAACCGGGACCTGAACAACCCGGACAACCGGCCTCAGCTGCAGGTACACGGAATCTCTGGATTTCATCGTGCGAAGCAATTTTCTTAGCGGGACATTGCATCCCACACATCTAGTATCAATCTGTCTACTCAGAATTTCTTAGAATTCATGCGCTCCCCACTGGGGGGAGCAAAGGCGTCAACTTCGAGCTTCGTGGTTCTCACGTGAGTTCATCCAGCGTAGTCATTCTCCCATGTGCCGCAAAAAAAATGTACCCTACCCCCCTGCGTAACAAATACAACACCGGATACGAAACATTTTCAGCCTGTAGCGTAAGGCCGGATGCTTGGCCCCGGCCTCAGTCCCGGGCTCTGCCGCTTGCGGCCCTAAGACTTATTTGGAATGACATCCTCCTCCGCAACCACGTTCCGTTCCTTACGCCCACGGATTTAAACCATGGATGGAGTCCCAACCCCGACGACAGCGACATCTCAGTTCATTCAAGCAGGTAAGATAACCTTTCGTTCCCTCTGTGGATCGTGGAAACTGATGTTAGGCTTTCAGACGACGACGACGATGACATTGACGAGTCCGCTATCCCAGCGTTCTCCCATCCAACCATGAGGCCCAACACGCCTCCATTGAATAAAGGCAAGTCGAGAGCGCCCGAACAGTTGGCTTTGCCGACCACTTCGGCGCCTCCGAATCAGCCATCTGGCAATATTGGCACACCGATTGGGGGTACGAGCAGGGGAGTGAGACGGGACATTGGGGGGATTCGGGTTGAGTCGAGGTCGCGCATTTATGTACCTTTCACTCCCTGGCGCGAAACTTACCCACTCTTAGGTCCAGCGGGATTGCTACCCTCGACGAACCGATCACCACCACCATCGTTTGTCAATTTCCTTGCACGGTCGACATGTGTATTAACTGTCAATCAGGTGCGGGACCTTCGGTCGATATATCACAAGCTGATTCAGGTCCTGTACCCTCCAAGGCAGGGTCAGAACCGTGAAGTTTTGAGGTGAGATGATCGAGACGTTCAACTCAAG